>ERZ1370068.4206-contig-329_pt1 | contig 41319 bp, 68 predicted proteins | sample MGYA00561227_ERZ1370068 | MGnify/ENA primary metagenome ERZ1370068 (study PRJEB38410, sample SAMEA6850437) | metagenome | study: Metagenomic assessment of the ecological functions of the soil: analysis of the soil microbiota associated with the... | reverse complement strand
AAATCATTCCGCACCCTCGATGACGTCGACGTGAAGGGCAAGCGCGTGCTGCTGCGCGTCGACCTCAACGTGCCCATGGAAAGCGGCCGCGTCACCGACGCGACCCGGCTCGAGCGCGTCGCGCCGACCATCACCGAGATTTCCGGCAAGGGCGGCAAGGTGATCCTGCTCGCGCATTTCGGCCGGCCCAAGGGACGCGACGCCAAGGAATCGCTGAAGCCCGTCGCGCGCAGCGCTGTCGCAGGTGATCAGCAAGCCGGTCGCCTTCGCCGACGACTGCATCGGCGAGGCCGCCGCAAAGGCGGTCGCCGCGATGAAGGACGGCGACATCCTGTGCCTGGAAAATACCCGCTTCCACAAAGGAGGAAGAAAAGAACGATCCGGCCTTCGTCGCGGAACTGGCAAAGCTCGGCGACATCTGGGTCAACGACGCGTTCTCGGCGGCGCACCGCGCGCATGCCTCGACCGAAGGCCTCGGCCACAAGCTGCCGGCCTATGCCGGCCGCACCATGCAGGCCGAACTCGACGCGCTCGGCAAGGCGCTGGAAGCGCCGACCAAGCCGGTGATCGCGATCATCGGCGGCGCAAAGGTCTCGACCAAGATCGACCTGCTTGGAAAACCTCGGTCAGCAAGGTCGACGCGCTGGTGATCGGCGGCGGCATGGCCAACACCTTCCTGCATGCGCAGGGCGTCGGCGTCGGCAAATCGCTGGCGGAGAAGGATCTCGCGCGCGACCGCGCTGCGCATCATGGAAAAGGCCGAAGCCGCCAACTGCGCCATCATCCTGCCGGTCGACGCCGTGGTCGCCTATCATTTCGCGGCCAACGCGCCGTCGCACGCCTATGGCCTCGACGCGATCCCGGCCGACGGCATGATCCTCGACGTCGGCCCGCAATCGATCGCGCGGATTCATGCCGCGATCGACGACGCCGCGACGCTGGTCTGGAACGGCCCGCTCGGCGCGTTCGAGATGACGCCGTTCGACCGCGGCACCGTGGTCGCGGCCAGGCACGCCGCGGCGCGGACCAAGGCGAAGAAGCTGATCTCGGTCGCCGGCGGCGGCGACACCGTCGCGGCGCTGAACCAGGCCGGCGTGGCCGGCGATTTTTCCTATGTTTCGACCGCGGGCGGCGCGTTTCTTGAATGGATGGAAGGGAAACCGTTGCCCGGCGTCGAGGTTCTGAAGACAGCGTTAGATCACGTCAATCGAGCGCCGAGGGCGCTGCAAATACAGGAGAATTCGGATGGCTCGCATTACGTTGCGTCAATTGCTCGATCACGCGGCGGAACACGATTACGGCGTGCCGGCCTTCAACATCAACAATATGGAGCAGGCGCTGGCGCATCATGGACGCCGCCTCCAGCCTCGACGCGCCCGTCATCATCCAGGCCTCGCGCGGCGCGCGCTCCTACGCCAACGACGTCATGCTCAAGCACATGATGGACGCGGTCACCGAAATCTATCCGCAGATTCCGGTCTGCGTGCATCTCGACCACGGCAACGAGCCCGCCACCTGCATGACCGCGATCCAGGCCGGCTTCACCTCGGTGATGATGGACGGCTCGCTGAAGGCCGACGGCAAGACGCCCGGCCGACTGGGACTACAATGTCGGGGTCACCAAGACCGTGACCGACATGGCCCATCTCGGCGGCATCTCGGTGGAAGGCGAACTCGGCGTGCTCGGCTCGCTCGAGACCGGCATGGGCGACAAGGAAGACGGCCACGGCGCCGAAGGCAAGCTCTCGCACGACCAGTTGCTGACCAATCCGGACGAAGCCGTGAAGTTCGTCAAGGAGACCAGGGTCGACGCGCTGGCGATCGCGATGGGCACCTCGCACGGCGCCTACAAGTTCACCCGCAAGCCGGACGGCGACATCCTCGCCATGAACGTGATCGAGGAAATCCACCGCAAGCTGCCGAACACGCATCTGGTGATGCACGGTTCGTCCTCGGTGCCGCAGGATCTGCAGGACATCATCAACGCCAATGGCGGCAAGATGAAGCCGACCTGGGGCGTGCCGGTGTCCGAAATCCAGCGCGGCATCAAGAACGGCGTCCGCAAGATCAACATCGACACCGACAACCGCATGGCGATGACCGGCCAGATCCGCAAGGTGCTGAAGGACAATCCGGAAGAGTTCGATCCGCGCAAATATCTCAAGCCCGCGATGGAAGCGATGACCAAGCTGTGCAAGCAGCGGCTGCAGGAATTCAACACCGCAGGCCAGGCCAGCAAGATCAAGAAGGTGCTGACCACGGCCGAAATGGCCAAGCGCTACGCCAAGGGCGAACTCGACCCGAAGGTCGCCTGACCGCCGTCGCACCGCGATGCCGCAGACTGCCGCGCCGCGACGAACGTTTTCTAGGCAATTGCCCGAGAACCGCCTATTTTGGTTTGCAAGGGCATGGCTGTTTCTGGAGAACGTTCCGATGAATCTCGCTGACCTCAACAAGGTCGCCCTCGCCATGGTCACCCCGGGCAAGGGCATCCTCGCCGCCGACGAATCCTCCGGCACGATCAAGAAGCGCTTCGACGCCATCAAGGTCGAATCGACCGAGGAGACGCGCCGCGACTACCGCGAAATGCTGTTCCGCTCCACCGAGGCGATGAGCAAGTACATCTCCGGCGTCATCCTCTATGACGAGACCATCTGGCAGAACGCCAAGGATGGCACGCCGCTGGTCAAGCTGATCGAGCAGTCCGGCGCGCATTCCCGGCATCAAGGTCGACGAGGGAACGCAGGCCCTGCCGAACTGCCCCGGCGAACTGATCACCGCCGGGCCTCGACAAGCTCGCCGAGCGGCTGAAGAAATATTACGAGCGCGGCGCGCGCTTCGCCAAATGGCGCGCGGTGATCGATATCGGCCAGGGTATTCCCACCATGACCGCGATCCACGTCAACGCGCATGCGCTGGCGCGCTACGCCGCGCTGTGCCAGGCCGCGCAGATCGTTCCGATCGTCGAGCCGGAAGTGCTGATGGACGGCGATCACGACATCGACCGCTGCTACGACGTGACCCAGCGCGTGCTGAACAAGACGTTCCAGGAATTGCGGGTCCAGCGCGTCGCGCTGGAAGGCATGATCCTGAAGCCCAACATGGCGATCTCAGGCAAGAAGAGCCCGAAGCAGGCCTCGGTCGAAGAGGTCGCGGAGAAGACCGTCCGCCTGCTGAAGAGCTTGCGTGCCCGCGGCGGTGCCCGGCATTGCCTTCCTCTCCGGCGGGCAATCCGACGAGGACGCGACCGCGCATCTCGACGCCATGAACCGGATCGGCGGCCTGCCCTGGCAGCTGACCTTCTCCTATGGCCGCGCGCTGCAGGCGGCGCCGCAAAGGCGTGGTCGGGCAAGGCCCGAGAACGTCGCCGCGGGCCAGCGCGCCTTTGCCCACCGCGCGCGGATGAACGCGCTGGCGAGCAAGGGCGAGTGGGAAACCGGCCTGGAAAAGAAGGTGGCATAGACTTGGCCACCAAACCTGTTCCGCCGCGCCCGGTGCCGCGCCTCTATCTCGCGACGCCTGAGGTGGACGATCCGTCGCAGCTCGTCGGCAAGCCTGCCCGGCCTGCTCGCCGCCGCCGACGTCGCGGCGGTGCTGCTGCGGCTGCAGCAGACCGACCAGCGCACCATGATCTCGCGCGTCAAGGCGCTGGCGCCGGCGGTCCAGGACGGCGGCGCGGCGCTGCTGCTCGATGGTCATGTCGAACTGGTGGCGCGCGGCGGCGCCGACGGCGCGCATCTCGACCGGCATCGCGGCGCATGGAAGACGCCCTGCCGTCGCTGAAACCCGACCGCATCGCCGGCGTCGGCGGGCTTGCCACGCGGCATGATCTCGATGGCCGCGGGCGAAGCCGGCGCGGATTACGTGCTGTTCGGCGAACCGGATGCGCAAGGGCGAGCGGCCTCCGGTCGAGGCGATCGCCGAGCGGCTGCAATGGTGGGACGAATTGTTCGAGCCGCCCTGTGTCGGCTTTGCCGCCTCGCGCGAGGAGGCCGGCGAATTCGCCGCGGCCGGCGCGGATTTCGTGCTGGTCGGCGATTTCATCTGGGCCGATCCGCGCGGCGCTGCAGGCGGCGCTGATCGAAGCCGAGCAGGCGATCAGGCAGGCGCACGCGCGCGGCGTCCGGAAAAGCCAAGGCCGAGCAGGGATAACGCCGGAAATGAAGCTCCTGCGTCCCATATCGATCCTCGCGAGCTGCCTGATGCTGGCAGCCGGCGCGTCGGCGCAGGTCTCGCTGACGCCTCCGCCGCGCAGCGCAGACGCAGCCGGCCGCGAAGAACGAGACGCCAAGGAAGCGCCGAAAGCCAAAAGCGCCGGCCGCGGCGAAGAAGCCTGCCGCGCCCGCCGCGCCGCCGAAACCGGCGGCAACGCCGGCGCCGCCGGCCACCACGGTCGCCCGCCCCTGCCTTCGAGGATCCCAACGTCGATCTCGTCTACGGCGCCTATCAGCGCGGCATGTACAAGACCGCGTTCGATCTCGCGACCACGCGCGCGCAGTACAACGGCGACCCGAAGGCGATGACGATGCTCGGCGAACTCTACGCCAACGCGATGGGCGTCAAGCGCGATTATGCCAAGGCCGCCGAATGGTACAAGCGCGCCGCCGATGCCGGCGACCGCGAGGGGCATGTTCGCGCTGGCGATGATGCGGCTCTGCCGGCCGCGGCGGCCCGGTCAACCGCGAGGAAGCCGTCGAAACTGCTGGCGTCCGTCGGCCAAGCTCGGCAACCCCAAGGCGGCCTATAATCTCGCGCTGCTCTATCTCGACGGACAGACGCTGCCGCAGGACGTCAGCCGCTCCGCCGAATTGCTGCGCGTCGCCGCCGACGCCGGCAATCCCGAAGCGCAATACGCGCTCGCGACCTTCTACAAGGAAGGCACCGGCGTTCCGAAGGACATCGACAAGGCGGTGCGGCTGCTGCAGGCGGCGTCGCTTGCCGACAATGTCGACGCCGAGGTCGAATACGCCATCGCGCTGTATCAACGGCACCGGCACGCCGAAGAACGAGACCGCCGGCGGTGGCGCTGTTGCGCAAGGCCGCCAGGCAAAACAGCCCGATCGCGCAGAACCGCCTCGCCCGCGTGCTGGTGACCGGACAGGGCGCGCCGATGGACAAGGTCGAAGGCCTGAAATGGCACATTGTCGCCAAAACCGCCGGCGCAGGGCGATCCGGAGCTCGACGAGGCGCTGGCGAGCCTCAGCCCGGAGGACCGCGCCAAGGCCCAGGAGGCGGCGCGCAAATGGCTCGGCACCAAATGATCCGCCTTGACGGCGGCACATCGTCAGGGCACCCAGTCCCTCACCTGACGCGCATCCAGGCCGCTTTCTCTCACTCACATAAGCCTTCACATCATGCTGTATTCCGCCGCTCATCAACGTCATGGTCAAAGCCGCGCGCCGCGCCGGCCGCAGCCTCAAGCGCGACCTCGGCGAGATCGAGCATCTGCAGGTGTCGCTGAAAGGGCCCGGCCAATTTCGTCACGCATGGCCGACAAGCGCGCCGAGGAGATGCTGCTACACGGATCTCGCCAAGGCGCGGCCGGGTTACGGCTTCATCGGCGAGGAAGGCGGCATGCGCGAGGGCGCCGACAAGAGCCACACCTGGATCGTCGATCCGCTCGACGGCACCACCAACTTCCTGCACGGCATTCCGCAATTCGCGATCTCGATCGGCCTGCAGCGCGAGGGCACCATCATCGCCGGCGTGATCTACAATCCGGCCAACGACGAGCTCTACATCGCCGAGCGCGGCAAGGGCGCGTTCCTCAACGACCAGCGGCTGCGCGTCGCCGGCCGCCGCAAGCTCGAACGAATGCGTGATCGCCTGCGGCCTGCCGCATATCGGCCGCGGCGACCATGAACTGTCGCGCCGCGAGATGACCGCGATCCAGAACAAGGTCGCGGGCCTGCGCCGGTTCGGCGCCGCCTCGCTCGACATGGCCTTCGTCGCCGCCGGCCGCCTCGACGGCTATTGGGAACGCAATCTGCAGCCCTGGGACATCGCCGCCGGCCAGATCATGGTGCGCGAAGCCGGCGGCATCGTCTCAGGGCATGGAGGGCGACGACGATCCGCTGAAGACCGGGCACGTGATCTGCGGCAACGAGTTCGTGCACGCCGAACTGGTGAAGATTCTGAAGCCGCTGGGAAGTAGGTTTCGTTGATCTAACGAAACGTCATGCACAGGCTCGACCCGCGCATCCATCAACCTTCGCAAAAAGCATTTTCCGAAATGATGGATTGCCAGGTCAAGCCCGGCAATGACGACAATTTCACGCTGCCACTTCTGCCATGCGCGATAGGCGGTTTCCGTTGCCATGAAGCTTGCCGATCGCGGCAAACAGGTTCTTCGCGCGCGGATTTCGCTTTGGGACCCAACGCGCGCGGCGCAAATGCCTGGAAGGCGTGCCTGTCGCCTTCGCCAGCTTCTCAAACCCACGGTCGCGTTGATATAGTCACGGAGAACCGCTTTTACCGACGTCGACCTCGCCGGCAATAAGTTGCTCAACGGCTTCGGTCAAAAGCGCTTCGCGACACGCTGCATCGCGGCTTCAGCGCGGGTCCTTCTTACCGTTCTCCTTGAAGTCTCGTGGGTTAACGCCATCGGTTCTCTCCTTCATCTCGCGCCGCGCGGGCTTCTCACCACGTGCCCCTCTCAGCTTTTGCGCCTCTCGTAGTCGGCCCATCGCTTCTGCGCTGTCGCGATGTCCTTCTTGCGCGACTGCACTGTTATATAGTAACATATACGTTACACCATACAAGCAAGCAAGATTAGCTAGTCCGGACGGGCGCGGGCACCGCCCGTTGTCGGGCATGACAACTGTCGATGAGCCGCCTTCATCCGGTAGTGGCTGACGCCCCATTCGCTGCCGTCGGCGTACGCCGAAACAGTCCCGCGGTGTGGCGAGGAAGAACCAGCGCCAGCGCCGCATCCACAACGTTCGTGTCGCTGCCGTAGACGCCTGCGAAGGATGCCCTCTGATCTCGTCGCGGTGGGGATCGAAATTGCCGAGCCAGTCCTGAGCGCGGTGCGCTGATAATGCGTGCCGCTCCAGCGCCATTCCTTCTCGACTTCGAACAGATCGGCATATTGCCGGATCAGATGATGGCTCGGCATCACGCCGCCGGTGAAGAAATGCTGCGCGATCCAGTCCTCGCCGGTCAGCACGATCGAACAGATAGGCGCCGGAACGATGGGTGAAGATGTGCATGAAGAAGCGGCCGTTCGGCTGCGAGCCATGACCGAACCCGCGTCATCAATTCGCGCCAGTTCATGATGTGCTCGAACATTTCAACCGACACGATGCGGTCGAACTGCCCGCTCCGGATCGAACAATTTCATGTCCGCGGTCGACCACGCGCAGATTTTCAATCCGCGTCGCGGCGGCTTCGCTCTCGATATGTTCGCGCTGCAACAGTCATCGATCCTCACCGGCCTCAACTTCATCGTGACGATCCACCGGATGCGCGCGCCGGGCATGACCTGGTTCCGGCTGCCGCTGTTCGTGTGGGCGCATCTACGCGACCAGCCTCGTGCATGATCCTCGGCACGCCGGTCATCGCCATCACGGTGCTGCATGCTCGCGCTCGAGCGCGCGTCTCGCACTTCGGCATCTTCGACCCGGCGCTCGGCGGCGACCCGGTGCTCTTCCAGCACCTGTTCTGGTTCTACTCGCACCCGGCCGTCTACATCATGATCCTGCCGCGCGATGGGCGTGATCAGCGAGGTCATCGCCTGCTTCTCGCGCAAGAGCATCTTCGGCTACTCGTTCGTCGCGTTCTCGAGCCTGGCGATCGCGATCTTCGGCTTCCTCGTGTGGGCGCACCACCTGTTCGTCGGCCGGCATCTCGCCCTACGCCGGCGATGGTGTTCTCGTTCCTGACCGTTCGCCGGTCGCGATCCCGTCGGCGGTCAAGGTCTTCAACTGGACGGCGACGCTCTACCAAGGGCGCGATCTGGTGGAAGGCGCCGATGCTCTACGCGTTCGGCTTCATCGGGCCTGTTCACGATCGGCGGCCTGACCGGTCTCTTCCTGGCGGCGCTCGGCCTCGACGTGCACCTGCACGACACCTACTTCGTCGTCGCGCACTTCCACTACATCATGGTGGGCGGCGCGATCATGGGCTACTTCGCGCGGCCTGCACTACTGGTGGCCGAAGATCACCGGCCGGATGTATCCGGACGCGCTCGGCGAAGCTCGCGGCGATGCATCGTCTTCGTCGGCTTCAACCTGACGTTCTTCCCGCAGTTCATCCTCGGCTACCTGGGCATGCCGCGCCGCTATCACGTCGTATCCGCCGAGAGTTCCAGGTGCTGAACGTGCTGTCGTCGGCCGGGCGCCGTCGATGCTCGGCGTCGGCTACGCTGCTGCCGGTGCTCTATCTGCATCTACTCGCTCTTCAAGGGCGCAGGCGGCCGGCGACAATCCGTGGGGCGCCACCGGCCTCGAGTGGACGACGCAGTCGCCGCCGCTGCCCGAGAACTTCCCGGACCAGCCGGTGGTGACCGAAGGGCGCTACGACTACTCGAAGCGGGAGATCAAAGTTGCCTGACGCACTTGCCGCGCACGCCGATGCACGGCCACGGCACGCACGCGCGCACCATCCGGCGCTCCAGCACCACTTCGAGACGCTGGAGCAGCAGCACGAGGCGTCCACGCTCGGGATGTGGCTCTTCCTCGTCACCGAGGTCATGTTCTTCGGCGGCCTCTTGCTGGCCTACCTGCTCTACCGCGTCTGGTATCCGGAGGCGTGGGCCGAAGGCAGCCTGAGCTCGACATCGTGCTCGGCGGTTTCAACACCGTCGTGCTCATCGGCAGCAGCTTGACGATGGCGCTGGCCGTGCGCGCGGCGCAGACCGGCATGGCAGACGGGCGACGTTCATCTGGCTGCATCGTCACGATGGCGCTCGGCCTCGACGTTCCTCGTCGTCAAGGGCTTCGAGTACAGCACAAGTTCGAGAACTCACCACGTCCCGGGCCTCAACTTCGCGTTCGAGGACCGCACGCCGGCACCGCAGGTCGCAGATCTTCCTGTCGCTCTACTTCGCGCTGACCGGCCTGCACGCGCTGCACATGATCATCGGCTTCGGGATCATGCTGGCGCGTGATCGCCTGGATGGCCTACAAGAAGCGGTTCTCGCCCGAGTGGTACACGCCGGTGGAGATGCGCCGGCCTCTACTGGCACTTCGTCGACATCGTCTGGATCTTCCTGTTCCCGCTGCTGTATCTGGTGGACCGGGCGCACCAGGTTCGCGTAGAGCCATGTCTGGCACATGTCTCACCGAAGAGCGACCTACTACGCCGATCTTCGGCAGCGCTGATGGTGCTGACGGCGCGTCACCGTGTGCGTCGCCGTTCATCAACCTCGGATCGCTCAACTTCCCGGTCGCCATCGGCGATCGCGATCACCAAGGCGACGCTGGTCATCCTGTTCTTCATGCACGTGAGATGTACGCAGCCGGCTGACGCAAGCTGTTCGTCGGCACTGCTTCTTCCTGGTGGTCCTGTTTTCTCTCGTTGACCGATTACCTGTCGTTGGGTCTGAAGACGTATCCGGGCGGTGGCGGGGCCGGTTACGGCGTTCGCACCGAACGCCCGGCAGCGGAAATTTTGCCGTTCAGGCGGCGCTGCGAACACTGATCCCTCACCTCGGAACCCGGCAACGGGCCTTCACGCGCTTGACAATCCGTGGCAGGAGTCATACGTTGCCTCGTCACGTGGCTAGCGAGGCCGAGCACGAGCGCGTCCAGGCGCCGTGTTCGCGCGACTTTCAGCTGCTGGCCGCCAAGCAGGTATGAGCATGGAGCACTCTCCCGGGGACACGGGCCCGCCGCCCCGCCGCGGCCCCTCCGTCGACCTCGACCCGACCGGGATCGTCACGGGCAAGGGCCCGGACAGGCAACGCCGCCAGTTCCTGAACTATTCGTTCTACCGGCTCGACCCGGTGTTCCGGCGGCTCCCCGCGGACGAGCGGCGGGCGGCGGGGACCGAGTTCATCGAACTGGTGCGGAAGTGGGAGTCTTCGGACGATCTGATCCTCCGCACCTACTCGCTCGTGGGCCTGCGCGCGGACGTCGACTTCATGCTCTGGCGGATCGCGTTCGACCCGCTGTGCTTCCAGTCGATGGAGGCGGCGATCAGGCGGTCGCAGCTGGGCGCCTACCTGTCGCAGGTGCACAGCTTCCTTTCGCTGCAGCGCCGGTCGCCGTACGTCAACAAGATGAAGGGCGCCGGGGAGGGCGTCGAGCTGCTGCCGGGCGAGGGCGAAATACCTGTTCGTGTACCCCTTCACGAAGACGCGGTCGTGGTACCGCCTGTCGCCCCACGCGCGGCAGGGGATGATGGACGAGCACATCGCCGCCTCCGCGCCGTTCAAGGGCGTCAGCCTGAACTCGAGCTACAGCTACGGCATCGACGACCAGGACTTCGTGGTCGCGTTCGACTCGGACTACCCGCAGGAGTTCGTCGATCTGGTGGGGCGGCTGCGTTACACGGAGGCGAGCCTCTACACGCAGCGGGACACGCCGATGTTCACGTGCGCGAAGGCACCCATTGACGCGATCCTCGCGCAGCTGGCGAACATGGATTAGCATCGCCGCTGAGTCTGACTTTGGCGGGTCCGCTACGCGACCCGCCCTACGCAGGACGCATCAACCCGGAACCCGAATCGACCGAGGGTGGTGCGAATTGGCGACGGACACTCAGCAGCGCTTCGTCCGAGGCGCGCGCTACCGGCGCAAGAAGCCGTTTCCTCGCCCTCTCCATCGTCGGATAGTCGGATCGCCGTGGTCCTGGCCGCTCTACTTCCGGCTTCCGCCGGCTCAACGATCCGACCTTTCCATCGGATCGCGTGCCGCCGATCGTGTCAGTCTTGATCCTCCCAACTCCGCGCCAAACCTCCGCCAATACCGCTTCATCGTTCATCTCGAAGTTGCAAAGAAAAAGAGAGTCTGATGACCCCCCTGATGCGCCCACCACCTCTGGACCTGGGCGTTTCTGGCGAGGATCGATCCGCAGGCTCGGGTTCGACGGATTCCATTGCCGTCGGGGCGGTGGCTGTTCGACATTGCGCACTCGGAAAAACGCGTGCTAGTGGATGTGGGTGCGATCCGGGAGTCTACAATTCTGCGCAGCTGGTGCCGCAGTGCGCGAGAGGAAGCTCCGATGTTCCGTCACCCCGATCCTGAGGTCCTCGTCGTCGGCGCCGGTCCGGTCGGTCTCGTCGCGGCCCTGTTCCTGCAGCAGCACGGGGTCCGCGTGGAGGTCGTCGACATGCACCAGCGGACGACTCAGCACAGCTACGCGCTCGCGATCCATCCGCGCACGCTCCGGATTCTCGACGAGGCAGGGCTCTCCGAAGGGCTGATCGGCGCGGGGCGGAAGCTGACGAAGGTCGCCTACTACGAAGGGCGGGAGAGGCGCGCCGAGATCGACTATTCGGCCCTCGCTTCCAAGCATCCGTATCTCCTCGTCATCCGCCAAAGCCTGCTGGAGAGGGCCGCGGAGGAGGCGCTCCGCCAGAAGAAGCTCAAAGTTCTCTGGGGACACCGGCTCCAGTCCCTCACGTGGACGGCGCGACCTCCGGGCGGAGGTGGCGACAGCTCGACCAGGTCGCGACCGGCTACCCGGTCGCGCGAAGCGAGTGGGTCGTCGTGCGAAGCGAGACGATCCGGCCGGCCTATGTGATCGGCGCCGACGGGTCATGACTCGGCCGTGCGGCGGATGGCCGGCATCGAGATGGAGCGAGCATGGCGCGGGCCAGATCTTCTCCGTCTACGAGATCGAGGCGACGGGGGAGCTTCCCGCCGAAGTGCGCGTCATTCTCGATCCAGACCTGACGAGCGTCTACTGGCCCTCGAGGAGGGGCGATGCCGCTGGGGATTCCAGATCCGGGACGCCTCGGAACACGCGGCATCGATGGAGCGGCTCGAGCAGCTGATCGCCGCGAGGGCTCCCTGGTGCACGGCGCGGCCGACGCAGATCTACTGGTCGACGCTCGGCCTGTTCGGAGTCGCGCCTCGCGCGGAGCTTCGGCAAAGGCGGCGTCTGGCTCGCCGGGGACGCCGCGCACCAGGCGGCTCCGGTCGGCGTGCACAGCATGAACTCGGGGCTGGTCGAAGCGCGCGAGCTGGCGGCGCGCATGACGCAGATCCAGCGCGCGGGCGGAGCGCCGTCGCTTCTCGAGGAGTTCGCGACCGAGACGCACGAGGCGTGGCAACGGCTCCTCGGCGCCGGCCGCGAGGTGCGCGCGCTTCCGGGCGCGGACCCGTGGGTCCGGCAGGCCGGGCGAGGATCGTCGCCTGCGATTCCGGCCTCGGGCGACGACCTCGAACCGCTGCTCAGGCAGATCGGCCTCACGGCCGCGCCGTGAGACGCGCGCGCGGTCTCCGAGCTTGACTGCCGCGATCCGCGATGCGCGATGGCACAAACGGCCACTTTTCAAAACTCGAAGCGGGAGAACAGGCTTGGCCCAGACGGAAGCAGAGCTGCTCGACAACCCTGTCGCGGGCCGTCCCACGCTCATCCTGCGCTCGCCGGATTTCCACTCAATCACCGAGGTCGTCGCGGAGCCGGTCGAGCGGCAGACGCCGATCGGCTGGTGGCTCTTCTTCATCCCTTCCCTCGCGCTCCTCGGCCTTCTCGGCGTGGCGGTCTCGTGGCTGTTCTGGGAGGGGATCGGCATCTGGGGCCTCAACGTCCCCGTCGGCTGGGCGTGGGACATCACGAACTTCGTGTTCTGGGTCGGGATCGGGCACGCCGGGACGCTCATCTCGGCGATCCTCTTCCTCTTCCGCCAGAAATGGCGCACCTCGATCAACCGCTCGGCGGAGGCGATGACCATCTTCGCGGTCATGTGCGCCCTGACGTTCCCGGGGATCCACGTGGGACGCGTCTGGGTCGCCTACTGGATGTTCCCGCTCCCGAACCAGATGGGCGTGTGGCCCAACTTCAGGAGCCCTCTTCTCTGGGACGTCTTCGCGGTCAGCGTCTACGGAACCGTCTCGGTCCTGTTCTGGTACGTCGGCCTGATCCCGGACCTGGCGACGATGCGCGATCGGGCGAAGACCCGCACGCGGAAGTTCGTCTACGGTCTCTTCGCCCTCGGATGGCGGGGCTCCGTGCGGCAATGGCACCACTACGAGACCGCCTACCTCGTTCTCGCCGCCCTCGCGACGCCGCTGGTCCTCTCGGTTCATTCGATCGTCTCGATGGATTTCGCGGTCTCCCTCCTCCCGGATGGCATACGACGATCTTCCCGCCCTACTTCGTCGCGGGCGCGATCTTCTCCGGGTTCGCCATGGTGCTGACGCTCATGGTGATCTGCCGCAAGGCGTTCCGCCTCGAGCACATCATCACCCTCCGGCACTTCGACTACATGGCGAAGATCATGCTCGTGACCGGGACGATGGTCGGCTACGCCTATGCCACGGAGTTCTTCACCGCCTGGTACAGCGGGAACCCCTACGAGTTCTTCACGTTCCTGAACCGCGCGCGTCGGACCGTACGCCTGGGCCTACTGGATCATGGTCATCCTGCAACGTGATCAGCCCCCAGATCTTCTGGTTCAAGAAGGCGCGCACGAGCATCCCGATCCTGTTCGTGCTGTCGATCGTCATCAACATCGGCATGTGGTTCGAGCGGTTCGTGATCATCGTGACGTCGCTGCACCGTGACTTCCTCCCCTCGTCCTGGGGCTACTTCAGTCCCACGATCTGGGACGTGTCGTGCCTGCTCGGAAGCTTCGGGCTCTTCTTCACGATGTTCTGCCTGTTCGTGCGCTTTCTTCCGATGGTGGCCACCGCCGAGGTCAAGACCGTCCTGCCGCAGGCCGATCCGCATTGGCAGGCCGGCCACGAACGCGAGATCAAGGACCACCGGGCCGCGCCGCGGCCCGCGGCGGCGCCGGAGCCCGCTCCCGAAGGAGCCTCCTGATGCCGCTCTTCTGCCGCGGCTCCCGAACGGGCCCCACTACGGAATCCTCGCCGAATTCGCGACGCCGGCGGACCTCTATCACGCGTGCGAGCGGGTGCGTGACGCGGGCTTCACGCGGTGGGACGCCCACACGCCGTTCCCCGTCCACGGCCTCGACGAGAGCGATGGGGCTCGGCGCTCCCCGCTTCCCTGGATCGTCCTCGTCGCATGGGACTGACGGGGGCCGCGCTCGGGTTCGGCCTGCAGTGGTGGGTCCACGCCAGCGCCTACCCCCTCGTGATCAGCGGCAAACCGTAGCTTCGCCTGGCCCGCCTATCATTCCGATCACGTTCGAGGTCGGAGTCCTCTTCGCCGCGCTCGGCGCCGTCTTCGGCATGCTCGGCCTGAACCGGCTCCCCATGCACCACCATCCGCTCTTCCAATCCAAGGTCTTCGAGCGGGTGACCGACGACGCCTTCTTCATCTCGATCGAATCGTGGGATCCCCGGTTCGATCCGTCGGCCACCGGGAAGCTGCTGGAGTCGCTGGGCGCACGAAGCGTCGAGCTCCTGGAGTCCTGAATGATCCCCGAACGCGATCGCGTAGCGCTGCGGCCCGAGCAGGCCACGATCCCGCCGGGGCATCCGTGGAACCGCATTCCGGTCATTGGCGCCGTCTGCGCCCTGCTGGGGGCGGTGGCCTGCGCGATTCTGGGGCCGGCGAATCCGAAGCAGTTCTTCTTCTCGTGGCTCGTGTCGTTCCTGTTCTTTCTGAGCCTGGCCCTCGGCGCGCTCTTCTTCGTGCTGATCCGTACGCGGCCCAGGGAGGATGGGGGATCGTGCTGCGACGGATCGGGGAGACGACCTTCGCCACGCTCCCCGTGATGGCGGCCCTCTTCCTCCCGGTGCTCCTCGGCCTGCACGATCTCTACTCGTGGACCGTCCCGGGCGCAGCCGAGCACGATGCGCTGCTTCGCTGGAAGGCGCCATACCTCAACGTGCCGTTCTTCCTGATCCGGGCGGCGCTCTACTTCGGAATCTGGTCCTTCATCGCCCTCCTCTACTACCGCGGCTCGCGCGGTCAGGACGTGACGGGGGATCCCAGGGTGTCGGCCCGCCTGCGCCGCCTCGCCGGGCCCGCGCATCATCGTCCTCGCGCTGACCCAGACCTTCGCCTCGGTCGACTGGATCATGTCGCTCACGCCGCACTGGTACTCGACCATGTTCGGCGTCTATTTCTTCGCGGGTTCCTTCGTGGGGTTCATCGCGCTTCTCTCGGTCGTCGCGGTGGCGATGCGCCGGGGCGGGGCTGCTGGACACGGTCATCAGCGCCGAGCACCTGCACGATATCGGAAAGTTCCTCTTCGCGTTCACGGCGTTCTGGGCCTACATCGCCTTCTCCCAGTTCTTCCTCATGTGGTACGCGAACCTCCCGGAGGAGACGATCTGGTTCAAGGCGCGGATCGAGGGGTCCTGGATGACGGTCTCGCTCCTCCTCATGGCGGGACATTTCGCGGCTCCGTTCTTCTACCTGATGGGGCGCGACCGTCAAGCGGAACGGAGCGACCCTGGCCGTCGGGGGAGCGTGGCTCCTCGCCATGCACTTCGTGGATCTCTACTGGCAGGTCATGCCGACGCTCCATCCCGATGGGCTCCGTCCGTCGGCTCTGGACGTGGCCGCGCTCGTCGCCGTCGGCGGGTGCTTCGTGGCGGCGGCGAGCTGGCTGATGCGACGGCAGGCGCTCGTGCCCAATGCGCGACCCGAGGCTCGCCGAATCGCTCGCGTTCGAGAACGTCTGAGGTCGGACAAGAGTCTCGCGTCGAGAACGCGTGTCTGCCCGGTTGCCCGCATGGCGAGTTTCAGTAGTAGTCTTCGCGAGATCGAATTTCTGCGCCGACTGCCCGCTTTGATGACGGGCGGAAGGGCAGCGTCAATGGTGACGACGGAGGGAAGCTTGCGATGACCAAGGAGCCGAGCATGCGCAGGACAGGGAACAGGTTGTGGCTGGCGGCTGCGCTGGTCGCGGTGTCGGTCTGGCCGGGCGTCGCCGTCGCCGCTTCGACCATCACCGGAACCGTCACCTTCGACGGGAAAGCCCCCGTGCTCAGGCCGCTCGCCATGGACGCCGATCCCGTCTGCGCCAAGAAGCACTCGGGACCCGTGCCGAACGAGATGCTGGTCCTCGGCACCGGCAACACCATGGGGAACGTCATGGTCTGGGTCTCGAAGGGGCTGCCGGCGGGAAAGACGTGGCCCGCTCCCACGACTCCGGTGGTCGTTGATCAGAATGGCTGTCAGTACAGCCGCACGTGATGGGGATCATGGTCGGCCAGACCTACAGGATCCTCAACTCCGACGGCATCCTCCACAACATCCACACGCTTCCCAAGATCAACCCGGCATTCAACCGGGGGCAGCCGGCGACGGTCAAGGAGATGACCACGACGTTCCCCAAGCCGGAGGCGATCTTCCAGATCAAGTGCGACGTCCACCCATGGATGAGCGCCTACATCGGCGTCTTTACCCATCCCTTCTTCTCGGTGACGAGCACGGACGGGAAGTTCACGATCTCGGGCCTCGACGCGGGGACCTACGAGATCACCGCCTGGCACGAGAGGCTGGGGACGCAGACGGCCTCGGTCACGGTCGGCGCCAGCGATACGAAGACCCAGGACTTCAAGTTCGCCATCCCCGCCGCGAAGTAGCGATCCGGAGAGACAGCCGCATGAGTCAGCCAACCAGCCAGCGGCTGTCGCCGCACCCAAGCCGCACGTCGCGCACGAAGCCCATCACGAGGAGCTCGGCTTCTGGCGCAAGTACGTCTTCTCAACCGATCACAAGGTCATCGGCATCCAGTACGCCGTCACCGGCCTCCTGTTCCTCCTCTTCGGCTTTTCGCTGATGATGCTCATGCGCTGGCAGCTCGCCTACCCGGGCGCCGCCGCTGCCGCTGGCTCGGCGAGCATCCTCGGCGATGCGCGCATGCCGGGCGGGACGATGCTCCCCGAGTTCTACAACGAGCTCGGGGCGATGCACGGCACCATCATGGTCTTCCTCGGGGTGGTCCCCCTCGCCGTCGGAGGATTCGGGAACTTCGTGCTCCCGCTCCAGATTGGAGCCCCGGACATGGCGTTCCCGAAGATCAACATGGTGAGCTACTGGTGCCTCTTCCTCGGCGGCGTGACGATGCTCGGCCAGCTTTCTCGTCCCCGGGGGAGCCGCGCAGTCCGGGTGGACCTCCTACGTGCCCCTCGCCGTCATCGCGGGCGCGGGCCAGACGATGGTGGCTCATCGGGATGATCTTCCTGATCACCTCGTCGCTGCTCGGAGCGGTCAACTTCATCACGACCACGATCCAGCTCCGCGCCAAGGGGCTCACCTTCATGCGGTTCCCCTTCTTCGTGTGGGCCCAGTTCGTCACGGCCTTCCTCCTGCTGCTGGCCTTTCCGCCGCTCGAGGCCGCGGGCGGTCATGCAGCTGATGGATCGTGTGGCCGGCACGAGCTTCTTCCTCCCGAGCGGCCTCGTCGTCAGCGGCCAGGTCCTCACCAACGCCGGCGGCGGCAACCCGCTCCTCTGGCAGCACCTGTTCTGGTTCCTGGCGCACCCGGAAGTCTACGTCCTGATCCTTCCCGCGATGGGAATCGTGGCCGAGATCATCGCGAACAACACGCGGAAGCCCCTGTGGGGCTACCGTTCGATGGTCTACTCGCTCGTCTTCCTCGGCTTCATGTCGTTCATCGTCTGGGCGCACCACATGTTCATGACCGGCATGGGGACGACGATGGCGGCGTTCTTCCAGACGACCACGATGATCATCTCGATCCCGTCGGTCGTGATCCTCACGGCCCTGATCATCTCGCTCTGGGGCGGATCGATACGCTTCAACACGCCCATGCTCTTCGCGGTCGGCTTTCTCCCGATGTTCGGCATCGGCGGGCTCACGGGGCTTCCGCTCGCCTTCAACATCGCGGACATCCCGCTGCACGACACGTACTACGTCATCGCCCACTTCCACTACGTCGTCGCTCCGGGACGATCTTCGGCCTCATGGCGGGGATCTACTACTGGTATCCGAAGGCGACCGGGCGGAAGATGAACGAGACGCTCGGCAAGATCCATTTCGCTCGGCATCGCTCGTCTGCATGAACGTCATCTTCATGCCGATGTTCATCATGGGGCTGGCCGGCGTCTCGCGGCGCCTGTTCGACGGTGGGGCGAGCTACGCCTTTGCGCAGCCGGTCCTTCACTGGAACGTCGTTTCCTCCTGGGGCGCGTGGATCATCGGCGCTCTTCCAGATTCCCTTCATCTTCAATTTCTTCTGGAGCATCTGGAAGGGGAGAAGGTCGGGGACAACCCGTGGCAGGCCACGACGATCGAGTGGTCGGCTCCCTCGCCTCCTCCGCACGGCAATTTCCTCGGCGCGCCCGGAAGCGTACCGGGGCCCTATGAGTACAGCGTTCCCGGCGCGGCCAAGGACTTCTGGCCGCAGTGCGAGGCCTGATTCGAGATGGACATTCCCTACACCGTAGAGGTGCGCCGCGACACCGGTCTGACCAACGGCAAGATCGGCATCTGGCTCTTCCTGGCCTCGGAGGTCATGCTGTTCGGCGCCCTGTTTGCGAGCTACATCCTGATCCGGACGGGGGCGCCGAGCTGGCCGCGGGGAGACACGATGCTGAACGTCCCGCTCGCCACGTTCAACACGATCGTCCTGATTTCGTCCTCCGTCACGATGGTGATGGCCTGGGCGTCGCTGATGCGCCGCCGCTTCGGGACCTTTCGGATCTACATGGGGGCGACGATCCTGCTCGGGCTCGTCTTCCTCGTCGTCAAGTACTTCGAATACAGCGCACCATTTCCGACGAGGGGCCTTTCCCAGCACCAACAACTTCCTCGCCATCTACTTCACCCTGACCGGCCTGCACGTGCTCCACGTGATCGGCGGGATGGCGGTGAACGCGCTATTTCTGGGGTCCCGGCGCGAAGCTCTGGAAGACGAATCCGGAGTGGTTCACCAACCGGGTCGAGCACTCGGGCCTCTTCTGGCATTTCGTGGATCTGGTCTGGATCTTCCTCTTCCCGACCCTGTATCTTCTCGTAGGCGGCATCCATGGAGCGCAGCATCCATGACGAGCGACCACGCAGTCGACATCGACAAACACGTCAGGATCTACATCACCGTCTTCGTCGCGCTCATGGTCCTGACCATCGTCACGGTGGCGGTGTCTCGCTTCCACCTTCCCGTGCCGATTGCCGTGACCGTGGCGCTGCTCGTCGCGACCATCAAGGGATCGCTGGTGGCGTGCTACTTCATGCACCTGGTCTCCGAGAAGAAGCTGATCTACGCGGTCCTCGGGCTGACCGCTGCCTTCTTCATCGCGCTGCTGGCCCTTCCGGTCCTCACCGTCCACGACGGCTACTGGATTCACTAATGAACCTGCAGGTTGGTCCACGCGCTGCTGATCCTCCTCTCCGCGGCGCTCGCGGTGCTGTTCGGTATCTGGTGTCTGGGCCTGTACGGGCGGGAGGACGGAGTCGCACGCCTGCTCGCGGCCATCGCGGCGTTCGCCGTGTCGTTCGGCCTGGTCGTCTACGACTCGTGGTTCCTGCGCAAGACGAGGACGCTGCGATGAAAACGAACGACGATTCCGTCTCGACATCGCACGGGTTCTTCACGACGGCGGCTGTCGTCGTGATCGGCGGCAGCTCGAGCGTCCTCGCCTGTCCCGTGTGCTTCGGGTGCCCTGGAGACCTCGATGATCGACGGGGCGAAGCTCGGCGTCCTGGTGATGCTGGCCATCACGCTTGCGGTGCAGGGCGCGTTCGTGAGCTTCTTTCTCTATCTCCGCAAACAGCGCGAAGCGCAACGCGGAGGTCGAGCTCGACGCCGAATGGTTGGCGCTCCAAAAGCCGCCGAGAACATCATGACTTACTGGCTCGGAATGCCGGAGCTCGCCGCGACTCACGGCCGGCAGATCGACGGCCTGATCGGCTGGGTTCACGTGTTCATGCTCATCCTCTTCGTCGGGCTGGGGAGGGTTCTTCCTCTACGCCCTGGTCCGTTTCCGGCAATCGCGGCATCCGGTGGCGGACTACGCGGGGGTCAAGTCGCACAGCGTCGAGTCTATCTCGAGGTCGGCGTCGCTGTGGTCGAAGCGATTCTCCTGTTCGGATTCGCGATTCCGCTCTGGGCCGCGAGAGTCGATCAACATTCCCCGGAGAGCGAAGCGCTGGTCGTTCAGCGTCACCGGCGAGCAGTTCGCCTGGAACGTCCACTATGCCGGCCCCGACGGGATATTCGGCCGCACCGACATCAGCCTGATCGACCTCCAGTCGAACCCCTGGGAGTCGATCGGTCCGATCCTGCCGCGAAGGACGACGTCACGACGGTCAATCAGATCTATCTGCCCGTGAACAAGCCGATCATCGTGAATCTCAGGAGCAAGGACGTCATCCACAGCTTCGGCGTGCCCGAGTTTCGCGTGAAGCAGGACGCCATCCCCGGCCTGACGATCCCCATCTGGTTCATCCCCGACGTCACGACCGCGGAGATGCGGACCCGGACGGGAATCCCGAGTTCCAGTACGAGATCGCCTGCGCGCAGCTCTGCGGTCTAGGCCACTACCGGATGCGTGGATTTGTCACCGTCCAGAGCGCCGAGGAATTCCAGAAGTGGATGGATGACGAGCAGGCCAACGCTCAAGGAGCTGACGCAGCGGAATCGAACCCCTTCCGCTAGTAACTCGCTGTCCGCCTGCAAGCGCCGAAGTGCGCCGATCAACCGAAGAATCTTCGGGGTCGGCATCCGCGAGCGGATCCGCTCCAGCTCCTCCGACGGTCACGCGGTCGATGCCGCTCTTGCGGCAGGAATCCTCGACGGCCCTGACGACCATCCCGCGGACGAACGCCGGGATCTTCTTCATGCGCGCGGCGGCCGCATCGTCCCACGCGATCGTCGGCGGCGATTCGGCGCCATACTCGATTGGCGTCGCGCGAGAGTCCGCGAGGCGGCGGCCGCGGAGAGCGAGAAGAGGAGAGCCTGCGAACTTCCCGGGCGTGTGGGTGCAGAGCGGATCTTCGGCCATCAGATCGCCGGTCATCCCGTAGGCCCGGGCGCGGCAGCCCCCGCAGTGGCCGTTCATCTCGCACTCCCCGCATCGCCCGCCGAGCGAGGTGCGGCGGCGAATGCCGGTGAACAGCTCCGAGGAGGTCCAGAGGTCCGCGAGAGCCGCGCGTGCGAAGGTTCCCGCGAAGACCGGGAGGTAGGGGCAAGGTGTGACATCCCCGTTCGGCCGGATCCCCATGTAGTGCGTCCCCGCCGGACACCCGCCGGCCCCTCCGGAGTAGGTCCTGATCTTCGGATCGGTCTCGTCGTCGGCCTGCCCCGAGCCGGTCGAGGGGCATTCTCCAGAACGGTCTTGATGTAGTGCGGAGCGCACTTCGCGTTCACGAGCATCCGGCGGTCGTAGCTTCCGCTGGATCCGGTAGAGCGAGGCGAGCACCTCGTCGTACTGCGCGGCGGTGATGTCCGACACGAACTGCCCGCGCCCCGTCGGCACCAGGAAGTAGAGGTTCCAGACCTTGGCGGCGAGGCGATCGTGCGCGAAGTCGGCGATCGCGTCGAGCTCGCCGAGATTGTGCGAGCCCGCGGTCGTCTGCACGATGAAGGGGAGCCCGGTTCTGTTGAGGATCTCCGCTCCCTCCACCGTGTTCCGCCAGGCGCCACGCACCATCCTGAAGCGGTCGTGACGATCGGGATCGAGAGCATCGAGGGACAGGGACAGACCCCGTGCTCCGGCCTCCGCCAGGCGCCGCGCCACGTTCTCCGTGATGCACACGCCGTTGGTGCCGACGACGACCCACAGTCCGCGCTCCGCCGCGCGCCGGACGATCTCGAGGATGTCGCGCCGTAGGAGCGGCTCGCCGCCCGTCAGGATCGTCACGCATTCAGGCGCGAACGCGGCGATCTCGTCGATGACCCTGAAGCATTCCTCGGTGCCGAGCTCGCTCCGATCGGCGAAGTTCTCCGTGCCGACCAGAGGCGTGCCGCCGGCGTCGAGATAGCAGTGCTCGCAGGCGAGGTTGCAGCGGTAGGTGAGGTTCCAGGAGACGACGTAGGGCCGGGCGAACCCTGACTCGCTGGCGCTCGCTCGGGGCAGGCCCTTCGATGCTCGGTCGCTCAGGGCAGGCGTGCCCGTGGACTGTGGCAGGTTCATCTCGATCACGCGACGATTCACATGCCGAAGAAGTCGCGGGCGGCCTCGAGGATCTTCTCGTCCACTTCGAGCGACCCTCTCTCCCGGGCGAATCTCTCGATGCCGGTCCGCGCCATGGGGCGGACGAACGCGGGAATGTTCGCGAGCCGCGCTTCGGCGGCGGACAGTCCACCGGACGGGAGTCGAGTCCGCCGTTCGCGCTTGCCCTGAGCCGCGTCGAAGGCTTGTGCGTCTTCGGTCGCCGGAATCATCGCGGCGAACGGGCACTGGCTGCCGGACGCGCCGCCTCCGCTGAAGCTGACGCCTCGCGCCGCATCTCGGGACCGATCCGCACGCCGAGTGACTGGACGACCTGTGTCTCATACGCGTTGGTGAGCATCGCCATCTCGTAGCCGCACTCGGGACACGAGTAGACGATCGACAGCGAGCCGCGCTCCGGCGGGCCCACGGTTTGCAGCTTCATCGGGCTGTCGCAGGGGACGCAGAGGAATTTCATGGCGAGGCTCCGTGTCGATTCGAGGCTGTCCAGAAGTTGCTGCGCCACATGCGTCCAGGGCACGGCCAACGGGTGTTTCGGGCAGTTCCGCGAGAGGCATCCCCGTATCGCAGTGCCGTGCAAGCTCGGGATCGAACGGGACGGTCCCGAGGCAGGGGATCTCAGGCCGATGGCTGCCCTGAGCCGACGTCGAAGGGTTCGGATGAGACGAAGAGCGGCTTGATGGCGTTGCAGTCGCGGCAGTAGTAGCCGCTCATGTTCTCGACGTAACCGAGGATGCGATTGGGTCCCTTCGACAGAGCTGCCACCGAGCGCGCGACCACGCCGCGTGCCACCTCGGAAGGGATCGTCACGAGCAGGAACGAGGTCCGCGGCCCGAGAAAATCGGCGCACTGGACGGTCCGCTCGGCTCCCGGCGGCAGATCGAACATCAGCAGATCGAGCGCTCCCCACTCGAAGGACCCGAGGATCTCGCCGAGGAGCGCGAACTCCCTCGTGGCGCGCCACGTGTGGGACTCTCCGTGCGCCGCGCTCTCGAACTCGAGCGACTCCGACTCCGGGATCAGCGAGCCCATCGAGAAGACCGCGATCCCGTTCGTGGTCCGCGGGAGCGCGACCTTGTGGCTGCCGGGAACGAACAGCGCTCCCTGGACACCTGCCATGCGCGCCTGTGAAGGGCCGTTGAAGTCCGCGTCCAGGATCGCAATCCGCAGCCCCCGGGCGCGCAGAGCGCCCGCGAGATGCAGCGTCAACGTGCTCTTGCCGACCCGCCCTTGCCGGAGCCCACGGCCACGAGATGGCGCACCCCGGCGAGCCCGTCGGTGATGCGGGTGCGCTGCTCGGCAACCTGCTCGAGGATTCTGGACCCTCCGTCGCCGACGATGTCGTGGTAGCCCTTCATTTTCCGGGATGTTTGAGGGTTGATAGCTTACACCGGTCGAGCAGCCCGGGACGAGCTGCGGCGCCCGCCTCCGCCCTGCCGGGTCGCGACGCGACCCGACTAGACAGCACTGTCCGGGCGGTCCGCTTCGCGGACCGCCGGGGCGAGCTCGCCGAAGTGCGCGCCTCAGGTGCGACGCCGGCTCGGACCGCACGTTGCATCGAAATGGCGTAACGGAAGGAGTTGCGCAATGGAAACCTCGACTGCTCTCGTGCTCGCGGTTGTGCTGATGATCGCGCTGTGGATCCCGTACTACTTTTGGGAAGTTCGTCGCGGGAAGGCGCACGGACATACCTGGTTCACAGGGTGGAAGCCGCGGGGTCATTCCGACATTGGCCCCGACGTTGGTGGAGTCCGACAGACTCGACATGACGCCGACGATGCGCGGGGATCTCGCTACTGAACGAGTTCGGCGGCAAAACGCGAGTTCTGCTGGATTGAGGCGGTTTGGCAGTCGACCGCCGCGCGCGGCGTGTCCGGTTTTGTTACGCTAAAGCCATGCGACGGCGGTACTTACAGACGACAATTTTGTGGAAATTGCGCCCCAGCCGAGGTATCCTTCCGGCCCCAATCGAGAAGGAGCAGCATCTATGTTCAGCCTGTCCAACAGGGTCCTCGGTGTCATCGATGACGCTCGTGAAGCGGAGAAGACGCGTACGAGATCTCGACGAGTCCGGCGTGCCCGATGGCGCCGTGGAGACGCTCTGCGGCGGCTCGGGGGTGGAACGCATCGACGTAGGCGGCCAGCATGGCAATCGAATCGTACGGCTGATCCGCGCAGTGGAGAGCGTCAACCCGGAAGGTGAGCAACTGCGGCACTACAAGGACGAGCTCGAGCAGGGGCACTGCGTCATCGACGTGCCGGTGTTCGACGAGGCCAGGCGGAACCAGGCCGTGCAAATCCTGCGGGCGCACTGGCGCGCATTACGTCAACGCCTACGGTCAGTGGACGGTTGAGACGAAGGTGGGCTGACCAGAGCGTTATCATAGCTCCGTAAGGGCGCGGTGGCCGCGAATCAGGCAGACCGCGCCCTTGCTGCGCTCAGGAGATGCGCGCCGGCGGGGCTGAACCCGAACGTCGCCATCCACTCCATATCAACGTCCGCGATGAGCCGCGGCGCGCCAGCGCCAGGTCCACGCGCCGACGGCTCCATCGCATGACCGCCGCTACCGGATGTCCCGAAGCAATGCACCCGGCCTTCCCGCAGCGCCGCCCGTGCCTCGTCGATGCGACGAATAAATTCCGGGTGATGCTCCAGACGATAATCGAACCAGTCGTCTTCGGACGCAAACCCGATCAAGACGCCTGCGGGACGACCATGGCGAGTGATCACGATCTCTTCGTCCACTGCCAAGCGAAGATATTTGGAGAGATCATCCTTGACTTCCGCCAGGGCCACCGCTCTTGGCCTTCTCCTCGGTCGGAGTCCCTTGCTCGTCGAGCCATCTTTGCGCTTCGGCTTTCGTGACGATCGCGAGGACTTGGACTTGCGTTTCTGTAACGTCATAGAACACCCTGATGTCGCCCACTCGGAGACGGTACTGCGGTTGGCTTAAACCCCGGAGTCGCTTGATCCGGCTTTTGCTGATTTTCGTCGGCTCGTGAGTGAGGTGCCGTTCAAGCGCCTCGGCAACGCCACTGCGAACCGGCACGGTCAGATTCTTAAGTGCTGTGACGGCCTCTGGAGCCAAGACGATCTCGAAGGCCATTCTGGCCAGATCATAGCCAGATTCGTGAAGATCGCCAACCGCGTCGATTGCTGCGCCGGCGGGCTAACGATTCGCGCTCACCCGCCGGCGGCTCATGATCGCGCCGGCCGCCGTCGGCTGCAAGGGATGTTAGCCAGACCTCGATAGCGGCCACGATCAGCGAAAGATCGTGCGAGCGACCAGCATGATCTCGTCCCAGCATACGTGCAGGCGATTGGTCAGCGTGTCGGGCTTCGTCATGTCGTGCCTCGCCTCGAACCAGCGGCAAGGCCGGCCGGTAATCACGCGGAATATCGAAGAGCGACAAATCCAACGGATATTCGGACAACTCGATCAATTCGACCCGGTCGACGTCCGTCCTGCCCGTTTGCGTGAAACGAGTTGTCTCCTCGATGGCGTATCCGCGGCTCGCGGTTCCTTTAGTTTTGTAGTGGTGACGGTCCCGGAGCCCACCGGGCCTGGCGACTTCGCCGGCAATCACGTACGCCGCCGTTGCCGCGTCTGAGCAACCAAGACCAGGCAGGTCGATGTACCAACCGTCGGTCTCCCTCGTGCTCGGCGGTGAATTGGCCCCGGGACTCGGCTCCACCGTCACCGTCGTCCGCACCCGACGCGCGACATAGTGACCGGCCGGCCGGCGCTCACCCGTGTCCACTGCATCGAACGTGGTGGTCACGTCAGCGCCCTGTCCTTCCGGCACGGGACGTTCAACCTTCAACCGCGCGGACGAGTCCTCCAGCACGGACACCGAATAAAGCTTTGCCTCGAGGTTGAGCTGAACGCTGCGCCGTTGATCGCATTGCACGATGGTCGCGTGACCTGGGCCTGTATTTCCCGCCTGCTCATAGAGGAACTCGTGGCGCTCGCGTCCGCCCTTCAGATACAGCACCTCGGTCGAGCCCCTCGATGATGGGGTGCCAAGCGAGTGCCGCTTCTTGATCGTGAGATCCGCGAAGGTGGGTGCAACGAACGACGGGATCAATAGCGTCTCCTCAGCGAGGATGACGGGCGCGACTGCGAGGGCGATTGGAAAAAGCAGAGCGAGCCTTCGGCCGCGCATGTCAGCGAGTCCGCCCCGAGTATTTTAGCCGCGCGGACAACGAGAAGGCCATTGCTTGAGGCTGTCTAACGCCTGCAACTGGAGCCGCGGCGCACGGGAAGTCATGCGCTGACGGCTCCAGTTGCTGTTGGTCGGCTATCACGATTAGGCGGCGGCTGCACCCATCATGCGTAGGCGAATGATTTTGCCATACAGCCGTTCGCGCGCGTCCGATCGTCTTGGCTTCACCCAGTCCCGTCCGATCAATTGCCAGTCCGGATCGTCTGGGTTTAACCCAAGAGTCTCGATGAAATGGCGATCGGTAATGAAGAAATGGTGCCGGTGCGCGAGCAAGTGCCCCACCGTGCTGCTCGTGGATGGTTCTCGCCTCATCGTATGAAGCACTCAAATGTTCCAATGGACTTCGGCTCCCTTGGGATAGAGGAGCGTCCCGAAGTCACTCGAATCCGTCCCGCGTAAAACTGCAGCGGCGTGCTGCCACCCTTGGAAGCCAAGTTCCCGCGCGATGACTGCAAGGCAATGCCGACGCCTTATCCGCCGGGAAGCGCAGCGGTGTCAGAGTCACGCAACTCCGCGAGCTGCTGCGTCCGAGCCATCGCAACGGGCTCGCGCTCGACGATTTGACGGTGAAGAATACGCGCCTGAGCCTTCAGATCGGAAATGGCACCCGCCATAGGTTCCTCCGTTCAATGGGCCTTGTTCCGCTCCAACAAGCCCGCGAGGATGGCAAGTGCGAAGGCGTTCGCGCTTGAAATGCAGGGTGAGAAGTCTTTCGGCGGATCAGGCGCCCTGCGCACCTGTGCCGAGTAAGTTACCAACGGCCGTCTTCTGAGGCAACCGGAATCCTCAGGTCCGCCCAACGCCTGCCGCTCACCTGCGGCACGCGCAGTCACGACACACCGAGCGCGAGGGCACGCGAGAGCGCGCCCTGGTGACGTCAGGTGCAGCGGCTTGTTGGGCAGCCAGTGCCGCGATCAACTCTGCGACCACCGCTTCGACCGGCTGCATCGTTTCCACCTTGCGGGCCGACAGCGCCGAAGTAGGCGAAGAAGCGTTCGCGAATGACTTGTTCCTCACGCTCAGCCGAGCGCGCGAACGGACGCCGCAGTTGCCGACGAACGGTCTCGCTCACACACGTCTCGACATTCACGGACGGAAGTAACACGAACGTCGACGGACTCGACGCGACCCGCTGACGCAACGCGAGATAGTCGGGATGGATGCTATCCGGGTAGGTCATGAATCCCGACGACAACGCCACGATATCGAGCCGGACCGGGCTAGCTGGATCCAAGTAGAGACCAACGTTCTGTGCCGCGTAGGCCTCATAGCCATGCGCATCGAGATACGCCGAGATGTCGCCGTGTCTGGCGGTGAACTCTGCGTCCAAGTCACCGAATCGTGCGCCAAGCCGCTCCGCGAGCGCTGCGCCGATGGTCGTCTTGCCGGCGCCTCCGGGACCAACCAATTGAACCATTCGCTTCCAGTCGATCCTGTCTGCCCAACGGTTGCGAATGAGCCGCGCGCGGCGACGGCATCGCATGGACGGCCGGCGCGTCGGCTCCCATTCGGATGTTGGGCTGCACCGTTCAAACCGACGTCGCCTGAAACAACTGTCCTCGTATAGGCACCCCATCACTTCGCGGCACTTGCGTCGCGTGAGAGAGGCTACCACGCGGCCCTTGACATGCCGCCTCCGACCGGCCAATCATCCGCGCGGCTTCACGACTAGCCGGCTTCACCAAGGGGGACTGTGATGCGATTCAAGATCGTTCTCGTGAACGTCGCGCTGACAGAGCGTGCTGGGCCTCCCGCCCACGCGCAGGGACCTGCGCCCGCGCCTGCCGCCCCTCTCCCGCCGCCCACGAGAACCGTGCGGCCGGTGACGAACTTCGTCACCGGTCACCGACCAGATCATCCAGGCGCCGAAACCGGAGGATTGGCTGATCTATCGCGGCAACTATCAGGCCTGGGGCTACAGTGCGCTCGATCGGATCAACAAGGCGCAACGTCAGAGATCTGCAGCTCGTGTGGTCGCGTGCGATGGAGCCCGGCATCAACCAGGCCACGCCGCTCGTCTACAACGGCGTGATGTATCTCGGCAATCCCGGCGACGTGATCCAGGCGATCGACGCCGCAACAGGCGACCTGATGTGGGAGTACCGGCACCAGACTGCCAGAGCCGGGCGTCGATTCGAAGCCGCTCGGGCAGCGCAAGCGCGCCATCGCGCTCTACGGCGACAACGTCTACATCGGTGACGCTGGGACAACTTCGTCGTCGCGCTCAACGCCCGCACCGGCAAGAAGGCATGGCAGACCGACCGCGGCGGCGACTGGCTACGTCAGCAACTCGAGCGGGCCGATCGTCGCCAACGGCGTGGTCGTAGCAGGCAGCACGTGCCAGTGTGCCGGGCACGGCTGCTACGTCACCGGGCACGACGCCAAGACGGGCAAGGAGCTCTGGCGCAACACGATGATTCCCCGCCCGGGCGAGCCGGGCGACGAGACCTGGGCCGGCTCGCCGTTCGAGAAGCCGCTGGATGACCGGCGTCTGGGGCCAGCTCACCTACGATCCGGAGCTCGATCTCGTCTTCTACGGATCGAGCGGCGTCGGCCCCGCCTCGGAGGCGCAGCGCAACATGCCGGGCGCGACGATGGCCGGCACCAACACGCGCTTTGCGGTCCGAGCCGAAGACCGGCGAAGTCGTCTGGAAGCATCAGGTCCTGCCGCGCGACAACTGGGATCAGGAATGCACGTTCGAGATGATGATCATCAACACGCCGGTCAATCCCGACGCCACGCGCCGGCATGCTGTCGGTCAATCCGGACGCGCGCCGCGGGCCGCGCAAGACGCTGACCGGCGTGCCGTGCAAGACCGGCATCGCCTGGAGCTTCGACGCCGCCACCGGCGAGTTCCTGTGGGCGCAGGCCGACCACCGAGCAGAACCTCGTCGCCAGGATCGACCGCAAGGGGCTCGTCACCGTCAACGAGGACGTCGTGCTCAAGGAGGTCGGCAAGACCTATCACGTGTGCCCGACCTACAACGGCGGCCGCGACTGGCCGCAGCGGCGCCTACAATCCGACGATCGAACGTGATGTATCGTGCAGCTGTCGAATGTGTGCATCGACACGTCGGCGCGCACCGATCGCGAGTCCGGCGCCGCAGTTCGTCTACAACACGACCAACGTCGGCAAGTTCGCCGACCGGCAAGGACAAGGTGGGCCGCATCGACGCCATCTCGGTCGAGACCGGCCGGACGGTCTGGAGCTGGGAGACGCGCGTGTCGAACTACTCGCCGATCCTGGCCACCGGCGGCGGGCTGCTGTTCAACGGCTCGATGGATCGATACCTGCGCGCGCTCGATGCCGACAAGGGGACCGCTGCTGTGGCGAGACGCGGCTTCCCTCGCAGGTGGTCGGGTCGCCGATCACGTTCTCGGTGAACGGTCGGCAGTATCGCCGTCACCTCCGGCGGAGGCCCGATCGCGGGAGCCAACTCGCGCCGACGCCTGAGGCGGATACCGTCAGCGGCGCCAACGCGGTGATGCGTTTTCGCGTTGCCACAATAGTGACGGTCCTTCGAGTGCCTCAGAGTGCCTGAGCAGTCCAGGGATCCCCGCTGGCGATCGATTTGTGTTGATCGCCACTCATGCAATGATCGTTCTGCGGCTGATCCCATCGCGGCGGCGTCGCGAGAAATGACTTCGGTCATTCGGACTCTCCCCGCGCTATGTTGATCCGTGCGTATTGCTTCGCTTGACGACGCTCCGTGTCAGCCCAACGTGAGCGCTCATCAGCGGCCGCTCACGATTCGCGCGGCCGTCTGGTGCAGCGCGTGTTAGGCGGAACCCTATCGTGCCGCTTCCAGTCTGGCGATGATGGCTGCTACGACTGTGGCTGCATTCTCACTCGCCGCGACAAGAAATTGCTCGTAGTTGGTCACGGCCTGCGCGTCGGCTGGGTCCGTGACGCCCCGAAACGACGAGACACGACACGCCGAACTGGCGGCACGTCTGGACGACAGCTGCTCCTTCCATTTCGATGGCCGTGGCGCCGAGCGACTGCTCCGAAGTTCTTCACGACGCGCCACGTCCGACAGGGAACACGTCGCCCGTGACAATCACGCCTTCGACCACCCGCGGCACTCGGTCGCCCTCCTGGCGTTTTGATCGGAGGCATCCGTCAAGTCTTGCGCCGCGCCGTCTTGCTGTCGCCAACAGTGTCTCTGGCGCTGCAACCAGCAGCGGGATCCAACTCGCCAGTCACGGCGTTTCGCATCCCGCGCCGTCGTGATACCGTTCGGCGTCTGTAGACCGACGTCGTGCTGCGCCACGCGTCTCGACCGATCACGACATCGCCCGGGCGCAGGACTGGGATCGATCAGCCCCGGCGGTGCGCCGAAAACAAAGAGTGCTGACGGATTGAAGTGGCCGATCAGCAGCGTGGCGACGATAGCGGCATTGACACCTTGCCCGCAGCCCGAACGGCCCACCACGACTTGCCGGCCATTCAACGTCCCTAGACGGAAGACGTACCCCCGCACGACTACGTCGCGGCTGTCTTGGAGCCTCTTCTCGATCGGCGTAACCTCCTCCGCGATACCCAGGACACCAACGACCGACTGCGCGAGCGCCGTCTCCCCGGGACGACAAGGAGGGGAATGCCTGCCGTGACCACGCGGATCGAAAGCTGCGATCCCATGTCGTGACCTCGCTTGAACTCCGTTTGGGTGTCGTTGTCGTAGAGGTATTTCCGCCTAGACAGTATGGCTGTCAGATCGTAATCGAGAGACCTGCCTCACGTAGTTATCGTGGGTTACGCGGACGCCGATGAAGGCGTCGCGCAGAGCCACATACAACGGAGGCAGGTCATGGCGAAACGTAGCATGTTCGTGGGGATGGATGTCCACAAGGAATCGATCGACATCTCGCTCGCCGAGGAGGGCCGCGACGGCGAAGTGCGCCACTACGGCGTGATCGCCGGCGACCTGGAGGCCGCTGGCGAAGGTCGTGCGCGCGCTGCGCGCGCCGGACCGACGATTGCGCTTTGTACGAGGCCGGCCCGTGTGGGTTTGGCATCCACCGCTATCTCGACCGCGCAGGGCGAAGACTGCGTCGTCGTCAATCCCTCGAGCATGCCGAAGCGGAGCGGCGATCGGATCAAGACCGATCGGCGGGATGGCGACGCCTTGGCGCGGTTGCATCGCGCCGGCGAGCTCACGGCGATCTACATTCCGACCGCCGACGATGAAGCCCTGCGTGATCTCGTCCGCGCGCGCGAGGACGCGCGTCGGCCTGAGCACCCAGGCCAAGCATCGGTTGAAGGCGTTCCTGCTGCGCCAGGGGCGCCGCTATCCGGGACGCGCCGGGTGGACGCGCCCGTATCGCCGCTGGCTCGCCGATCTCAGTTTCCCGCGCGCCCGCAGCACATCGCGCTGCAGGAATACCGCGACACGATCGACGAAACCGAACGCCGCGTCGAGCGGCTCACCGACCAGCTCCGGCAGCTCACGCCGGCGTGGCGCTGGGCGCCGGTGGTGGAGGCGCTGCAGGCGCTGCGCGGGGTCTCGTTTGTCACGGCGGTGGGCCTCGTCGCGGAGGTCGGCGACATTCGACGGTTCACGCATCCGCGGCGAGCTGATGGCGTACTCGGCCTGGTCCCGTCGGAGTACTCGAGCGGCCCAGTGTCCGACGCGGCGGGATCACGCAAGGCGGGCAATCCGCACGCGCGGCGGTTGCTCGCCGAAGCGGCGTGGGCGTATCAAGGCGTGCCGCGCATCGGCCGGCAGATGCTCTACCGGCAAGAAGCCTTGCCGAAAGCCGTTCTGCGACATCGCGTGGAAGGCGCAGCTGCGCCTGACGTCACGGTTTCGCAAGCTTGGTGGCGCGCGGCAAGGCGAAACCCAAGGTCGCGACCGCGGTCGCGCGCGAGCTGACCGGCTTCATCTGGGCGATCGCCCGGGAGGTGCCGCCGCCGCCCGCGTAACGACGCGGCGATCAGGTCCGTCAGGTCGGCGGCATCGCGGCCAGGTGGAGAACCCTCGAAGGCGTTATGGACATCAGCATCATCGATACGTCCGTGCCTAGGGCGAGGCAGCTCCGCGACGAACCACAGTCTGGGCGGTGCACCAACCCGCGGATATCAGCAGCGTCAACCGTCGCTAGAACGCGGTGCCGCCGACCAGACGGACCTGAAGAACGAAGAGCACGGAAAGAGCGTGCTGAGAAAGGAACTTACAACGGTGAGGTCGGGAGGATCCAGCTCAGCTGTGACGGATCCAGCCATATCAACGATCGCGCTTCAGCCGCGACGCTTCACCATCGCACCAAGCGGCGCCGGCTGCAGCGCTGGTTAGACCGCACCACGTTCGAGGCCGCACCCGAAGATGCCCCAGTGCCGCACGATGGCAACTCAGCGCCAGCCGACGGTTGTTGCTGCACCAACCTTTCCTCTGCCACGTGCGAACACCACGGCAGCCCTCGGTATGTTGTCACTGAGAAACAGCGTTCGCGTCCGCGTCGCGTCAAACAAATAGCCAACCATAGCAGGCCAACCCCTGCACCAGCCGGGAGTCCAACTTCGAGCTGGGCCGCCGAACAACTCGGGTCTCCTCCACAACCACTGCGGCCCGCAAGGGCGCTCCACACCAAGGCCCCCAAGCAGGCCCAGCAGACATCCCGTTAGCGTTTGAGTCCACGCGAACGACGCGAACGACCTCGGCGGCAGAAACCGTTCTCCGTTGATTCCTGGGCAGCAACAAGTCAAATCCAGAGACTGTTACATGTTCCATGTCGGCCGTTCGCAGTTTGTCCGTGGCGATCGATCACCTTCACTGACTGGGCCGGCCTCGGCAAGCAACATGAATCCCTGCCAGTGTCGTGGCTGGTGTCTGCGCGAGAGCAATGGTAGGGAGTCACGCTCAGCAGGCAGATGCTCAGAAGCATCCAGAGTCGAATTGTTTGCCCGTTCCACACAAACATTGCTCCTCAAGATAACGCGCAAAGCAGAAGCTCGCCGACGCCACGGCGCGCGGTCCTGAACAGTATGGCTGTCGGATCAGAGACCTGCCTCACGTAGTAGATCGTGGATTACGCGATGCCGATGAGGGTGCCGCGCAGCGCCACATACAACGGAGGCAGGTCATGGCGAAACGTAGCATGTTCGTGGGGATGGATGTCCACAAAGGAATCGATCGACGTCTCGCTCGCCGAGGACGGGCGAGACGGCGAGGTGCGTCACTACGGGGTGATCTCCGGCGACCTCGAGGCGGTGGCCAAGGTCGTGCGTGGCGCTGCGGGCGCCGGCCGTCGGTTGCGCTTCGTGTATGAGGCCGGCCCGTGCGGATTTGGCATTCATCGCTATCTCACCGCGCAGGGCGAAGACTGCGTCGTCGTCAATCCCTCGAGCATGCCGAAACGGAGCGGCGATCGCATCAAGACCGACCGGCGCGATGGCGACGGCGCTCGGCGCGGTTGCATCGCGCCGGCGAGCTCACGGCGATCTACGTCCCCACGCGCCGACGATGAAGCGCTACGCGATCTCGTCCGCGCCGCGCGAAGATGCCGTCGGTCTGAGCACGCAAGCCAAGCATCGGTTGAAGGCGTTCTTCACTGCGGCAAGGCCGTCGGTATCCGGGCCGTGCCGGATGGACCAAGCCCGTATCGCCGGTGGCTCGCCGATCTCAGTTTCCCGCTCGCGCCCCAGCACATCGCGCTGCAGGAATACCGCGACACGATCGATGAGACCGAACGCCGCGTCGCGCGGCTCACCGACCAGCTCCGGCAGCTGACGCCTGCGTGGCGCTGGGCGCCTGTGGTGGACGCGCTGCAAGCGTTGCGCGGGTGTCTCATTCGTCACTGCGGTCGGCCTCGTCGCCGAGATCGGCGACATCCGACGCTTCGATGCATCCGCGGCAGCTAATGGCGTTCCTCGGCCTCGTGCCATCGGAGTACTCGAGCGGGCCGACGCGTCCGCCGCGGCGGGATCACTAAGGCGGGCAATCCGCACGCGCGGCGGTTGCTCGCCGAAGCGGCGTGGGCGTATCAGGGCGTGCCGCGGATCGGACGACAGATGCTGTACCGACAAGAAGCCTTGCCGAAGACCGTTTGCGACATCGCGTGGAAGGCGCAGCTGCGGCTGACGTCACGCTTTCGCAAGCTGGTGGCGCGCGGTAAGGCGAAGCCCAAGGTCGCGACCGCGATTGCGCGCGAGCTCACCGGATTCATCTGGGCCATCGCGCGGGAGGTGCCGGCGCCACCGGCGTAAACGGCGCGGCGATTCAGGTCCGTCAGGCCGGCGGCATCGCGGCCAGGTGGAGAATCCTCGAAGACGTTATGGACATCAGCAGCATCGATACGTCCGTGCCTAGGGCGAGGGCAGCTCCGCGACGAACCACAGTCTGGGCGGTACCCAACCCGCGGATATCAGCAGCGTCAACCGTCGCTAGAACGCGGTGTCGCCGACCAGACGGATCTGAAGAACGAAGAGCACGGAAGAGCGTGCTAAGAAGGGACTCACAATCCCGAGGCAGGGAGCGATCTGCCCATTTGACAGGTGCCAGCCATATCAACGTTTCGCGCTGAGCCGCGGCGCCGTTCAGCCTCTCACAACACTCTCGTGAAGCCGCGACAGTCACGAAACACTCCAGGCCGGATCCTCGAGATGCTGAACGGACTGCGTAGCCACAAAGCCCGGTCCGCTCCAAGAGCCGCACGGACCGTTCGTTATCCTCGTGCACGCGCGCGTGTGCGGATCTGAGACCGAGCTGTTGCGCAAATGCCAACACCGCCGTAACGGCCTCCTGTGCCAGGCCTTGGCCCCAATGTCTACGCATCAGCATGAACCCGAGGTCAGCCGACTTCTCGGGACGCAGTTCACTCAAATCACACAACCCCACAAATGTGCGATCGAACGAAGACGTAGTGTCCAATACTTCGCGTGACCGTCGGACGCTTCTTGCAATCATCCGGTGACAAGCATGCGAGTCACGCCAGGATTCGGATCGGCCGGCCAGTCCCAATAGGCCATCGCCTCGGCATCACCACGTGCCGCGAACAGATCGAACGCATCGTCCAGCGCCAGATCGTTCAGGACCAAACGAGACGTCAAAAGGGCGTTCATGAATGTTCGCGTCGCGGCGGTTCTCAAGTCGCCCTAACTGATAGTCGGCCGCAACCCGCAGCGCTCCGCTGGCAGGCCTATCCATTCGTACGGCTAACGATCCGGCAGAAACGCGCCGGATTGTAGCAAGCTTCGTCATCCTCCCGGTGGATACGCGTCAACGACACGCACCGAACAGGGCCATGCGACCCTCCAGACGCGTCCCTCGCATGGATACAGCGCAAGCGGCACCGCGGATTGCCGGAGGACGTTGGAAAACACGCTGCAAGTCCAGCGGAGACCGGGCGGATAGTTAAGGCGGACTGCGCCCTTGCTGCGTAGTCGATGCCCGCCGGCGGGGCTGAACCCGAGCGTCTCCAGCCACTCCTTCGAGATCTCGGCCGGGTGGACCTTCGGGAACCGGACGGTCTCCGTGCCTTGCGCGCGGAGTCGAGAGAGCAGTTGCTTCAAACGGGCTCCGCCGTCGTCGATGAAGCGAGCGCGAGCGACACGATCTCCGCTCTCGCCAGTCCGGCTTCCGCGTGCATCCAGCGTAAAGAAGGTAGGCCTCGATTCGCTCGTCGGAGGCGACGGCGAGTCCTGCGATGTCGTCCTTCCTTGCCGTGAGGGTCTCCGACCGAGCGCTCCCAGCACACCTGCGGATCAGCCTCTCCAAGGAGACCATTGGCGGCGAGATCGTCGACCGTGACAGGGATCACGAACCCGTCGACTCGCGCGGCATCGCCGCGCTCGCTCATCGCTGCTGTCCCTGGCTGCAAGACGTAGTCTGTCAGGAGCGCTTCCTGGACATATCCGCTTGCGCTGAACAGCTCGCGGGCAGGCGCGAGACGTCTCGGGAACTTCGGCGACGATTCGCGGGGGCCGAGAATCGCGAGCTTCGAGCCGAGCGAGGCGAGCAGAGTGACGGCCATGACCCTGTCGCCGATGATCGGGATGGACGGCGATCTTGTGGACGAGGAGTGCCGGAAGGCCGCTTGGCGCCGATCAGGACGCCGATCGGGTCGGAGCCCGAGAAGGCGACCATGCAGCTGCTGCACCAGACCTGAAGGTCGCGGATCGACCGCTTGAACGCGGCCGGCGTCATCGGGCGGCTCGTCGGGAAATGCGGAGCCCAGCAGCGATTCAGCGCGTCGACGAGAAGCCCGATGTCGTCCGTGCGGCAGAACCGGTATGCCGCCACGATCGACTCCGCGACCGATCAGCCTCGCGACGTTCGCCGGAGGCAGCGCGGCTCAGCCGTCACGCTGCGGGTCGGAGCGGCCACCTCGTTGAGGTAGCCGTTGCCGCCGTTGGATGCCGCGGAGCTGCGCTGCGCGAGGCCGCGGCGCGTCTGCGACTCGCAGGGCTCTTGCCCTGTGACGGGTAGTTCGCGATCATCTCGGCCATCATCTTCTTGCCGATCTCGATCCCGTCTTCGACGAGCGCGAGATCGATCGCCGCCGCGGCGCGCTCCCGCGCAAGCTCCTCGATCCGCTCCTGCGTCTGGTTCCGCATGAAGCCCGGCCGGGACGCGGAGGATCCGCTGCGCGGCATCGGCCGGTCCACTCGAACGTCGAGATCAGCGGATTCTTCTTGTCGTCGCGCGCCACGAGCCTGGCTCGCTCGCCGAGCGGGACGCCTGTGGCTCCGGTCGTTCGCGCATCTCGCAGGCGGGGGCCTGATCTCGAGCGGCGCCCGTCTCCTCCTCGATCACCTGCCGGGCGAAGTCGAGCGTGATCGCGTCGAGCTTCATCATGCGCGCGCGCTTTTCGACACGCGCCTTGACGCGGCGGCGCTGATAGGCGTTCTTCATGGTCCAGAGGCCCTTCCTGGCGTCCTCCGACCATCGCAGCTTGCGTCCGTCGTAGGTGGTCTCCTCCTCGAGACCACCCTCGACTGCCGCGATCTTCTCGATCATCTCCTGCGAGATCACCTCGAAATCCGTGGCGCCGCAGACGGTGCACTTCACGGCGCCGCTCTGCGTGGCCGCGACGCCGCACGCCCGGCACATCGACACGGGGCCGGACTTCGCCCGCTCGAGAGCCACCGCCTCGGCCAGCGCCTTGGTCGCGGCCGAGGCGCTCTTCGGCATGAACCGATCCATCGCTTCGTCGATCACCGCGCTTGGTGACCACCGAATGCCCCTTCTCGAGCGCCAGGCGAAGGACCCCGGTGCGGGCGATCCCCTTGACCTGCTCGGGCACGTGCGTCATCCGCGCCTCGGCTTCGGGCGTCCATCGGACGGTCTCCTCGGCGCGCACGTCGAGGCGGGGCACCTCGAGCCGCGTGGAGAGGAGGACATCGCAGGGCGCGGCGCGGAGAATGTTCTCCGCGTTGCTCCCCAGCGCCGTCTCGTCCTTCGGGCTGTGGACGCCGATCCGCCCCAGCACGATGAGCCAGGGATTCGTCTTGCGCGCGTGGTCGATGATCTTCTGGAAGGGCTTGCCGTCGAGGAGCGTCTTCTTGATCGCGACGCCCGTCCTCGCTCGCCATCCGCTCGCCCACCTCGAGATGAGACTGATAGATCTGCGCGAGCCCGGTGTCGATGATCTCCTCGTGGAGCTGATTCTGCTCCTCGAAGCGGAAGACCTTCGCCGCCTGCTCGGTGAGGACGTTGACGATGCCGTTGAAGACGGAGTAGTGCAGATAGGGGTCGTAGACGGCGATCGCTTCGACCTTCTTGCCGAACGTGCGCGCCAGGTCGATGGCGGTCATGAGCGCGCCGAATGACTGCGGGCTGCCGTCGATGCCGACCAGGATCGTGTCCCGCTCCGCCTCGCCTGGCTCGGGGACGTGCTTGACCACCCAGACATCGCGGTCGGACTGGCGGGCGACGCGTTCGCAGACCGAGCCGATCACGCTGTCCCTGGCGCGCCCGATCCCCAGGGCGCCGATCACGACCAGGTCGTGCTGTGAGCCGGCGAGATCCTTGAGGATCTCGATGTGATGCTTCCCGTCCATCATCCGCGGCTCGAACGCGAGGCCCGACTCTCCACAGAGGCGCGACATGCCATCGAGATAGCTGTCGGAGATGAGCTTGAGGCCCATCGTGATGAGGCTGTCGTGGATCTTCCGCTGGCGCTCCAGTTCCACCTCGTCGATGTACTCCTCGGGCAGGGTGTACTCCATCTGCCTGAAGCGATAGTCGTGCAGCTTTGCCGCGTAGACATGGCAGCCGACCAGTTTCGCGGAGTACGCCTTGCCCAGCGCGACGCCGCAGGCGACGGCGCGGTTGGAGTGGTCTGAGTTATCGACGGGAACGTAGATGCTCTTGCACATCGAATCCTCCGGATGGCCTGCGACAGCTCACACGCTCGTGGCTGGCGGTTGTCTCGGCTCACCGCCGAGCTCCGCGCGGGCGCGAGAGCCGTAGCGCCGCCGCACCCAACCGATCACGGCCAGCTCGATGACGAGGATGAGGAGCGCCGTCCTCGATCATCGGGCCGACGGCCGACGGGACCACTTCCGGCTCGACGTAGAGGAGACTGCCAGACCGTGAGACCTCGCCTGTTGCCACGCTCGCGCGAGAACCCGTCCCAGACCGAGAACGCGATCGGCATGAACTCTCCGGGCGTGAACGAGGCGCCCGAGGTTGGGCGAAGGGGCCGCTTGAAGATGACCGACCATTCTCCCTGGTCGTAGCTCGCGACACCGGTGAGCATCCCCGTGTCGTTGGGCGCGATGTCCGCGCTTCCCTTGCCGGTGAACTGAAGCGGATCGGGGCGGGCCAGATCGAAGAACCAGAGATCCACCGAGTTCTGGGCGTCGCCGAAGATGAAGTAGGGCTTGCGGGCGCCCGTCGGCACCTGCGAAGGAATCTGGATCGAGACGGCGTCGGAGAACTCGGATGGCTGGTCGGCTGGCGCCGCGGCCTCTTCGGCAAAGGGTCTTGCGCGGCGCCTCCTGCCGGCGCCTGCCCGGCAGCGGCCGGCGCGACTTCCGCGTCGCCGAAGATGGCTTCCCTCGAGCCGCCGCGCTCGGCCACCGCCCGCGGCGGCCGCCGGCTCCTCTTCCTCCTCCGGTGGCACGGGAAGCGACGGCCCGTTCTTTCCCGTCTTCTCCGCGCTCATGTCGTGCCATCGAACGAGGAGGGCGATCGGACTCGCGCATCGTAGATCGCCTGAACGTCGACGCTGGTCGCGGGCGGATGGAACGCGCGTCCGGGTTCCATGATCTGTCCGATGATCGGAAAGCGCGCGACAGGACGCGGATGCGAAGCTCGCGGCCCCCTTCTTCAGATCGATCGGATCCTGGACGTGCTTGGCGACGACGAGGTTGGTATAGCCAGGCCCGTTGCTCCCCGAGAGCGAGACGATGAAGTCCGTGATCGCCCATCGTTGCTCGGGCGTGAGAGCGTCGAGGAACGACGGCATGGGCGTGCCGTTGAGCCCCGTGCTCATCGTCCTGAAGATATCCTCGCGGGACGACCCTCCCCGGAAGGTCCAACTCTGCGCGAGGTCCGCCGCGCGTATCGGATGGTCCCAGTCGTCCATCAGGGTTGGAGCCGAAGGTCCGTCGCCCCGACCGAGCGTTGCCGTGGCACTTCACGCAGCCGGTCTCCTCGTAGAGCTTCTTCCCGAGCTCGATCGACTCGCTTCGTCGCACTCCGGCGCGCTCGGGAGCGGCACGGGCTTGGGAACCGTTTTCAGCGTTCGAGAAATCGGGGGAGAAGGTCGTGATGAAGTAGGCGAGATCCGACACTTCCTGGTCGGAGAGTGTCGGCCAGGCGGGCATCGACGTGTACGGCATGCCGCGCCTGATGATGTTGACGAGGTCCTGATGGGTCGGGAGCGCTCCGTTGGGAGTCGTCCGAACCTTGAACTTGCCCGTCGTGAAGTTGCGCGGCCTGCGGGCGCAGATGCGGGGCGGCGTAGCCTTCGCCGTCCCCCTTCTCGCCGTGGCACTGCGAACAGTATTTGAGGTAGAGCTTCTTGCCCGCCTCCCGCTGCGCCTCGGTCCCGACGTCCTGAGCCGCCGCGCGCACCGATCCCGTCAGCGCGGCACACAACGAGGCGATCAGGACAGCGAGACACCCGCGCGCGACCAGATCAGGCAGAGAGGTCATTGTCGTGGCGGCCTCCTCCCTGGCGCGAGGCCTCTGCCCGGTGAAATCGTAGAGAAAGAGGATCGCATCCCACATCTCGTCTTCCTTCAGGAACTTCTCCCACGCGGGCATGGCCGTGTCCCAGGGACCTCCTTCCTCGGGAAGCCCGGGGCCTCCCTTGGAGATTCGCCAGAAGAGAAACGTCTCGCGAAGCAGCGGGATCGTCCCTCGTCGGGAAGTTGGTCGGGATCGGGTCCAGCCCGTGCACGAACATGCCGTTGCCGGCCATGTTGTCGCCGTGGCAGAAGACGCAGTTCCGATAGTAGACCTGGCGCCCGTTCTCGACATGCTTGCGGAACTCTTCCGGATTCGACGTCTCGAGATGCCGGAAGGGGTTCTCTCCGGCGTCGAGATCGATCTTCTTGTCGTGAACCGTGATCTCCGATGGCGATGCGGGATGGACCGTTCGCGAGAACAGCGGAGGCTGGAGAGGGACGCTCATCTGGACGTAGACGTTCGCGGCCGCGAGCGCCGGGATGGCGACGACCGTCGCGCCGAGGAGCGCCGTGTACCGCTTCTCCGTCATGAACCGGACGAGCGGGCCGGAGACTTCGTCGCGGCGCTCCTGGCTGGAGGACACGTACGCCAGGATCGCGATCGAGACGATTCCCATGTAGATCGAGATGACGGAGGAGGGAATCGGGGCGGTGAATCCGAATCGGAGCAGGACGTAGATCCCCACCCACCAGGCGCCGGCCCACATCAGCAGATTGGCCCGACGGAAGCGAAGGAGCCCGAACGCGGCGACCACGGCGAGGACGACCAGGATCTTCAT
>ERZ1370068.5911-contig-4914_pt1 | contig 41326 bp, 49 predicted proteins | sample MGYA00561227_ERZ1370068 | MGnify/ENA primary metagenome ERZ1370068 (study PRJEB38410, sample SAMEA6850437) | metagenome | study: Metagenomic assessment of the ecological functions of the soil: analysis of the soil microbiota associated with the... | reverse complement strand
CATTACGTATTGCTGCCGAAGTGCGTCACAGAGGAGCTCCGGGCCCGCGGGAGCAGCATCCGGTCGATGGAGCGGTGCAGCGCGGCGGGTCGAACCGCGACGGGCTGGTGGTCGGAAAGGAGAACTGCCGCCCGTCCTGGTCGAGCTCTCGATAGGAGAGCCCGAAGGTGTCGCCGGCGAAGTATGGCCGGTCTTCGCCGTCCCGCACCACGACCGTGATGCCGCGCGTGCCCCGGCGCGTCGAGGAACAGCAGCTTCGCGCCCTGCGAGGCGCAGCGTCGCGCCTTCCGGTGTCTCGGATCACCCGCCCGCGCCACCGGCAGGATCTCGCCGTAGAGCGCCGGGTCTGCTGCGCCCGTAAATCGCCACCGTCGCCGCGAGCAGACGGCTTGGATCGATGACGTGTCGCGCACCACGCGGGTGCACCGTCAGCCGCGCATTCGGGGAAGCGCGCCATCAACTGCCCGCGCGCCGCCGGCGTGGTCCAGGTGCACGTGCGTGAGGATGACGTAGTCGACCTGCGCCGGCGCGATGCCCGCGCGCTCGAGCGCGGCCATCACATGCGGCACGGCGTGCGCGGTCCCGGTGTCGATGATCGGCCGCGCGCCCGTCCTCGATCGAGCAGGTGGATCGGCGGTCTGCAGGCGCGCGGTCGTAGACGCTGTCGACGGCGCAGATGCCGTGGCCGTAGTCGAAGACACCGTGTCTGCCGGGGGATCCCACCGGGAGCATTATAGAATCGGCGCTCGATGAACATCGCCGACCTGAGGCAGGAATACATGCGCGCCGGGCTGGCCGAGGCCGACGCGCATCCCGATCCGCTCGTGCAGTTCGAGCGCTGGTTCAGTGACGCGCTCGCCGCCGCGTTGCCGCTCGCCAACGCCGATGACGCTCGCCACCGTCATCGCCGAGGGCGCGCCCGATGCACGCGCGTGGTGCTGCTCAAGGGCGTCGAAAGCGGCGGCTTCGTCTTCTACACCAACTACGACAGCCGCAAGGGCCGCGCAGCTCGCGGCATGCGCCCGAGGCCTGCCTCGTCTTCCTGTGGACGCAGCGCGAGCGGCAGGTGCGGCATCGAGGGCAAGGTCGAGAAAGTGTCTGCGGCGGACTCGACGAGTATTTCTCGAGCCGGCCTGTTGGCGCCCGCCTGTCGGCTCGCGCCTCGGCGCAAAGCGAGCGTCGTGGACGAATGAGAGTTTGGAAACTGAAGTGCAAGATAAAAGCCGCAGCACGGCGACAACCCGCCGCGCCCTCCCCACTGGGGCGGCTATCGCGTCACGCCCGTCGCGCATCGAGTTCTGGCAGGGACGCGAGAACCGGCTGCACGACCGGCTTGCTCTACCTGCGCGATCCGCGGCAGCGTGGAAGATTGAGCGTCTCGCTCCCTGACGAAGTGCTCGCGTTCCTGCGCAGGCACGGCCTCGCCGCGCCGGACGAGCGTCCGCCCGCGTGCGCTGTCGGGCGGCGTATCCTCGGACATCTGGCGCGTCGATCTGCGCACCGGCCCGATCGTGCGTCAAGCGCGCCCTGCCCCGCGCTGCGCGTGGCGCAGGTCTGGGAAGCGCCCGGTCGAGCGCAACGTGCTACGAGCGGCGCTGGCTGGAGACGCGCGAACGCGATCGTCCCGGCGTCGCGCCGCCAGGTCCTGGCGGGCGACGATGCAGGCTTGCTTCGCCATGGAGTACCTCGACCGGGCCATGCCGGTCTGGAAGGCGCGAGCTGCGCGCGGTCGCGCGCGACCCCGCATCTCGCCGCGGACGTCGGCGCAGCACTCGCCGCCATCCATGACGCGCACCGCGCGGCGCCGACGTCGCCGCCGCTTTCGCGACCGACGCGAGCTTCCATGCGCTGCGCCTCGAGCCGTACCTGCTCGCCGCTGGCACGGGTGCATGCTTCGACCTTCGCGAAACCAGTTGAACGCGCTCGTAGAGCGAACCGCGCAGACCCGGCTTGCACTGGTGCACGGCGACGTCAGCCCGAAGAACATCCTCGTCGGCCCGCGCGGTCGCGGTATTCCTCGACGCGGAATGCGCCTGGTATGGCGATCCCGCGTTCGACCTCGCGTTCTGCCTGAACCACCTGCTGCTGAAAGGCCTCTGGGCGCCCGAATTGCGGCCGGCATACCTCGCCGTGCTTCGACGCGCTGGCGTCGGCCTACCTGGCCGGCGCGGACTGGGAGCAGGCGCCGCTGCTCGAGCAGCGCGCCGCCAGCCTGCTGCCCGGCCTGCTGCTCGCGCGCGTCGACGGCAAGTCGCCGGTCGGAGTACCTGACGTCAGGATTCGCAGAAGAACTCAGGTCGCGGAGATTCGCCGAGCGATTTCTCCGGTCTCCCGCCCGCCACGCTCGCCGGACGATCGAGGAACGCATGGCAAAAATCCTAGACGTCCTCGCGCGCACGCGTCTGGGACTCGCGCGGCCGGCGCGACGCGTGGAAGCCGAAGTGGCCGTGCAAGGAGCGCGGCGGCCGGGCCATCGCGCCCGGCCGGCGCATCGACGGGTGTCAGGCGAGATGCGCGAGAGCATCGATGCGTCAGGCAGGCCGTGCATGGCGATCAACACTGAGAATCGCGGTCGTTCCCGATGGGGAAAGACTCTTGAACAAAAACCGTCGATCAGGACCTGACTGCGCTCGACGGAACCCCGGACCAATCCCGCCTCGGCAGGCAACGCCATCGTCGCGGTGTCGCTCGCCTGCGCCCGCGCGGCCGCCGCCGCGGCGAAGAAGCCGCTGTGGAAATTGCTCGCGCGGCAACCGGCGGCTGGCGATGCCGGTGCCGCAGATCCAGATCTTCGGCGGCGGCGCGCACGCGCACGGGCCGCGTCGACGTCCAGGACTTCATGATCGTCTGCACCGGCGCGCGGCAGCTTCGCCGAGGCGCTCGAATGGACGGCGCGAGGTCTACGCGCGCGGCCGGCGCGCGCCTCGGCGAAGCGCGGCGCGCTGCACGGCGTCGCCGACGAAGGCGGCTACTGGCCGGCGTTCAAGACCAACGAGGAAGGCGCTCGCCGAGCTGGTCGGCGCGATCGCCGACGCCGGCTTCGAGCCGGGCGCCGACGTCGCGCATCGCGCTCGACATCGCCGCCACGCAGCTCTGCCGCGGCGGCCACTACCACCTGGCGCTCGAGAAGCGCAGCGCTGTCGGCCGAGCAGCTGCACGCCATGCTGCTGCGCTGGATCGAGCGCTACCCGATCGTCTCGATCGAGGATCCCGTTCGCCGAGCACGACGCCGGCGGCGATGCGCGCGTTCACCACGGCCGCCGGCGATCGCATGCAGATCGTGGGCGACGATTTCTTCGTGACCGACGCGCAGACCGGGTCAAGGCCAGCCGGACGGCGCCTGCAACGCCGTGCTGCTGAAGCCGAACCAGGTCGGCACGCGTGACCGAGACGCTCGCCTGCTGGGACGCCGCGCAGGCGGCCGGCTACGGCGCGCATCGTCTCGGCGCGCTCGGGCGAGACCGAGGACGTCGTCGATCGTGCACCTCGCGGTCGGCTGGGGCGTGCCGCAGCTCAAGGTCGGCAGCTTCGCGCGCTCCGAGCGCATGGCGAAGTGGAACGAGGCGCTGCGCATCGAGGAGGCGCTCGGCAACGCCAAGCTTGCCCTACCCGGCGCGCAAGCTGTTCCGCTGGAAAACCTGGCAGCGTCGGCGGAACTGTCAGGGGTTGAGCGGAGAGCGGTCGCTTTGCGCCAGCGCGCACTCCTCCATCACGCTGTGAGCGCGCACCACCGTCGGCAGTGCCCATGACGAAAGGATTGCGGACCGCCCCGGGTCCTTGCGCAGCGCCTCGAGCTTGAGCACCGCGCCGTCAGTAGGCGGCGTGGTTGGTAGAGTCATCACGTCGATGCCCTGCTCGCTTTGCTATCGCGCCATGCGCCGCGTCGCATGCGATGTAGGCGTCGAGCCGCGGAATGTCCTGCCGAAATTGAACGCGGTGCCGCCCCAGATCATGACGCGGTGCTTCGCGCCCTTCCACGTCGGTCGAACACCGGCGAAAGCGTGCTAGGTGTGGCCGGGCGTCATCGGCAGCAGACGCGGCATCGCCGCGCCGCCACGCGTGAGCGCGCCGTCCTTGACCGATAGGTCGCGCTTCGGCGGCGCTGCCCCAGTGCACGGAGCGCCGAACTCAAGCTTGGTCTCGGTCATCAGTCCAGTCGAGATCGCTCATCGCACGACGCGCGGCCGCGTACTTTTCCGATCAGGTACAGGCGCGCCGCCGTAGTGGTCGCCATGGCCGTGCGAGACGACCAGGTAGCGTGATCTACGCCGGATCAGGCCAGAGCTTGCGCAGGCCCTCCCTCGATCAGGTCCACGGCTTCCTGCTCGTTGTTGAGCGGATCGAAGATGACGATGCCGCTCCGGCGTTGTCAGCGCCCAGGCGCGTAGCCAGGCACGCACCGACGAAATACAGGGTTGTCGGGGGCCTGTCCCGGCGGCGGCGCTGGGCGCGCGATCTGCGCCGCGATGCCCTTGTGACCAGGCTCCTGCGGCGGGCGCGTAACGGCGCAGGCTTGCACAGCACGAGCAAGGCCTCAGGTCCTTGCTGCGCCGCACGCGTCGCGGCACTGACGTGCGCTTCGACGGTCGCGTCGGACGGCGCCTGCTGGGACCATGCCGGCGCAGCGATCAGTGCAGGGCGCTGCAAGGCAAGCGTATTTTCATAGTCCCTCCAGTCCGGAAGCCGTAAGCCTATAACCGCCGGTCGCAGCCGGCCGCCGCGGCTTCGGAGTGCGTCACGAGGATGCCTGCGGCGCCCGTGCGCCTTCACCTGCTCGCGCAGCAGCGCTAGCACCTGGCGCGCGTTTTCCTGGTCGAGGTTGCCGGTCGGCTCGTCGGCCGAGCACCAGCTTCGGGCTCGCCCACCAGCGGCGCGTGCGATGGCGACTCGCTGGAGTTCTCCGCCCGAGAGTTCGCTGGGGCATGCTCGTTCTCGCGGGCCGCCAGACCGACGATGCGAGAAGTGCTTTGCCTTGCCTTTGCTTCCTTGGACTGGAAATCCCGTCCACGTAGAAGCAGAGGCAAGCCCACGTTCTGCTACTGACGAGTCGAGGTGCGGCAGGACGTGGAAAGCCTGGAACACGAAGGCCTGAACTTGTCCCTGCGCAGCAGAGTGCCAGCGCATCGTCGTCCATGCCCGGGAGAGTTCCGCATCTTCGAATCGGACCTCCCCGGCGTCGGGCGGCTCGAGAGCCGGCGATGATGTTGAGCAGCGTGGACTTGCCGACCCCGGATTCGCCGACGATGCGTCGACGTACTCGCCGGCGCTCGACGCGCAGCGCTAGACGCGCGCTCAGGACGGTGCGCGCTCGCCGAAGCGCTTTTTCGACGCCGGAAATATAAAGCATGCAGACGCTGCATCCTAGACGCGCGACCTTGACACCCCGGGACCGCCGCCTGCTAGACTGAATTTCCTGGGAGGAACGCATGCCAAACCACAAGGACACTGTCACCCTGCTGGCCGGCCGTGCGTTGCCGCCGCGCTGTCGCATCGCTGCGCCCGCGCAGGCGCAGCAGAAGGTCAAGATCGGCTTCATCTCCACGCTTCTCGGGTCCGCAGGGCGTCATCGGCGAGTACATGAAGAACTCGGTCGAGCTCGCGCTCGATCACCTCGGCCGCAAGATGGCGGGGCTCGACGTCGAGGTGACCTACGGCGACGACCAGGTCAAGCCCGACGTGGGCAAGCAGGTCGCCGAGGAGATGCTGAAGAAGCAGCAGGTCGATTTCGTCGCCGGCATCATCTGGTCGAACGTCATGCTCGCGGTCGCGCCCACCGTGACCGACGCGGGCAAGTTCATGATCGGCACCAACGCCGGCCCGCACGAGCTCGCCGGAAAGCAATGCAGCGAGCTGTTCTTCACCACGTCCTGGCAGAACGACGACACGCCCGAGGCGATGGGCAAGGTGATGCAGGACCAGGGCATCACCGACGTCTATGTCGATGGCGCCGAACTACGCCGCGGGCAAGGACATGGTGAACGGATTCAAGCGCTCCTACAAGGGCCGCATCGTCGACGAGGTGTACACGCGCCTCGGGCAGACCGACTACCAGGCCGAGCTCTCGCAGCTGCGCTCGAAGAGCCCCAAGGCGGTGTTCGTGTTCTACCCGGGCGGCATGGGCATCTCGTTCCTGCGGCAGTACTCGGAGGCCGGGCCTTCGCGGGCAGTTCCCGCTGTACTCGGTGTACACGGTCGACGAGATCTCGATTCCCGGCGGTGAAGCACGCCGCGCCTGGGCCAGTTCGAGACGCGCTACTGGAGTCCGGACCTGAAGAATCCCGCGAACGTGAAGTACGTCTCCGACTACCGCAAGAAATACGGCAAGATGCCGGTTTTCTACGGGGCGCAGAGCTACGACGGCATCCTGCTGATCGACTCGGCGGTGCGCGCGGTCAAGGGCAACCTCGCCGACAAGAAGGGCATGATCGCCGCGATGCGCAAGGCGAATTTCACCTCGACCCGCGGCAAGTTCAGCTACAACACCAACCACTTTCCGATCCAGAACTTCTACCTGCTGAAGACGGTCGCGGGGCCGGCGGGCCAGGATCCGGTGATGGAGATCCAGAAGACGGTGTTCACCAACCACAAGGATTCCTACGCCAAGGAATGCGGGATGAAATAGCAGCCCGCCTGGACCGCATCGAGACTCCGGGGCGCGGAACGATCCGCGCCCCGTTTTCGTTTCCTCTCCATGAACTTCGTTCTCGTCCTCGAGCAGACGCTCAACGGGCTGCAGCTCGGCGTGATGCTGTTTCTCATGGCCGCCGGGCTCACGCTGGTGTTCGGCATCATGAACCTGGTCAACCTCGCGCACGGCTCGTTCTACATGGTCGGGCGCCTACCTCGCGACGTATTTCTACGCGGCGACCGGATCGTATCTCGCTCGGCGTGCTGCTCGGTCTCGCCGGCACGCTGGTGGTGGGCGTCGCGGTCGAGCTGGTCGCGCTGCGCACGCTCTACGAGCGCGATCACCTCGACCAGGTGCTCGCCACCTTCGGCCTGATCCTGTTCTTCAACGAGCTCGCCGCGATGCTCTGGGGCCGCGGCCGCGCTGTACGCATCGCTCCCGAGTATCTTTCCGGGCACGTCGACCTGGTCGCCGGAATCGCGCTACCCGCTGTATCGCCTCGTGATCATCGCGGTGGGCCTGTCGGTGGCGGGCCTGCTGTGGTTCGTGGTCGCGCGCACGCGCCTGGGCATGCTGATCCGCGCGGGCGCGTCGCAACCGCGCCATGGTCGGCGGCGCTCGGCGTCAACATCCGCCTGCTCTATACGTTCGTGTTCGGCTTCGGCGCCGCGCTCGCCGGGCCTCGCCGGGCCTGCATGGCCGGGCCGATCTACGTGGTGCAGCCCGGCATGGGCGAGCTGATCCTGATCGAGGTGTTCGTGGTGATCGTGATCGGCGGCATCGGCTCGATCCGCGGCGCGCTCGCCGGCGCGCTGATCGTCGGCATGGTCGACACGCTCGGCCGCGCCTTCCTCAAGCCCGCTGCTCGCGACCGTGCTCTCGCCCACCGCGGCCGACGCGGCCGGGCCCGCGCTGGCGTCGATGCTGATCTACCTGCTGATGGCGGTCGTGCTCGCGTTGAAGCCGCAGGGCCTGTTTCCGCGCACGCTGATGAAGCTCGCGCAACCGCGCGATCGCGATGGCGCTGGGCCTGCTGCTGCTCGCGGCGGTGCCGCCGCTCGCGTCGCGCTCAACCAGCCGTTCTACCTCGACCTCGTGCGGCGCATCATGATCTTCGCGATCGCGGCGGCGAGCCTGAACCTGATCCTCGGCTACGGCGGCATGGTCTCGTTCGGCCACGCCGCCTACCTCGGCGTCGGCGCGTACGCCGTCGGCATCCTCGCGCATCTACGGCATCTGCGAACGGCTGGCTGCAGCTGCGTCGGTCGCGGTCGGCGGCCTCGGCGCTGGTCGCGCTCGCGATCGGCGCGGTGTCGATCCGCACCAGCGGCGTCTACTTCATCATGATCACGCTCGCCTTCACCGCAGATGCTCTACTACCTCGGCATCTCGATCGCCGAGTTCGGCGGCGACGACGGCATGCGGCTCGAAGCGCGCGCAGCCAGCTCCCGGCTCGTCGACCTGAACGACCCGGTGCAGTTCTACTACCTCGCGCTCGGCGTTCATGCTGCTGTTCCGTGTATTCTGGTCGCACAGGCTCGTGAATTCGCGGTTCGGCATGGCGTTGCGCGCCTGCAAGTCGAACGAGGCGCGCTCGCGCGCCATCGGCTTCTCGCCCTATCCCGTACCGCCTCGCCGCCTTCGTCATCGCCGGCGCGCTGTGCGGCCTCGCCGGCGCGCTGCTACGCGCAACCACACCAACTACATCACGCCCGACCTGATGAGCTGGCACGCAGTCGGGCGAGCTGATGTTCATGGTGATCCTCGGCGGCATGGCGACCGCCGCCGGCCCGGTGCTCGGCGCCTTCGCGCTGCTCGTGCTCGAGGAGCTGCTCTGCAAGGCTGGACCGAGCACTGGCATGGTGATCCTCGGCCCGCTGCTCGTGCTCTCGGTGATCTTCTTCCGCCGCGGGCTCGCAGGCATCTTCATCGAATGCCATGAATAGCCTTCTGACAGTCGACAAGCTTGTCGAAGACCTTCGGCGCGCTGCGCGCGAGCGACGGCATCGACCTCGAAGTCGCCGAGGGCGAGACGCACGCCGTCATCGGCCCGAACGGCGCCGGCAAGACCACGCTTCATCGGCCAGCTCGCCGGCAACCTGCGCCCCGACGCCGGGCGCATCCGCTTCGCCGGCGAGGACATCACCGCGCCTGCCCGCGCGCGCGCCGCGCGCGCAGGGCCTCGCGCGCTCGTTCCAGATCACCAGCATCTACCTCGAGTTCACCGCGCTGCAGAACGTCGCGCCTCGCCGTGCAGGCGTCGCTCGGGCCGCAGCTTCCGCTTCTGGCGCGATGCGCACGAACGATGCCGCTCTTCTGATCTCCGGCCACGCAGAATTCTCGACGAGGTGGGCCTCGAAAATCGTCACGACGTGCTCGGCGGCCAACCTCGCGCACGGCGAGCAGCGCCAGCTCGAGGTGGCGATGGCGCTCGCCACGCAGCCGCGCCTGCTGCTGCTCGACGAGCCGATGGCCGGCATGGGCATCGAGGAATCGCAGCGCATGATCGCGCTCCTCGCCACGCTCAAGCGCAGGCAGACCATCATCCTGGTCGAGCACGACATGGACGCGGTGTTCCGCGCTCGCCGACCGCATCTCGGTGCTGGTCTACGGCCGCGTCATCGCCACCGACATGCCGGAGCGAGATCCGCGCCAACGAGGAAGTGCGCAGGGCCTACCTCGGGCGAGGACCTCTGATGCTCGAAGTCGCGCGACCTCGAGACCGCCTACGGCCGAAGCCAGGTTCTGTTCAAGGTCATTTCCTTGCAAATCAGTCCGGCCAGGTCGTGACGCCTGCTGGGCCGCAACGGCATGGGCAAGACCACCACCGTGCGCTCGATCATGGGCATGACTGCCTGCCGTGCGGGAAGCATCGTCTTCGACGGACGCGAGCTATCAGCGGCCTGCCGTCCTACCGGATCGCGCAGGCCGGCATCGGCCTCGTCCCCGAGGGCCGGCAGATCTTCCCCAACCTCACGGTGCGCGAGAACCTGGTCGCCACCGCGACGGCAAAGGGCCCTGGACGCTCGAGAGGGTTTACGACCTGTTCGCCAACCTTCGGGAGCGCGAGAGAAACTACGGCAACCAGCTTCGGGCGGCGAGCAGCAGATGCTCGCCATCGGCCGCGCGCTGATGACCAACCCGCGGCTGCTGATCCTCGACGAGGCGACCGAGGGCCTCGCGCCGCTGATCCGCGCCGAGATCTACCGCTCGATCGAGCAGCTGAAGGCCGAGCGGCCTGTCGATCCTGGTGATCGACAAGGACGTGCAAGGCGCTGACGCGGGTCGCCGACCGGCACTACGTGCTGGAGAAGGGCCGCGTCGTCTGGAGCGGAACCAGCGGCGAGCTCTCAGCCAGTCCCGAGATTCAGCACCGCTACCTGGGCGTCTAGCGCGCCGACGCGCTCGCCCGGCGGCGATGCCGCGAATGAACGCCCAGTGGAACGAGATGCCCGCCAGCGACGGCCAGGTGAAATATCTCGTGCGGGCCGACGACGCCGGCAACGAGCACCGGCCAGCCCAGGAACTCCGCCACCGCCCCGATGGTGTAGGCGAGCGCTCCCCAGACCAGCGGCAGGACGAAGCGCACGCCGAAACGGCGCGCGAGCGCAATGGTGGAAATCAGCCCCAGCCAGCCCAGGCCGAGGTACATCAGCAGCCCGAGCCACGGCGGCACGGTGTCGAAATACACCGTCTTGAGCGTCAGCCCGGCGATCGCGGCGACCCAGATCCACGCCAGCAGGTGCCAGCTGCCACCGGTCGCGCAGCAGGATCGCGTGGACCGGCGTGAAGCTGCCGGCGATGAGCACGAAAATCGCGGCGTGGTCGAGGCGCATCAGCACGCCGCGCGCCGCCGTTTCCGGCGTCAGCAGGTGGTAGACCCCGCTCAAGCGACAGCAGCAGCACGCAGGAAAAAGCGAACACCGCGAGCGAAATCGACCCGTCGCGGCATCGCCGCGGCCGCGGGCGATCAGGAAGACGCCCAGGATGGCGAAGACCACGGCCGCTGCGAGGTGGGTCAGCGAGCTGACCGGATCGCTGAACCCGGGAATGGACAACATCGAACATGGTACTAAACTACTGACATGAAGCGCGAAAACGTCGTCGGCCGCGCGAACGTCGAGGACACCCCGGAGCTCGAGGCGTACTACCGCGCGCTCGAGGGCGAGGAGCTCGGCGCGCTCTGGAACGTCGCCAACGAGATCGAGCCCTGGTACCCGCAGCCCAAATCGGTGCCGATGCTTTGGTCCTGGAAACGAATCCAACCTTATGTAAGAAAAGCGGCAGACCTTGTTTCCGCCGAAAAGGCCGCGCGGCGCGTCGTCATGCTGGTCAACCCCGGGCGCAAGGAATGGAGCGCCGCGGCCGGCCTGCTCTACACCGGCGTGCAGGTCATGAACCCCGGCGAAGTCGGCTTCCGCGCACCGCCACCAGGCGAGCGCGCTGCGCTTCGTCATGGAAGGCAAGGGCGCCTACACCGTCGTCGACGGCGAGCGCCTCGAGCTCGGCGCGCGCGACTTCGTGCTCACGCCCAACGGCACCTGGCACGAGCACGGCGTCGACGCGGAGCGGCACGCAGTGCGTCTGGCAGGACGGGCTCGACATCCCGCTCATGAACTCTCTCGACGCGAATTTCTACGAAGTGCATCCGAAGACCAGTGCAGACGCTCTCGAAGCTGTCTCGCAAGAACTGGCAGAAGCCCTACTCGCCCGTCTTCCTCTACAAATGGGACGAGAGCTACAAGACGCTCAAGAAGCAAAAACCTTTCGAATACACGCAATCCGCTCACCGGCGGCCCGGTCATGCCGACCATGGGTGCAAGACTTGAGCTGGTGAAAGAGACCAAACCCTGATTCGCCACACCGGCAGCGTCATCTACCAGGTCGCCTCCGGCCACGGCTGGTCGGAGATCGGCGGCAAGCGCTTCGAGTGGGAGGAGAAGGACATCTTCTGCGTGCCGTCGTGGACGCAGGTACCGCCACGGCGCCACGAAGGAAGCGGTGCTGTTCTCGTTCAACGACCTGCCCGCGATGCGAGCGCTTTCGCCTCTATCGCGAAGCGCAGTGATTAGCCGCCGAGCAGAACGAGCTGATGACGCGCATCGGGCCGGGCACGCCGGCCGGGAAGCTGCTGCGCCGCTACTGGCAGCCGGTGGCGCTGGTGGACGAGATGAAGGGCGAGCGGCCGGTGCAAGGCGGTCCGCCTGTTTGGCGAAAATCTGGTTCTTTACAAGCACGAACAATGAATATTCGCTGATGCAAAGGCACTGCCCTCATCGCGGCGCCGACCTGGCCTACGGCCGCATCGAGCCCGACGGCCTGCGCTGCTCGTTCCACGGCTGGAAGTTCGACGGCCGCGGCAAATGCGTCGAGACGCCCGCGGAGCCCGAAGGCAGCCGGCTTTGCGAGCACATCAAGACCGTTTCGTATCCGGTGGTCGAGAAGAGCGGCATCCTCTTCGCCTGGCTCGGCGAGGGCGCGGCGCCGGCGTTCCCGCACTTCGACTGCTTCGTCGCGCCCGACGCCTACACCTTCGCCTTCAAGGGCTACTGGGATTGCAACTGGCTGCAGGCGCTGGAGGTCGGCATCGACCCGGCGCACGCGTCCTGGCTGCACAAGTACTTCGAGGACGAGGACACGGCGGGAAGCTACGGCAAGCAGTTCCGCGGCGTGCCGGCGGACTCCGACCTGCCGATCAGCAAGGTGCTGCGCGAGTACGACCGGCCGGAGATCCGCGTCGAGCGCACCGACTACGGCATGCGCCTGCAGACGCTGCGCAAGATCAGCGACGCGCAGACCCACATCCGCGTCACCAACATCCTCTTCCCGCAGGCCTTCGTCATCCCGATGAACGCCGAGATGACGATCACCCAGTTCCACGTGCCGGTCGACGACACCGGCTGCTACTGGTACTCGATCTTCACCAGCTTCGCCGGCCCGGTGGACAAGGACACGATGCGCAATCAGCGCCTCAAGACCTACCCGGCGCCCGACTACAAGCCCATCCATGGCCGCGCCGACGGCTGGGGATTCAGCGCCGAGGAGCAGAAATCGAAGACCTTCACCGGCATGGGCTTCGATATCAACATCCACGACCAGTTCGCCTGCGAGTCGCAGGGCGTCATCGCCGACCGCACGAAGGAAAACCTCGGCACCACCGACAAGGGCATCGTGCTCTACCGCCGGCTGCTGGTGGATGCGATCCGGAAGAACGAGGCCGGCGAGCAGCCGCCGGTCATCGACGCGATCGGGCCGCCGACGATCGACGGCATCGGCCCGACGCACGAAGATCGACGAATACTGGAAGTCGGCAGACGAGAAGCGCCGCAAGCAAAGCCAGTGGGCGGCTTGAAGCTCGACGGCCTGAAGCAGGTCCGGTTTTCGTTTGCCGATCAGCACGGCGTGCTGCGCGGCAAGACGCTCGCGGTCTCCGAAGTCAAGGCGGCGCTCGAAGCGCGGCGTCACGCTCACCAGCACGCTCCTCCTCAAGGACACTTCGCACCGGACCGTCTTTCCCGGCGTTCACGCCGGGCGGCGGCGTCGGCATGCCCGAGCTTGCAGGGCGCGGCCGACATCCTGATGATGCCGGACGCAGTCGACCTTCCGCGTCCTGCCCTGGGCGCCGGACACCGGCTGGGTGCTTTGCGACCTGCAGCTCGCAGGACGGCACGGCCGGTTCCCGTACGACACTCGCGGCGCTCCTCAAGACAGCGCTTCGAGAAGCTGGCGACCACGCAGCTCGTCTGCGGGCTGGAGGTCGAATTCCACGTCTTCCAGATCATCAAGGATCCGCACCTGCAGCCCGCCGGACGCCGGCCAGCCGGGCAATCCGCCGGACGTCGAGCTGCTCACCACCGGCTACCAGCTACCTCACCGAGAACCGGTACGACCAGCTCGACCCTGTCTTTCAGCTTGATCAGAAGCAATCTCGCAGAGCTTCAGTTGCCGCTTGCGCTCCTTCGAGGTCGAGTTCGGGCCGAGCCAGCTGGAGATCACGCTCTCCCCCTCCCGGCGCTCGCCGCCGCCGACGCGATGGTGCTGCTTCGCAGCGCGGTGAAGCAGGTGGCGCGCCGCAACGGCTACCACGCGACCTTCATGTGCCGGCCGAAGCTGCCGAACGTGATGTCGAGCGGCTGGCATCTGCATCAATCCCTTTCGAAAAACGGCCGGAACGTTTTCGTCTCGGAAAAAGAGGATCTGTCGGAAACCGGCAAGCACTGGCTCGCCGGCCTGCTCGCGCACGCGCAGGGCCGCCTGCGCTTTCAGCACACCGACCATCAACGGCTACAAGCGCTACCGCCCCTACACGCTCGCGCCCGACCGCGTCGTCTGGGGCAAGGAGAACCGCGGCGCGCTGCTGCGCGTCATCGGCGGCCCCGGCAACGCGGCGACGCGCATCGAGAACCGGATCGGCGAGCCGGCGGCCAACCCCTACCTCTACATCGCCTCGCAGATCCACTCCGGGCTCGACGGCCTCGCGGCGCGGCCGAACCTCCGGCCGTCCGGCCGATACGCCCTACGAGGCGAAGGCCGACCTGCTGCCCCGCACGCTCGACGAGGCGCTCGAGGCGCTGCGAGAGGACAAGGCGCTGCGCGCCGGATTCGGCGATACTTTTGTCGACTACTACTGCCGGATCAAGGAAGCCGAGATCGCCCGCTTCAACCTCGAAGTGAGCGATTGGGAACACCGCGAATATTTCGATCTGTTCTGAAAGGAGTGAACATGGAAATGCGCCCGCTCGGCAAGAGCGGCATCAAGGTATCGGCCGTCGGCCTCGGCCTGATGTCGATGTCGGGCATCTACGGCAACGCCAACGACGAGGAGTCGATCCGCGTCATCCACCACGCGCTCGACAAGGGCATCAACCACCTCGACTCGTCCGACATGTACGGCTGGGGCGCACAACGAGACGCTGCTCGGCAAGGCGCTGAAGGGCCGGCGCGACAGGCGTGATCGTGGCCACCAAGTTCGGCCAGACCAAGGACGCCGACGGCAAGCAGGGCGTGGACGGCAAGCCGGAGTACGTGCATGCAGGCCTGCGAGGCGAGCCTGAAGCGCCTCGGCATCGACGTCATCGACCTCTACTACCAGCACCGCGTCGACACCAACACGCCGATCGAGGATACGGTCGGCGCGATGAAGCGCCTGGTCGAGCAGGGCAAGGTGCGCGCGCATCGGCGCTGTCCGAAGCGGCGCCCGGCGACCATCCGCCGCGCGCACAAGGTGCATCCGATCGCGGCGGTGCAGAACGAGTATTCGCTCATGTATCGCAAGGACGGCGAGGAGACGCTCGCCTGCGTGCCGCGAGCTCGGCATCGCGCTCGTCGCCTACGCGCCGCTCGGCCGCAGCATGCTGACCGGCTCGGTCAAGGGCAAGGCGGACCTGCCCGAGGGCGACCGGCGCCTCGCGCATCCGCGCTTCCAGGCCGAGCACCTCGACGCCAACGTCAAGATCGTCAAGCGCCTGGAGGAGATCGCGGAGCAGAAGAAATGCACGCCCGCGCAGCTCGTGCTCGCCTGGCTGCTCGCGCAGGGCAAGGACGTAGATCCCGATCCCCGGCACCAAGCGCAAGCAGCGCGTCGAGGAGAACCTCGCCGCGCTCGACATCAGGCTGTCCGCGGCCGACATCGAGAAGATCTCCGCCGTCGCGCCGGTCGGCGCCGCTTCCGGGCCGCGCTACCCGGCGGACGGGATGAAGAAGGTCTACCTCTAGCAGGTGCGCGCCTGGGACGCCGGGCGGTGGCTGCTGCTCGCCACCCTCTGGTCGCTGCAGTACATCTTCATGCGCCTGTCGGTGCCGACCTTCGGCACCGGCATCGTCGCCGACGGCCGGGCGATCTTCTCGGCGCTGTTCCTCGTGCCCTGGATGCTCTTCGTCACGCGCGAGGCGATCGGCCTGCGCCTGCACTGGCGCGACCACCTCGCGGTCGCGCTGGTCAACAACGTCCTGCCCTTCCTCTGCTTCGCCTACGCCGCGAGCGGCATGCCGGCGAGCTACCTCGCGGTGATGAACGGCATGGTGCCGCTGTGGAGCGCGGTGATCGCCGCGCCGGTGCTGAAGGAGCGGCTCGGCGCGCGTCGCATCGCTCGGCTTCGTGCTCGGCATCGCCGGCGTGGCGCTGATCGTCAACCTCGGGCCGGTCGAGCTCAACGCGCACACCGTCGCTCGCGGCGCTCGCCGGCATGGCTGGGCGCGGCGTTCTGGGGCTGGGCGGGCGTGGTCATCCGCCAGCGCACCGGGCGCGTGCCGGCGATGAGCCTCGCCACCGGCTCGATCCTGTTCTGCGCGCTGATCCTCGCGCCGGCGTGGGCGCAGGTGCCGCCGCCCTCGACCTGGACGCCGACCGCGGTCGGCGCGCTGATCGCGCTCGGCGCTGCTCTGCAGCGGGCTCGCCTACCTGCCCTTCTTCACCCTGGTGCGCGACATCGGCCCGACGCGCACCCTCACCGTCGGCCTCGCCGTGCCGGTGCTGGGAATCTTCTGGGGCTGGCTGCTGCTGGGCGAGACGGTTACGGCGCCGATGCTGGCTGGGGCCGCGCTGGTGCTGGTTGCGCTCGGCCTCGTGATGCGGCGCTGAGCGCGCTATCAGGCTACCGCAGCAGCCGGGTACCGGACGACAGATAGACCATGAGCGCGGCAGCGCCCAGTACGCCGAACGCGGACACGGCCAGGATCGGATCGAGCGTCTCCTGGAACAGGCCGCCGTAGAACAGCATCAGGCCAACCCCCATGACCAGTGCCGAGAGCTGGTGCAAATAGAACTGCACCGTCGCTGCCGCCCGGCTATCCGCCACGACCCAGAGCTTGTGGATCAGTCCGTAGACGAACGACACCACGAAACCCACGAGCAGGATGTGCGCGTGCGCGATGAAAACTGTGGTTTTTCGACGCTGCCATGTAGATGCCCACGCACATTCCGACAACGGCATAGGCAAGCGCACAGAGCAGGAACTTTCGGTCCAGTTTCATCGTGATTCTCCCTCTTGATTTGGCTGTTAGACGACGAGCTCATTCCCTGAAAGAAGTGGTCGCGATCCGAGCCGTCGTACTCGCCGGTCAACATGCAGCAGTTCTTGAAACCGACGGTTGGAGCCGCAAGGGCATGGGTCCTTGCGGCCCAGCTTCGATTAGCTCCTTGTCCCCGTTCACAACGCGATGACCGCGTTGGACTCGGGCTACGTGGGAAGCCCTGCGACGCTTCACTCGTGACCTCGAAACCGAAACTGGCTCTGGAGGCGCTTGGTCTTTTGTTTCATGACACGCCTCCAGCACTTTGAAACCCCCGATTGGGGGCCGGCGAATTGCAGCGACCGCGCGCCCGTATCGGTGGCTAACGCCCGCGTTTTGCCGCGCCGTGGGCGCGCAGCGAAGCGAGCTAACGGTGTCGGTCAACAACGCGTTGTTAGGCCAGCATGCGTCACGGGACCGAGTCTTTCTCATTCTTCTTACGCGCATATCGGAAAATCACAGTCGACCAGCGCCTTGCATGATTGTTTGCGTTACGGTGAGCCGCGTCGGCACCAAAACCTTCTGCACGGAAAAATCCGTATCCCCGCTACATGTCAGCGAGAATCCTAGTTCCGGTGCGCCGATCTTCTTATAGAACTCAGCGTAGCGACATTCAGTGACGTTCAATTCGAGTGCATCCGGTGTTTTCTTGATCACCCTGTATTTCAAGGCATCTCCGGCCGCGAACATCTCGAAGGCTGAAGCCACCTTCTCCTCAAGGTTACGTGCTCCTGGTTCGCCACCACTTCTCGCCATACTTGCGATACAGGTCTCCGAGCGCCTTTCGGACAATGGCGTTGGCCCGTTCCTCGCCCAGATTCAGCCTGGAGGGCTTTGACAAGCGGTACCAGGACCTGAGCTTGTATCTTGACCTGCTCAATCAGCGGAATGTCCATCGACCGCCTTCCTTGATTCCTAGTTACTGTTGAGTTTATGGCCTAGCGGCTAACGTCCGCGTTTCGCGGCGCCGGACCAAGCGCGCAGCGCTGATGGGTCGGCGTCGGCCAACAACGCGCTCTTAGTTTGCAACGGCGTCATCCTGGCGGGCCCGTTTGTATGCCAGAGCGATGGCTACGAGACCAACGCCGAAGCATAGGGCAAAGAATGCGAGAGCCGTAAACCAAGGCAGCGGCTGAACGGGGCCTGGTATGAACGGCTGGGAACCGTGCACCAAGGTAGCTAGAGTACAACGTCTAACGCCGGCAGCAGCGATCGCCGTGTCCATAGGAGTGCAAGGCGTCGGCTATTGCGCATGGCGTTGCAAACCAACGTCCCGGTTCAGCGGCGGCGCGCTGCCGCTACGTGCCTTGGCACTTTATGCATGACCGTCCGCTGCAACCGGTTGTTAGGCGTCGTGCAGTGGACGGGCGCATGCGGGTGCATGTTTTCTTCACGGATCATCTATCGAATCGTCGGGTGAGGTGGATCCTGACGCTGTCACCCTCGCCCTTGTGAATCAACTTCCGGAGCGCACCTTTGATCGGTAGTTTGTGCGTGCCGTTACCGAGGGCCATGAAAGAGCTCCGAAATGGCTGACCATCGACGGTTCCTGCTACTTTCACCAGGCCTCGAGTGCCGAAGAAGTCGGCGGACCCGGGCATGATCACGTAGGTCCAACCTCCCCTTGCTTGGACTTTTCGGTAGTGGGTGGTTTTGACTCATGCCGCCAATTTGAGCGCCGGACGATCCGCCAACGCGGCAATCTCTTCCAAGGTCCAGACGTGGTCAGCAAGCCCAGCCTGCATGGCTGGAGTCACGCGCAGGGTCTGATGGATACGCCGCCGTAGTTGTAGAACATGAAGTGGAAAGCGCTACGGCATGGGCCAGGTTCTCGATTTTCTTGGAGAACGCATTGGTCAGCCGAGTGAACCGGCGCATGTTCATCCGCATGGTCAGGTTCTGGCGCTCAACGTAGGACGTGGAGATCGCGCGCTTGACAGGGTTGCCGATGATCGTCTTGCGCTGTATGCCGCAGCACTCCCCAGGGCTGTAACGGTTCGCGCCGTCGCCCTTAGGCGGGTTGCTGTAAATCTTCCGAAGCATCCCGTAGTCGATGTCTTTGCCGAACGCTTGGGGTTACGGCGGTTAGGTACATGCGAAGGCCATCAGTAGTCAACTCGGACGCGGGCGGCAAGACGCTTGGCGAGGTCTTCGATAAAGGCCCTCGCCGCTGCTTCATCGTGGCGATCAACGCGGTAGCCGATCATGAGCTTGGTATCGGCATCAAGCGCCGTCCACGTCCAGACATCGCCGATGCCATACACGCCCCTTGAGATCGGCGGGGATGTTCTTTTCCCTGGCGTAGCAGAAGCTCCAGATTTCGTCGCATTGGACGCGCTTGGTTTCGATCATGAAGACGTGTTCGTCGTGATAGCGCTTGCAGGCCGCGCCAACGTCTTCTAGCAGCTCGAGGAACTGCACCTTGTCCCGCCCGGTCATGCGGCAGGTAGCGCGGATGCTGTTCCCCTCTACTAGGCAGGAAAGGATTCTGGTGCGTTCTTGAAGGCTTAGGCGGTTCATATGCGTTCTCCCTAGAACGCATTATGCTTGACCGCTCAAGCAAAGTCAACGACGCAATAAGATTACTATTCAATTAGTTAGCCACAGACGGAATCTGTACAGTTCGACTTGCCGCGCGCATGATCTTCTCCATGTACGCAGCCATTTCGGCCTTGCTCTTTACGTTGATGACCCCGTCGGAATGGTTAGCCAACAAAGCCAGTTGGCCGCGAACCTCATTGTCATTTCTTGCGCCATAGACCACATATCTGTCGCAGCCAATGTCGCTGTAAATCCGCTTTGCTTCAACGAATTTGATTGCGGCCAGCGAAGCCACTTTGCTCTTTCTTTGCCGCCCAAATACTCTGGCCTGGAAGTCAGCGGTCTCTGTGAGATGGTATTTGGCATTCAGTGAGAGCAAATTCCGCGTAAAGACCCTCGTTTTCCGCGATCGGAAAATGTTGAACCATCATATGGCGATCAATATCCTCAGGCTTTTTCCCGAGAATCTTGTTCTTCTTAAATGCCTTCTTCAAAGTGAGAGTAATTTTTGTGTTGCCCGAAAGGCGCACGTATTTGGCTGATATTGGTGTCACGAGGCGCTTCGCCCAGGCCTATCCAGCTCAGCGCCGTATTGGTCCTTCTCATCGATAGAAAACTGTGCGCGTTCTGACAGTGATACTGGTCCACCTTTGGAAAATGCTGCTTGCGCCAGGTTAGAACTAGCCGAAGATTTCAGCAGCTCGGGAAAATCCAAGATCGCCTTGAGATCCACTTGTCCGTCTAGGGCGCTCACTTTTCCTAGGGTCGGCAACATACCGAACGTCAACTGAGCCGTCTAGATAGACGACCAGCCCAACGTTTACGCACTCGCCTCTAACCCTGTCGGGAATTACCCTAAGGACCGAGTAGTCAAAGATATGTGCCATCGCCAAACCCCTTTCGTATTGCCTCGACGTGCGCAATCAAGCTCCCGTCCGTCCACCACTTAACGATCTTTTTCCGTACGTCATCCGCCATCCATGACGGCGGGATTTCACTCAAAATCGTTTGAATGGCAGTCCCCTTGATCTTCTTTGCTCTATCAAGCACGACCTCCGCGGCCTTCACGTCAAAGGGATGATGCTTTGCGGGTGTCGCGGTACTGAGTAACTCGTATGGGTCGGCGGCAAAGGTGCCTTGGGAATAGGCCAAACTCCAGTTGCTGTCCACGCTCGGCTAAAGTCATACGCCTTCACTGTGATGCTCGCCTGCGCTTGGACGAACAAATAGTTACCGGCGTGACGGTCCTGGTTGTAGATGACGTTATCCAATGCATAAATTGCCGGAAAATCTTTCCGGAAGCAAATTGCCAGTAATCTTTCCCGTGAGTACATCCATGTTCAATTTCTGATCGATGACCCCGCCAGCGTGCATTGAGCCAAAGGCAATACCTCCCGTCGAGCATCGTGATCTTGTCGAATTGCGCAGTGGTGATTCCGCATAGCTCAGCCACTCGATGGCAAAACCACTCCGGCCCAGGGGCATACGGGGTCTTGCTGATTGTCTTGATGCAGTATTCCTGCCCGTTGTCACATAAGCCCCATACGTCGGCATCATCGGACGTGCCGGGAGCGACCGGATAACTTGTCTTGAGCCTAACTGGCAGCAATCCCATCGGCCGTATGCCTTCGGGATGCATAGGTTTCGGTCTTTTTCGTCGCGTTCCAACGAGAGATTGCGGCGGCTTTGGCGATCTCTGATCGCTGTTCTGGCGATAGGCTTTCCGCCCGCCCTACCTCGCTGAGGCCGCCCTTTCTCCCCACAAGCAACTGCGGCAGGATTCTTCCGCTTTCTTTCGCTTCTGAGGCTCACGTCCGGTCGCCGCGCCAACGATGTCTGCGGCCAGCTTGTTGATGTCCATAGCCCCTCCCCTTGCTTGAGGCGCTTTGGCATGCGCCCGAGAATACCCCCGCAATAGATGACCGCTCAAGCATGGTTACACTTTTTCCCGTAACCGCCTGAATCTGTGGATAATCTTTGTAACAGGCAAAACCGCCCACCACCGACTTTTCCGAAGCTTTGCCGTAAAGGTCTTATCAAGAGTGCTCACTACATTGCCCCTTTTTCGAACTGAGGGCGCCACCCAATAAGCAGCGCACTGCAGATCGCCCCAAGCGCTGCCAAGACCGTCGCCCGCGGCGCCTAACGTCCAATAAAGTCAGGAACACCTGCCGTATATCACGGCAAGAGGATGCGGCCAACGCTGAGGAAACAACCGCTTACGGACCGAGCGGTCGTGATAGGCCGCAGGGAATGGCGCAAGTGCTTGATGCGCCTGGCCGCTTGGACTGCGCGATAAGGCGGCGAGCCTCAGCCTTCGACGGGAAGGACGTGGATGCGGTACTCGTGGCTGAGCTTGCGCTTGCGGACCGGATCGTCGAGCTCTATGCGGAAGACGTCGGCGGGGCGGATGCCGCCCTTCGCGGCGAGGGTGCCGCAGAACATCGCCCAGCCGGCGGGGATCTGGCCGTGGCGCGAGAGCAGGTCCTCGGGCGAGCGCATCGCGGTGACCGGGCCCTCCTGGTAGAGCTTGCCGTCCGCCCAGGAGCGAAGGACGAGCTTGTCCCAGTGCGGCTTCACCTCGTCGTAGCGCCAGGCGTCCTTGGCGATCGGTTTCTCGCAGAGCTGCTTCGAGAGTGAGACGCCGATGGTCTCGGCCTTGCGGTCGGTGTGATCGGAGCCGACGGTGACGTACATGCCGTCGGGCTTCGAGAGCAGAACGAACTCGACTTCGCCGCTCGTGTCCGGGCCGGAGACCTGGATAGCATTCGCGTAAGTGATGAGCGAAGCCGCAGACCCGGTAGAAGATCGGCGTGGTCTTGGGCGGCTTCACGCCGATTTCTGCTAGCTCCAGGATGTGCTTCTTCAGATGCGCTTCATCGCGCCCGGTCCAGCCGGCGATGACGACGTTGCTGAACTCCATCACGCCACCTTCTTCATCGCCGCAGCCTCGGGGAACGTCGTACCCCGCCATCAGGTCGTCGACCACCTTGTGATAATCGGTCCACGGCGCCTCGCGGAAGCTGTGGTTGCGCGACGATGAAGGACGCGCCGGCGTAGAACTTCTCGTACTGCAGGTGCCGGCCGGCGAATTCGAGCCGATCAGGTCCCAGGCGAGCTTGTAGAGCTTCATCCGCTCGAGCGCCGCGAGCTGCGGCGTCTGCCAGTATTTTCGGCACCTCGGCGACGAAGTCGACGCCCGCGGCCGCTTGTAGTCGGCGACGCGGCTCGCGACAGAAGTCGATCAGGTCGTCGGCGGTCGCCGCCGCGCCGGGCTGGAGCTGCACGACCGCCTTCAGCTCCTCGCCCCACTCCTCGTTCGGGCACGCCGATCACCGCGACGTCGAGCACGGCCGGGTGCTCGTGCAGCACCTCCTCGATCTCGGCGGGTAGATGTTGACGCCGCGCCGAGATCACCATGTCGGTCTTGCGGTCGACGATGTAGAGGTAGCCGTCGGCGTCGAGGTAGCCCATGTCGCCGACGGTCATGTAGTCGCCGCGGAACGCCTCGCGCGTCTTCTCCGGGTCCTTGTAGTAGCTCATCGCCTTCACGAGCGTGTTGGTGATGTAGATGTTGCCGACCTCGCCGGTCGGCGAGCTGCGTTGCCGTCGTCGTCGAGGATGCGGATGTCGCTCGCCGCCGACGGGCTTGCCGCAGCTCGCCGGGCGCGCGCGCTGCTCGGCCGGCGTGCAGGATCGTGTTCAGGCCGGCGTCGGTCGAGCCGTAGTACTCGTAGAGGCAGTCGCCGAAGTAATCGAGCGCGGCCTTCTTGGTCTCGAGCGGGAAGGGCGCGGCGCCGACGATCAGCGAGCGCAGCGACGAGCGGTCGTAGCGCGTGCTTCACCTCGTCGGGGAGCGCCAGGATGCGCTTCACGATCGTCGGCACGACGAAGCTCGACGTGACGCTGCTCGCGCGTCGGTGAGCGCCAGAAACTGCTCGGGGTCGAACTTGTCCATGACGACGAGCGTGCCGCCGAGCGCGATCGTCAGCATGCGCGCCGAGCGCGGGCGCGCTGTGGTAGAGCGGCGCCGGCACGATGTGGACCTCGTTCCCATCTGCAGCGCCGAAGCCCTGCACGACCGCCGAGGATCACCGCCGGATCGATGCCGCCCGGGACGGTAGACGCCCTTCGGACGGCCGGTCGTGCCCGAGGTGTAGACCATCGAGTTGATGCCGGGCGGCGCGAGCGTCGGTCGGCTCGCTCGTCGGCTGCTCGGCGATCCAGCGCTCGTAGTCGCGGAACGGCGCCGGCGGATGCGAGTCGCCGACCGTGACGAAGCCGCCGCGCGACGATGCCGCGGAGCTCGCCGAGGACGGGCGTCACCTCGGCGAGCGGACTCGGCGCCGACGATCAGCACGCGCGCGTCCGAGTTGTCGACGATGTACTGGATCTCGCGCGCCGCGCAGCCGGTAGTTCAACGGCACCGTCACGACGCCCGGTCTTGCACCGCCGCCTGTCCGACCTCGAGGATCTGGTGGCAGTTGTGGAGCATGACGGCGACCTTGTCGCCGCGTCCGAGTCCGAGCGCGCGGAACGCGTGCGCGAGCTGGTTGATGCGGCCGTTCCACGCGGCCCAGCTGAAGCGCGTGTCGCCGAAGACGATCGCGGTCGCGGTCCGGAGCGTTCTGGCGTTGGCGCCGGCGCCGATGTCCATGCGTGAGCCTCCCGCGGGCGTCTTAGCGAGCCGTGCCGTCCGGCACGCGTCAATTTGGCATGCGTTCTTGTCAACGCGGACCGTTCCGATAGCCCCTGCCGCGCATGCGTGGTGCGGGACGGGTCGTCGTGCTCGGACGCGTTCGCGGTCGTCGTCGGGTGCACGCACGCGCTCCCGGATGCCGGCTCGCCGGGCGCGCAGCTCTACTCAGACGCGCTGCGGCACGTGTCATCCGCTGCACGAGCCGCGCGCGCTCACGGCGGCGATGTGGGAGATCCAGGTCGACAAGATGCGCGAGACGATGCGGCGCCGCGGCGTGCGGCCGCTCACCGACGAGGAGCAAGCGCTGCTGCTCACCTATCTGCGCGCCCACGCGACCGACGCCGGAGGACCGTCATGAAGGTATCCGTCTGAGCGATGCGCCGCTCGAGCGCACGGACGCCGACCTCGTCGTGCTGGTGGTCGCGAGCGACAAGCTCACGCGCTCGCGCGCGGCCAAGGTCGCCGGACCGCAGGTGCTGCGCGCCCTCGAGCGCCAGCGCTTCACGGGCGCGGAGGGCACGTCGACGCTGCTCCGGGCGAGCGGTCGCGGCGAGCGCTGCTCGCGATCGTCGGCGTCGGCGCCAGCACGCGCGGCGAACGTCGCCGACGCGTATCGCCGCGCCGGCGACCAGACGATCGCGCGCGCGCGCGAGGCGCGCGCCCGCACCGTCGCCGTCGCGTTTCTCGCCGAGCCGACGCGCCTCCCGGTCGAGCGTCCCGAGACGTTCGCCGCCTTCGTCGAGGGCGCGGCTGCTCACCGCGTACGGCTTCACCGCCTACAACGTCACGAGGATCGCGATCGCGGTCGAGATCGCGACCCTCACGCTCGCCGGTCTGGTGGCGCCGCGCGACCCGGCGCTCCGGCGCGCCGTCCGTACCGGCGAGATCCTCGCCGACGCCACCAACCAGGCCCGCACCTGGATCAACGAGCCGGCCGCGGTCATGACGCCGGCGGCGTTCGCGGCCGACGCCGAGCGCGTGCTGACGAAGGCCGGGCTCGAGGTGCAGGTCGACGGGCCGGCGGCGATCCGTCGTCTCGGCATGGGCGCGCTCCTCGGCGTCGCGCGCGGCAGCGCCGAGGAGCCGCGCTTCATCCGGGTCGTCTATCGCCCGGAGACGCCGCGCGGAGGCTGCAGCCACGAGCCCGCGGCGCGCGTGGCGCTCGTCGGCAAGGGCATCACCTTCGACAGCGGCGGGCTCTCGCTCAAGCGTCCCGACGGCATGGAGCACATGAAGCGCGACATGGCGGGCGGCGCCGCGGTGCTCGGCGCGATGCTCGCGATCGCGGCGCTCCGCCCGGACGCGGAGGTGCGCGCGCTACGTGCCCGCGAGCGAGAACATGCCGGGCGGATCGGCGATCAAGCCCGGGCGACGTCGTGCGGACGCCGGCGGGAAAGACCGTCGAGGTGCTGAACACCGACGCCGAAGGCCGGCTCGTGCTGGCCGACGCGCTCGGCGATCGCCGTCGCCGACGCGCCCGCCGCGATCGTCGACATCGCGACGCTCACGGGCGCGGTGCGGAGCGCGCTCGGCAACCGCATCGCCGGCATCATGGGGAACGACCACGGCTCGATCGCGGCGCTGATCGCCGCCGGGAAGCAGGGCGGCGAGCGTCTCTGGGAGCTGCCGCTCGTGCGCGACTATCTGGTCGACCTCGAGAGCGACGTCGCGGATCTCGCGAACGTCGCGGCGGCGGGCTACGGCGGCGCGATCCACGCCGGGCTCTTCCTGCAGGAGTTCGTCGGCGGCGTGCCGTGGGCGCACATGGACATCGCGGGCGTCGGCTTCACGGATCGCGACTCTGCCCAATGCGCCGCGCGGGGCGTCGGGTTCGGGGTCCGTCTGCTCGCCCGCTACGCGCCGCGGCCGGCGGCCGATAAGGCCACATCTGCTGCGTTGCTTGGTCGACTCGCTTGCCGTGCCCCGGAGAGGTGCGGCGTAGCTCCGCTCCGCCGCCGCTTGCTCCGTCGCCGCCTTGCAGCTGGACCCTTCTCGACCGCCGGCCGCTCCACCGGGAATCGGCGGTGGGTGGGCTGCGCTGCCGCGACGCGCCGATCGATCGATGAATACCGGTCGTACGCGACGCGCCGATCGCAGCGCTCCGGCTCCGTAGGACCCGCGGGCGATCCCTCCGCCGCGCGCGTTTTCCCGACGGGAAGCCGTCGCAGAATGCGCGGCCCGCGAGCTAGGGAGAGTCTTGGGTCAGCCTCGAGTTCGCTCGCTCAGCGGCTTCGCGCCTTGCTCGAAGATACTTGTGACTACTCGACGTAGCCTAGGGCGCGGAGAGCGGCTTTGTGGTCTTCGCTCATCGTCGCGGATTGGGCTCGTTTCGCGGCTAGCGGCGCGGTGTCTTGCCACTCGCTAGCTCGCTTCGCATCGCGTCGTAGTGGTCGGATCCTTCGTTGCGAGTTGGTTTCGCTCGGTGGGGTCGGACTTCGAGTCGTAGAGTTGCTCCTTGTCCGTCGTGAAGGGGGCGAGGATGAGCTTTTGGGTTTGGTGGCGGAGGGCGGCGAGGGCGTGGGGCTGGAGGTCGGCGACGGCGGGGAGGGCTGGGATCGGTTGGGCCGTTCGTCGATCATTCCGACCAAGGATTCGTGGGGCGTAGAGGGCGTGGGTTCGGGAGAGGCCGAAGGTTTCTGGGATCGGTGTGTGGGTGAGGTCGAGGATCGTCGGGGCGACGTCCATCAGACGGACTTGGTTCTCGACGACGGTGCCGGGCCTGGACGCGGGCGGGGTAGCGGACGATCGAGCGGGATGCGGATGCTCTCGTCGTAGAGAGCGTTCCGGTGGCCCTTCTTGCCGTGCTCGAAGAACTCCTCGCCGTGGTCGGAGGTGACGACGACGACGGTGTCGTCGAGCATGGCGCGTGCGCGAGCGCGTCGACCAGGCGGCCGAGGTGGGCGTCGGTGTAGCGGATCTCGCCGTCGTAGAGCGCGACCACGTGCGCGAGGTCGCGGGCGGGCATGCCGAGATGGACGGCTGTCGCCGGTTTCGAAGTCGAGGCCGGTCACGCCGCCCGCGTAGTCGGGATCGAACATCGTGTCGTAGGGCGGCGGCGGGTTGAAGTCGTAGTGCGGGTCCCACATGTGGACGAAGACGAAGAACGGACGCCGGCTGCGGCGTCGGCGTTCCAGCCGCTCGAGCCAGCGCGGTGACCGCGCCGAGCGAGCGGCGGGTGACGTGTGGGCCTGCTGGGCCGCCGGTCGCGAGATGCGGACGGCGCTGTAGTCGTCGTAGTGCGTCGAAGCCGCGCGCGAAACCGTAGCCGGCGTCGAGGTATGGGCCCGACACGAACCCGGCCGTCGCGTAGCCGTGCATCCGCAACACCTCGGCGAGCGTCACCACGCTCGCGTCGAGCCGGAGGCCGTCGCTCGTCGACGCCGTGCACGTCCGGCGGCAAGCGCGGTCAGCAGCGTCATGTGCGCGGGCAAGCGTCCACGAGGTCGGCGAGACGGCGGTCGTGAAGCGCGCGCCGCCGGCGGCGAGCGCGTCGATCGTCGGGCTCGTGGCGCGCGCGTAGCCGTAGCTCCTGAGGTGATCGGGACGAAGCGTGTCGATCGAGACGAGGAGGACGTTTGGGGTGCCGGGCGGAGGCGGCGGAGGCTCGGCGCCGCCGCGCGCGCGCGCGGGCGACGTGACCGGCGACGCCGAGGACGCCGAGCGCGAGCGCCGGCGAGGGTCACGACTCGCGCGCCGCGTACGAGCCGGAGCGGACGCGGCGTGCGCGCGGACGAGCCGCGTCGCGCCGAGCCACGCGACCGTCGCGATCACGAGACTCGCGATCCAAATCGTGATCGTGCCGGCGGCTGGTCCAGAGACTCAGGCGGTGCGCGACGATCGGCTACGGACGTCGCCGCGACGACCGCGAGCGGGTAAGCCGCGTCGCCAGGCTGCGTCGCGGGCGCCGCGCCGGGCGAGCGGGACGACGAGCGGCGCCGCCAGCGCCGCGGCGGTCCACGCGAGCACGAGGTGCACGACCACCGCGAGTGCCAGGAAGATCGCGAGCGGGACGCCGCGGCCGAGATCGAACGGCACGTGCAGGATCTCCGGCAGCCCGTCCGAGGAGCGTCGGCGCGTGGGCGTCGAGGGACGACGCGCGCGGGCGACGAGGCGGAGGTCGCGGAGCCGGGCGACGTCGCCCGCGCGAGCGAGCACCGCCACGTTGGCGGCGGCGACGAGCGTGGCGACGGCGCCGCTCGCGACCACGAGGACCTGGATGACGCCCGGCTCAGGCCGCGTGGACCGCATCGAGCTCCTCCGCCGCGCTTCCACCGGCGATCCGCACCGAGTGCCACGGCCGCGAGCACGCAGGCGGGCGGCATCAGCACGTGATGAAAGCGCGGATCGCCGTAGATGACGAGTGAAGATCGCGACCCACACGAGCATCAGCACGTCGAGGACCCGCCACCCTGCGGCCGGCGTCGGCGGCGGCGCACGATCAGGCCGACGAGGGCGAGCACGAGCACGGCGCCATAGTAGGAGGTTGCCGATCACGGCGAGCGTGCGGCGCGCCGCCGGAGACGGCAGCGACACGCGGCGTTCCGGGCTGGTACCACTCTTCCCAGACGTGGTCGCCGCGAAAGAGGTGGTAGGCGCGGAGCGGCGTCAAGCGCGAGCTCGCGAGCGGGATGCGTCGCCGCGAAGCGCAGGGCCTGACCGCGCAGGGAGCCGGTCGACGGCGAGCTCGTCGGCGGGACTGGGATACGTGAGGCCGGAGCCCGGCCGCGACGATCTCTCCGATCATCGGCGGCCTGGATGGTGTGGTCCATGCCGCCGGTCGCGTGCGGGTTGTGTCCGATCCAGAGCGTCCGGCCCGCGCCGGTGCTGGTCGGGACGAAGGCGTCGAAGACGCGGAGGTTCCGGAGCGTCCAGGGCGCGAGGGCGATGACGGCGCCGACGAGCGTGGCGGCGAGCACGCGCCGGCTCGCGCCACCGCGTCGCCGCGGACCGCGAGCGACAGCGCCGGCACGAGCGCCAGCACGACGGCCTCGGCGCGAACGAGAGCGCGACGGCACCCGCCGCGAGGCCCCATACGAGCCACCCGCCGACGCCGGTGCCGCCGCCGCGCGTGAGGCGACGCACGGCGGCCAGCGTGAGCCCGGCCACCAGGCACGTGAAGAGCGTCTCCGAGAGCACGAGCGCCGAGAAGAAGACGTGGCTCGGAAAGAACGCCGTGAGCGCGCGTCGCGACGAGCCCGGTCCGCGTGGCCCGCGAGCGCGCTGCCGAGCCGCCAGACGAAGCCACACGTGAGCGCGCCGAAGACGGCGTTCACGACGACCGCCGTCGCCGGACCGGCGCCCGCGAGCCGGTAGCCGAGCGCCAAGACCAGCGGATAGCCGGGCGGCCACGCCGCCGTCGGATGGGCCGTGAACGGGCTCAGGTACCGCGCCGCCGCGCGCCAGCGCGATCGCGGTGTGGTGATACCAGGCGGCGTCGTCGAAGCTTTCGCCGCCGGGCGTGACGCCGGCCGCGAGTCCCCACGCGAGCCGCAGCCCGAACGCGATCACGACGAGGCCCATGCCCGGCGCGGGTCGTCAGACCGGACGCGCGCCTCGGGCATCACGGTCTCGGCTTGTAGCACGAGCGTTCCGGCGGCCGATAGTCGTCGTGTGCTTCATCTCGCCCCGCCCCGACCGGCTATGATGCCGCTCGGAGGTGCCACATGCGGACGACGACGATGATGACCGGAGCGGTGTTGCTGGCGAGCGTGGCATCGACATCGGCGCTGGCCGGGCTCGATTGCGCGCGCGTGAAGGAGCTCAAGAGCCAGGGCTCGAGCGCCGTCGAGATCGCGCGCACGCTCGGCCTCACCACGCCCGACGTGCAGGCGTGTCTCGCCGACGCCGTCGAGGAGCCGCAGATGGCGAACCCGCCGAGCAAGCTGCCGCTGGCGCCGCAGCGTCCCGTCGCCGACGGCCCCATCCGGCGCGCGCCCGACGGACAGAATGAGTAAGCGCGTCCCGCCGCCGATCGCCACGCTGCAGCCGCCGGTCTGGGCCGGGTCGGCTCCGGCGAGCGAGACGGCCGTCGTTGATCGACACGTTCCAGGCGTGGCGTCGCCAGCACCTGCGCGCGCTCCGCCTCGGCGACGAGCTCGCCGTCAAGCGCGCCCGGGCAGGGCTCGGCGACGCCGCGAGGCGGCGGCGGCGATCCTCGAGCGCCCGCGCTTCCGGCGCGCCTGGGCGGCGATCGAGTACACCGAGACGTTCCTCGTCGCGGAGCGGGTGGGCGACGGCGAGGCGCATCACGACCCGACGCTCTGCTACCTCTGCGATCCGACCGCGACGCTCGGCTTGGCGTTGCCGCGTGCGGTCGCCTACGCCACGGCCGCGCTCTTCCAGATCGAGAACGGCGAGCACGCCGACGCCGAGTTCTTCGCCGACTGGGACGAGTTCCGGCGCGAGCGCGGGCGTCCGCGTCGTACCGATCGCCGAGGTCGCCGGCGTCGCCGGAGGCGCGCGACGATCTGCTGGCCTTTCTCGCGTGGGAGCTCGACGGCGGTCTGCTTCGACTACGCGCTCCCGCACGTGCGGCAATGGCAGGCGACCGAGCTCGGCCGCACCGACGTCGATCGCCTGGTCGCCGATCTCACGATCGAGGCCGAGCGCTACTGGCTCGCCGACGGATCTTTGGGGAAGACGCGCAAGAACGGCTTCAACTCGACGCGGTTGTAGATGCCGTTCACCACGAACGGGTCGCGCGACACGATCGCCCAGGCGTCGCCGAGCGACTCGGCCTCGAGCACGATCATGCTGCCGCTGCCGTCGGTGAAGGGCCCCGCGAGGGGACGCGCCCGGCGCGCGACAAGCGGCTCCAGGTGCGCGAGGTGGGCCGGGCGGTGGAGGGGACGCTTCTCCTTCGCAGTCCGGCGCATCGTGGCCGATCATCACGAAAAGTGGCATGGGCGGCTCATAGCACATGGGGCACGAACTGGAGCCACCGCCGGTCCTCGAGATGCTGCTCACCCGACTCGACGAGCTCGCGGTCGTGGTCGGCCCGGCCGCGGCGCCGCGGCTCGGCGCGGTGCGTGACGGCCTGACGCGCGCGCTGGCGCTCCAGCGCCCGCGGCGACGTGCCCGCCGCCACCCAGGCGATCGCGGCCGCCATGCAGACGCTCGCGGATCTCGCCGACGCGCTCGATCCGGCGGAGGCGGGCATCATGCGGGCCGTCGCCGCGCAGTTCGGCGCCGCGACCGCGCGCGGCGCGACCGCCGAGATGGAGCGCACGAGCGAGCTCATGCGGGAGCGCTCGGGCGCGCATCCCGTCCCGAAGAAGTGAGGGCGGCCGCGCCGCACACCTGTGAGCGGCGCGCGAGGAACGTCGAGGGTGCGGGGCGCGCGCGGACGAATCGAGCTCTGCCCGCCCGGCCGTCGGCCGCGCGCCGAAGTCGCGGGCGGTCGCTGCCGTGCTGCGGAGCGGCTGGCTCGGGCTCGGGCGCGAGACGGCGCGCTTCGAGACGCCGCTTCGCCGCGCATGGGTCGGCGCGCGGCACTGCGTCGCGACGAGCTCCGGCACGGCGGCGCTCCAGCTCGCCGTGGCGCTCCTCGACCTCCAGCCGGAGGACGAGGTCGTCGTGCCCGCGATCACGTTCGTCGCGACGGCGCACGCCGGTTCGCTATGCCGGCGCGCGCGTCGTGCTGGCCGACGTCTCGCCCGACACCGCTGACCCTCGACCCCGCCGATCTCGCCCGCAAGATCACGCCGCGGACGCGCGCCGTCATTCCGGTGCACTACGGCGGCCATCCATGCGCCATGGACGCGATCCACGCGCTCGCCGCCGCCGCCGGTCTGCACCGTGATCGAGGACGCCGCGCACGCGGCGGGCGCGACCTATCGCGGCCGGCCGCGTCGGGACGCTGTCGCCGCCTCACGTGCTTCTCGTTTCAACGCCGCGAAGAACCTGACGACCGGCGAGGGCGGCGGCGATCACCTGCAGCGCTCGGCGCGGATGCGGCGCGGCTCCGCCGCCTGCGCGTGCTCGGCGTGACGCGCGATACCTCGCCCGCCGCGCGCCGCGCGACGGCGGGGCGCCTGGCAGTACGACGTGCGCGAGCTCGGGTACAAGGCCGCCATGCCACGACCTCGCCGCGGCGATCGGCATCGTCCAGCTCGCGAAGCTGGCGCGGCTGAACGCCCGGCGGCGCGCGCTCGCGGCGCGCTACGTCGCCGCGTTCGCCGATCTCGCGTGGCTCGCGACCCCGCAGGTCGCGCCCGGGGCCGTGAGCGCGTGGTACAGCTTTCCGATCCGCGTGCGGGCGCGTGCCGCGCTGGCACGCCACTGCGCGGCCCGCGGCATCGCGACCGGCGTGCACTACCGGCCGCTCCACCACCATCGCGCTCTATCGCGATCGCCGCGCGGCGGTGCCGGTCGCGGACGCGCTCTGGCGGCGGCTCTTGCTGCTGCCTCTCCATCCGACGCTGACCCGCCGCGAGCAGGCTCGCGTGATCGCGGCCGTGCGCTCCTTCGCCGGCGGCGGTTGAGCCATGCTCGGCGACGCGTGGGCGCGCTGGCGTTACCGCCGGCTCTTGCCGGTGGCGGCGCGGAGCGAGCGCTTCGGCGCGGCGTACGCCGCGCTGGTCGCGCGGGTCGAGTGGCGGCGCGATCCGGTCCGGCGCGCGGTCGCGTGCCGGCGGATCGAGCGCTGGCTCGGCGGCACGCCCGGCGAGGCGGAGCGGGTCTTTCGCGAGAGCCTCGCGCTCGGAGGCGCGCGAGGAGGCGGACAGCGCGTTCTTCATGCGCCGACCGGACGGCGTTGGCAGCGGCGTTCGGCGGACCGATCGCGCTCGCTGCCGCGGACGCGCCCGTCCTCTACGTCGGGCTCCATCTCGGCAGCCCCGTGCTCGGCTACCTGCAGCTCTGTCGCCGCCTCGCTCCCGAGCTCGCCTTGATCGCTCGCGGCATCGATCCCGCGAACCCGATGCCGGCGGACAAGCGCCGCTTCGCCGAGCGCAAGGTCGCGTGGACCGAAGCGAGCGCGGGGCGGCCGTTCTTCGCGACCGACGCCGCCGCGATGCTCGGAGTGCGCCGCCACCTCCGCGCCGGAAAGCCGCTCTACGTGCTCGCCGACGTGCCGGGCGACGCCGTCGGGCGCTCGGCGGCGTGCACGCTCTTCGGAGAGACGGTGCGGTTGGCCTCCGGGATCCCGACCCTCGCGCGCATGGCGGGGAGCGCCGTGCAGACGCTCGCCGTCGTCGCGCGAGCCCGCGGGCTTCACGGTCGACGTCGGACCCCGGCTCGCGCCCGGCGGGATCGACGATGCCGGCCGTGCTCGACGCGCTCGCGCCCTTCATCCGGCGGCATCCCGGCCAATGGTGGATGTGGCCGTATCTCCCGCCGGCGTTTGACAGCACCGAGCCGTGACGTGAGAACGGCTCGCGGTGACGACGGTCCTCGAGCTCGCGGTCTTGATGGCGCTCCGCGTGCACGGTCGGAGCGACGCGGCGCAGGTGGCGCGCGCGACCGCGTGCTCGGAGGCCGAGGCGGCGGCGGCGCTCGCGGCGCTGCAGGCGCGCGGCGCCGTCGCGCCGGTCGCGAGCGCGGCGGCCGGCGCGTCGTCTCCGGCGCTGGCACGCTGACCGACGCGGGTCGCGCCGACGCTCGCGCGCTCTGGTCTGGCCGCGGAGCCGCTCGACCGGGCGGCGCTCGCGCGCCTCTACGATCGTTTCCTCGTCGCCGATCGCGAGCTCAAGGCGGCGATCACCGCCTGGCAGCTCGCGTCCGCCGCCGACAAGCCGGCGGCGCAGCGACCGCGTGATGGCGGCGGCCGCGACGGCCGGCGGGGTCGCGGCCGCGCTCGCCGAGATCGCGCCGCGCCTGGCGCCCTATCCACGGCGGATCGCCGGCGGCGGCGGCGGCGATCGCGACCGGCGACGCGCGCTTCGTCGCGAGCCCGCGCGTCGACTCGCTGCACCAGGTGTGGTTCGAGCTCCACGAGGACGTGCTCGTGACGCTCGGCCGGAGCCGCGCGACGTGATGGGCCGATCGCATGAGCGCCACGGAATCGCGATCGCTCCGCGCGTTGATTCTCGACTTCGACCACACGCTCACCGACTTCGGGCGCTGGGTCGACTGGCAGGGCGCGCGCACCGAGATCATGGCGCTCTACCGCGCCGAGGGTCTCGATCCCGAGGCCGTCACGAAGAAGAGCTACGCGTTCGGTCTCTTCGTCGCGCTCGACGAGGCGCTCGCGAGCCGACCTCGCGCGCCCACGCCGACGCCGTGCACGACCAGGCGCTCGCGGCCCTCGAACGCTACGAGCACGCCGGCGCCGAGCGCGCCACCTGGCTCCGCGGCGCGCGCCGAGCTCCTCGACCTCGCCGCCGCGCCGCGGCATCGCGCTCGCGATCGTGAGCGCCAACTGCGAAGCCCCGATCCGCGCCGCGTTCGGCACGGCTCGACGCCGAGCACCGCTTCGCGACGATCCTCGGCCGCTCGCGTCTCTTCCCCCGAAGCCCGCGCCCGACATGCACAACGAGACCCTCCGCCGGCTCGGCATCGACCCCGACGCCGCCCTCGGCATCGGCGACAGCCCGAACGACATGCGCGCCGCCACCGCTGCCAATATCCTGACCATCGGCGTCCTCGGCGGCGAAGGGCACCGAAGACCGCCTCTTCAAATCCGGCGCCACCTGGGTCGTGCAGGACCTCACCGTCCTCCCGCCCTCCAGCTCTGGTCGAAGCCGTCTGAGTCGACCCATCGTGCTTCTGCGCGTATCCACGCGAAAAATAGTGCTTTGACACCTCTACAGACCGCTGTGTCACCCTCGAAGAACCGACCATGAAGCTGGTCATCCAGATCCCCTGTCTGGACGAGGAGGAGACGCTCCCCAGACCCTCGCGGCGTTGCCGCGCCAGATCCGCGGCATCGACGAGATCGAGGTCATCGTCATCGACGACGGCAGTCGCGACGCGACCGCCGAGGTCGCGCTCGCCAACGGCGTCGACGAGATCATCCGCTTCCCGAACCATCAGGGCCTCGCGCGCGCCTTCGCCGCCGGCCTCGATCACGCGCTCCAGCGCGGCGCCGACGTCATCGTCAACACCGACGCCGACAACCAGTACGACGCGCGCGACATCGAGGCGCTCGTGCAGCCGATCCTGCGCGGCGACGCCGACATGGTGATCGGCGACCGCGATCCGTCGCGGCTCGAGCACTTCAGCGCCGCGAAGCGTATCCTGCAGCGCCTCGGCAGCTGGGCCGTCGCGGCAGCTGTCCGGCACGTCGATCCCCGACGCCACGAGCGGCTTTCGCGCCATCAGCCGGGGCGCCGCGCTGAAGCTGAACGTCCTCTCCGACTTCACCTACACGCTCGAGACCATCATCCAGGCGGGGAAGAAGCAGATCGCGATCGCGCACGTGCCGGTGCGGGCGCGCCCGACGACTCGCCCATCGCGGCTCTTCTCGGGCACGTCGCACTACATCCGGCGCTCGGCGGCGACGCTCTTCCGCATGTACGCCTTCTACGAGCCGTTCAAGTTCTTCTTCCTGATCGGCAGCGTGCTGATCCTGGTGGCGAGCGCGATCGGCCTGCGCTTTCTCTGGGACTACTTCACCGACGGCGGCGCCGGCCACGTCCAGTCGTTGATCCTCGCCGGCGCGTTGATCGTCACGGGCGCGGTCACCTGGCTCTTCGGCGTGCTCGCCGATCTGATCGGACGCAATCGGCAGCTGTCCGAAGAGATCCTGCTTGCGCATGCGGCGGCTCGAGCTGCACGTCGGCGGAGGACCCGAGATGCGCCGCCCCCGCGAAGCGCAGGACGACGACGCCGCCCCGCGGCGTTGGCGCGCGGACCGCCGGCCGCGATGATTCGCGCCGTCCTCTTCGGAACCTACACCGCCGCCCATCCCGCCAACCGCCTGCTCGCCGCCGCGCTCGAGGCGGCCGGATGTGCCGTCGCCGTCTGTCACGAGCCGCTCTGGGAGCGGACGCGCGACAAGACGGCGGCGTTCTTCGGCGCGCGGAGCCTCGCGCGTCTCGGGCTCGCGTACCTCGGGGCGGCGGCGCGCCTGCGGCGCCGCTTTCGGGCGCTGCCGCCGGCCGGACCTCGTCGATCACCGGGTTCAACGGGCAGCTCGACGTCCCGCTCGCGCGCCTCGTCGCGGGGCGGCGCGCGCGTCTCGTCTTCGCGCCGCTCGTGACGCTCACCGAGACCCTGGTCGACGATCGTCGCGTCTACCGGCGCGGCGGCATTGAAGGCGCGAGCGGCGCGGGCGCTCGACCGCATGACGCTCCACTCGCCCGACCTCGTCCTCACGGATACCGAGGCCCATCGCGCCTGGATCGCCGCGCGCGTGGCGCCACGCGCCCGGATGGCGACGCTCTACCTCGGGCGCGGAGTCCGGCTTCCGCCCGACGGCGCCGCGCCCGCGCCGTCCCGGCGAGCCGCTGCGCGTCCTGTTCTACGGCCAGTACGTGCCGCTTGCACGGCACGGACGTCATCGTCGAGGCGGCGGCGCGTCTCGCCCGCGAGGGCGGGATCGAGATCACGCATGATCGGGACCGGTCCCGAGCGCAGCCGCGACCGAGCGCCTCGCGGCCGGCGCGCGACGTGCCCGCGCTCACCTTCGAGGACTGGGTCGCGTACGATCAGCTGCCGGCGCGGCTCGCGCGCCTGCGACGTCGCCCTCGGCATCTTCGGCACGAGCACCAAGGCGCAAGATGGTGATTCCGACCAAGGTGTATCAAGCCGCGGCGGCGGGCCGCGCCGTCGTGAGCGCCGACACGCCGGCGCTCCGCGAGGTGTTCACGCCCGGGAGGACGTGCTCGCGGTCCGGCCCGGGGATGCCGGCGCGCTCGCGGCCATGCTGCGGCGTCTGCGCGATACGCCCGATCTCGCGCCGCGCATCGGTGCCGCCGCCGGCGCGCCTGCTCGGCCGAGCATCTCGGACCGCGGCGCGCAGGGGCGCCGCGTCTCGGGAGCGTCCTCGCCGCAGGCGTTTCCCGATCTCGCCGGACGCCTGGCCGCCGCCGAGCCGGCGCCGATGGCACCGGTCTCTGGCCGCGGGCGCCCGGTCGGCTGACCGCATGACGGAGGCGTCGCGCATCGGCATCGTCGTGCCGACCTGGAACCGTGCCGGCGGCAGCGGTGGCGGCCGTGGCCTCGCTCGCGCGTCTCGGAAGCGCCGCACTTCACCGTCGTCGTCGACAACGGCTCGCGGCCGAACGAGCGCGACGCGCTCGCGGCGGCGCTCGCCGGACGCCCCGACGTGACGCTCGTGCACGCTGCCGGCGAACCGTGGCTTCGCGGGCGCGGTGAACGTCGGGCTCGGCGCGGCCTTCGGACGCGGCGCCGCCGCGGTGCTCGTGCTGAACGACGACGCCGAGGTCGAGCCGGCGCTGCTCGACGCGCTCACGGCCGTCACGGCGCGCCGACCCCGCGGTCGGCATCGTCGCGCCGCGGGTCGTCGACCTCGCGAGCGGCCGCGAGGTGTCGCGCGGCGAGCGCGTGTGGCTGCCGCTCGTCTGCGTGCCGCGCACCTGGCTCCGCGTGCGCGGCGCCGCCGTGGCGCGCCTACGAGGTGAGCAGCGTCCTCGGCGTCGCCTTCCTCGTGACGCGCGCCTGCTTCGAGCGGATCGGCGGGCTCGAGGAGAGCTTCTTCGCGTACTACGAGGAGGTCGACTACTGCCTGCGGGCGCGCGCCGCCGGCTTCCGCGTGGTGGTGGCGCCGGCGAGCACGGTCCGCCACGACGGCTTTCGCGGCTTTGCCGGCGGGTTCACGCCGCTCGCGGCCTACTTGAAGGCGCGCAACCTGCCGCTCCTGGTCCGGCGTCACGGCGGCCCGCTCGCGTGGCTCGCGTTCCTGCCGACCTATGCCGCGATGCTCGCGGCGAGCGCGGCCGTCTACGCGCTCCGCGGCGAGGCGCGGGCGGTCGTGCCGGCGATTGGCCGCGGCGTCGCCGACGCCGCGCGCGCGCGCAGCGGCCCGCCGCCGGAGCTCGCGCACGCGCGCGGGTGCGGGCGCCTGATGCGGATCGCGATCGGCGCGATCGTCCGCACCCTCGGCGGCCCGGCGACGTATGCGATCGAGCTCGTACGGGCGCTCGCCGAGCGGCGGACGCCGGGGCTCGAGTACGTCGTCCTGACCGACGGACCCGAGGCCTTCGACGGCATGCCGGTCGCGGTCGAGCACGTGCCGCTCCGGACGCCCTGGGCGCAGCCGCTCTGGGATCACGTGCAGGTGCCGCGTGCGCTCCGGCGGGTCGGCGCCGACCTCTACCACGGCACCAAGAACGCCGTACCGCTCGCGGCGCCGTGCCCGTCGGTCGTGACCATCCACGATCTCGCCGTCTACCATCACCCCGAGAGCTTCGCGGCGGCACAGCGCTGGCATCTCCGCGCGCACACGCCGCACGCGGTCGCGCGTCGCGCGAGCGATCCTCACGGTCTCGGAGCACTCCGGCGGCGGACCTCCGTGCGCGTTTTCCGCGCGCCGCCGACAAGGTGCAGGCGGTGCCGAACGGCGTCAGCGACCGCTTTCGGCCGGTCACCGACGCGACGGCGCTCGCCGCGTTTCGCGAACGCCACGGGCTCGGGCCCGGACCGCTGGTCGCGTATCTCGGGACGCTCCAGCCGCGGAAGAACGTCGAGCTGCTCGCGGCCGCGTTCGGTCGGGTCGCGGCGGCGCTGCCGGACGCCGAGCTGGTGCTGGCCGGACGCATCCGTCCCGGCTATCGCCCGAGCTTGCCGCGCGAGCGCGTGCGCCTGATCGGACCGCTCACCGACGCCGAGCTGCCGCTCTTCTACAGCGCGGTCGCCGTGCTCGTGAACGCGTCGCTCTACGAGGGGTTCGGCCTCACGTTGGTCGAGGCGATGGCGTGCGGGTGCCCGGTGATCGCGCTTCGCCGGAGCGCGGTGCCCGAGGTCACGGGCGACGCCGCCCTGTTGCTCGACGAGCCGAGCGAGGAGGCGTTGGCGCGAGCGCGCTCGTCGCGATCGTCGGGACGCCGGCGACGGCCGCGAGCTTCCGGGCGCTTGGGCTCCTCCGCGCCACCGAGTTCTCGTGGGCGCGGGCGGCGCGCGCCGTCGAGTCGGCGTACCTGCAGGCTGCCGGCGGCGCCCGGCTGAGCGGTTCGGCGGCGTCGTGTCGGCAGCAAGGGTGCTGGCATCGCGCACGGCCGATGAGTGGCCGCGTATCCGAACGCACGATATCCGACTGTTCGAGTGGCGAAGGTTCGTGGTACGTCGAGGTGCCGCGATGCTGGGACCGGACAAGACGGTCGGCGACATGGTGGCGCCGACCATCACGCTGACGAGCGTGGTCTGCGCGCGCTCCGCGTCGAGCAGTGGGTGAAGAACCTGCTCCTAGTTCCTGCCGCTACTGATGGCGCCCGAGGTGACGCGGCTTCTCCCTTTACGACGACGTGCTGCTCGCGTTCCTGTCGTTCAGCCTCTACGGCTTCGGCGGTGTACGTACTGAACGATCTCGTCGACCTCGAGGCCGACCGCCGCCACGTCTGGAAGCGTCATCGGCCCGCTTCGCCGCCGGCGAAGCTGTCGCCCGGTGTCGGGCTGCATCCTCGCGCGCGGTGTGCCTGGCGTGCGGACTCGCGATCGCGACGCAGCTGCCCCGGCTCTTCCTCGGCGTCCTCGGCGGGTATCTGCTCGTGTCGACGCTCTATAGCCTGTGGCTGAAGCAGGTGCCGCTCGTCGACGTGCATCGTCCTCGCGCTGCTCTACACGGGGCGCGTGATCGCGGGCGGCGCGGCGACCGTCCGTGGAGTCGTCGCCGTGGTTCCTCGGCTTCTCGCTCTTCTTCTTTCTCAGCCTCGCGTTCGTGAAGCGCTACGCCGAGCTGTACTGCGATGCAGGGGCAGGCGCCCGAGCTCAAGGTTCGAGGGCTACTTCGCCGAGAGACCTCGAGCTGGTCACCATCAACGGCACGCGGTGAGCGGGTATTGCTCGGTGTTGGTCGCCGCGCTCTACATCAACGGCGACCACGCCGCGGGCATCTACCACCACCCGGCGGGGCTCTGGCTCGTCTGTCCCTTGCTGCTCTACTGGATCAGCCGCGTATGGATGCTCGCGCATCGCGGCGAGCTCCACGAGGATCCGGTGCTGTTCGCGACCCGCGACCGCACGAGCTGGATCGTGGGCCTCATGCTCGCGCTGGTACTGGTCTCGGCGCGTCTAGCAGGTTGCTGAAAAAGGGCCATTGCTTCGTTGCTCCCTCTCTCACTTGTGCGGCGTAGCTCCGCTACGCCTCCGCGTTCGTTCGGTCGCGCCTCGCATCTGACCCTTTTTGAGCAACCTGCCGGGGCTGCCTCGGTTGCGCATGGTAGGGCGTCGCTTCGCTCCGCCCTCAATTTCAAAGCACGATCGAGACGCTGATGAAGAAATTGGAGAGCGGGAGCGAAGCGACCGCTCCACCACGCGCACGAGGCACCCCGGAGCAGGTTGCTCAAAAGGGTCAGATGCGAGGCGTGAGGGAGAGAGCGCGGAGGCATGAACTGTGCCGCACAAGCGACCGAGCAACAATGGCCTTTTCAACTGGCAACCCACATTCTCACCACGAAAATCACACCGCCCGCCCACTTCCTGCTAAACGATTCTTTGCGAAGAGAAATCCGGCGCAGCAGGAGAGGCGGCGGACGGTGCCGGACTGGGCTGTAGGCAGACGCAGCTGCGCATTCCAAGGGCTCGGGCGGCGGCGCGGTGGTGGCACAGTTCGAGCGCGTGGGCGGCTGAGCGTCGGACGCCGGCGGTGCTGCACTTACTCCGCGAGGTGGCCGCGCGGACGCGGGCTGCTGCGGCGGTTTGCGGCCGGTTTCGCGGACCATCGCGCGCCCGGCCTTGATCGAACGCACCGTCGCAGGGGCTGGTGAGCCAGCGGGTGCTCGCCCTGGCCTGCGGGTACGCGAGGATCTCAGCGACCACGACGTGCTGCGGGATGACGACGCTGCTCGCGGTGGCGGCGGGCAAGACGGACGCGACGGGCCGTGGCGACGCGGCGGCGCGCGCGATCGCCGGCGCACGCGCTTGGCGGGGAAGAGCGCACGCTCAACCGCCTGGAGCGCACGCCCGCCGCGCGCGACGGCCCGACGCGGGACGCGCGGTCGTCAAAGATCGATCTGCGATGGTGGCGATCGAGGACGTCTTCTACGTGGCGGCGGCGTTATCGCGGCCCACGCGCCGCGCCGCCCGCCGAGGTGGTGCTCGACCTCGACGCCACCGACGACCCGCTGCACTGGCCGCCAGGAGGGGCGCTTCTTCCACGGGTACTACCGGGCCTACTGCTACCTGCCGCTCTACATCTTCTGCGGGAGGACTTCTTGCTGGCTGTGCCAAGCTGCGGACGGGCCGACGGCGACGCGGCGCAGGCCGGGGACCGTGGAGGAAGTCGCCCGGATCGATAGCGCGGCTGCGGGCCCAGTGGCCGGCGGTGCGGATCGTCGTGCGGGGCGGCTCGGGGTTTTGCCCGCGACGCGCTGATGGCGGTGCGTGCT
>ERZ1370068.7972-contig-6859_pt1 | contig 41327 bp, 52 predicted proteins | sample MGYA00561227_ERZ1370068 | MGnify/ENA primary metagenome ERZ1370068 (study PRJEB38410, sample SAMEA6850437) | metagenome | study: Metagenomic assessment of the ecological functions of the soil: analysis of the soil microbiota associated with the... | reverse complement strand
ATTGTACTTCGTTCAGTTACGTATTGCTGTCGTCAAGGAGACGGTTCCTGGCAGCGCCGTCAGGCAGACTCGGAGGCCAAGGGGACGCGATCAGAATATCCTCCCGCTTGCGGTCCCAGTAGATCTTGCCTTCGCGATAGCTGCGCGTCGCCATGATCACCGCGATCGGAGTGGGCGAAGCCGGTCTCGATGCTGCCGTTCGGCGTCTTGCCGGCTGCGCATGCACTGCGAGCCAGTTGTCGGTGTGCGCCTTCAGGTTGTCGTCCTGCTTGACCGGCGGCGACTTCGGTCGTGCCGGCAGCAGCACCGGTTCGGGCTTCGCTTGCCGGCGAGCGCAGATCGAAGACGACGTTCGATCCCCAGAGGCTGCGCGGCTCGGCGAGCGAACCACCACTGCGGGCTGCCCTCGCCGCCGGGCGAATAGAGCGTGCCTGCGCGTGCCGCGAATGATCGTGTGATCGCCGTACGCGTTGCCGAAGGTGGTGCTGTAGGTGTAGAGCACTTCGTTCTTCGCGAACGTCGACACCGCACTGGAACGTGTCGGGGTTCTCGCGGACGTCGTGCCACGCGAAGATGCCGCCGTTCGAGACCGTGTCGTCGGGGATGAACGTGTCGAGATAGAAGTGCGCCAGCCCCGGCGCCGTGGCTGTACCACTGATCGGTGATGCCGCCGGAGAAATCCTTGAAGATGCGGAATCTCGAAGTAGACGCGCGGATCGAACGGGCGCTCGGGCCGCCCGAGCAGCCAGCGCTTCCAGTCGGTGTCCCGCTCGCGAATCGCGGCGACGTTCTCGTCCTTCGGCACGTGCCAGCGCGGGCCGTTGTAGTTCCAGCTCTGGCTGATCGAGACGATCTTGCCCAGCTTGCCGCTGTCGGATGATCTCCCGCACGCGCTGCTGATACGGGCAACTCAGCCACTGCGATCCCATCTGCACGACCTGCTTGCTCGCGATCACCGCATCGCGCGCCAGCTTGGCGTCGTCCAGCGGTGTTCGCCATCGGCTTCTCGCAATAACAGTCCTTCCCCGCCCGAACCACCTCCGCCAGGATTCTCGCGTGCTGATGATCGCCGGTCGCGATCATCACGGCGTCCAGATCCGTGATCGGCCAGCATCTCCTCGGAGTATTGATAGGTCTTCGGCCGCTGTCCGAACAGACGCTGCACGTCGTCTGCCGCGCGGTCGCGATTCACGGACCACAGATCGCAGACGCTGCGGACGATCGAAGTTCGGATCGGTTTCGGCGGACAGCTTGAGCATCTGCCGGTGGCCCGCCGATCGATGGCCACAGCCGATCAGGCCGATCTGGATGCGATCGTTCGCCCCGACAATTCGCGAGTAGGAGCCGCGGCCGACAGGAGCATCGTGCTGGTGGCGAGGAACTCGCGCCGCGAGACGGTATCCATCGCAAGCCTTCCTTCTCTGACGACGGTCAGACCGAGGCGCTGGCTCCCGCCAGCCGGCAAATCAACCGCTCGCCGCGTCGCAGTACCAGAGCACGCCCTTGTCGATGTCGAGCCCGTGCGGCTCGGGATCGTCTTTCTTCAGCTGAATCTTCGTGAGAGGTGTGCCGTCGGCCGGATCGAGCTTGAAGATGGCCCGTCCGTTCGAGTCCACGCACCAGAGCATGTCCGTTGTCCCAGGCGAGTCCGTGCGTTCGCACGCCGGGCGCGGGAATCGATCGCGACGATCGTCGCCCGATTCCGGGCTCCATCAGGAACAGCTTTCCGGACGCGGGCACCGCCATCCAGTAGTTCTCGTCCAACCCACTTCACGCCCGTGCCCGCCGGACGGTGTCGACGTCGGCGTGATCGTGCCGTAGCAGCCCGACCCGGGCGTCACCCACGACTTCAGCGTCTGCCCGGTCTTCGGATCGACCTTCAGCGTCCGCGGCGGCGTGTCGCGGATCTGGTCATCTTCGTCGACGCGATCCACAGCGCGCCGTTGCCGTAGGTGATGCCGCTGCCGTGGATCGATTCGGTCTGGATCGTCTCGGACGATCGAGCCGTCCTCGGGACGGACCTTGAAGGCCTTGTTGGGATCGACCTGATCGAGGACCCACAGGCCGTCCGCGACGAACTGCAGATCGTTGGGCTGGCGTGCAGCCGGCGACCTTGTAGAGCTTCTCGACCCGCGGCATCGTCACGACGATGTCTGCGGGCGAACCCGTGCGCCAGTCGAGGTGGCGACCGTTGCGGCGGCAAGACCCGCGAGGAATACGCGCCGCGATATTTCAGGCTCTTTCTTCATGGGGCCTCCGTGCGCCGGCTTCTGGCGGCGGGTATAGCACCTGCAAGACACGGCCACCGAGATCCGGGCCGGCGGCACGGCGCACCTACCCGGATCCCGTCAAACAGGCGGCTCACCGACTTGCCGAGGTGGATGCGCCGGATGGCGTCGGCCAGCAAGCGGGGCAATCGACAGGACGGTCATGTTCGGCAAGCGCTTCTCGGCCGGGAGCGGCACCGTGTCGGTCGTGACGATCTCTTCGATGTCGGTCTGCGCGCGAAGCCGCTCGATGGCCGGCCCGGTGAACAGTCCGTGCGTGCACGCCACCGCGATCCGCTTCGACGCGCCGCTCGCGAAGCCGCTGCAGCACTTCGACGATCGTGCCGCCGTTGGCGATCTCGTCATCGAGCACGATGACGTTCTTGCCGTCGACGTCGCCCGACGATCGCGTCGAGGACGACGCGGTCGTCGCTCAGGCGGCGCTTGCTGCCGGCGGCGACCGGAAGCCCCAGCATCGGGCGAAGTGCGATGAGCTGCTTCGCGTTGCCGAGATCGGGCGACGACCACGACCGTATCTCGCAGATTCTTCCGCCGGAAGTGCTTCGCCAGCACCTTGAGCGCGTTCATGTGATCCAGCGGGACGCTGAAGAACCCGTGCACCTGCGCGCGAGTGCAGCGTCATCGTCAGGACACGCGGTTCGCGCCCGCCGGCGACAGCAGATCGGCGACCAGACGCGCGGCAATCGAAATGCGCGGCGCATCCTTCTTGTCCGAGCGCGCGTAGGCGTAATGGGGAATCACGGCCGTGATGCGTGCCGCCGAGGCGCCGCGCGCCGCGTCCAGCATCAGCAGCAGCTCCACCAGGTGTTCCTGCACCGGCGGCACCGAGCGGCTGGATGATGAACACGTCGGCCTCGCGACAGTTGGCGCTGCAGCTGCACGCCCACGCAGTCGTTGCTGAAACGGCTGATGGCCGCCGGGCTCAGCGGCGTCTTCAGCCGCTTGTACAGATGTCCCGCGCCAGCGCCTGATGCGCGTTGCCGGTGAAGACGACGATCCGGTTCATGGAAAGCAAGATTCTACGCAGGGAATGGCCCTTCACGCGTGTGACGGGGAGTGAGGGCGTTCGCGTCAAACCCGCCAGCTGACTTCCGAACGAGCCGGTTCGGACGCCTTTGGCATCCGTCTGCGATCGGCGGGCTTCAATGTGGGAGTCGGTCAGATGACGACCCCGGACGGCCATCATCTGACCCCTTGCTGAGCCGTTACTTCTTGCGCTTACTGCCTGCCAGAATTCCCAGGGGAAGTTTTTGTCGTAACGACCACGTCGGACCAGTCGCCGATCCGACGTTGTTCATTGCACCCGCAACATTCCATGAATAGGTCGCCACGCGCGGTGGCGACAAGAACGGACGCGCCGTCAAAAGATTCGAAGCACCTGCCGCCGCGGAAACGCTGAGACGTCGTAGCTCTGCGCTCCGGAACAGCTTTCCAGCGCTCAGAGTCACGTTCGTGCCGACGCCCGTTGCGCCGTTGCCGGATTGGCGCAGCCGGTACCTGGCGCGGACGAGAGCGCCTGAGTCGCGGCCCATTACGAAGGTTCGAGTAGTCGGAAGTTCCGGCACCATTGAAGGCGGCGTTCACCCGGTAATGGCGCGCCGTACCCGCGAGCGGCCGCTATCAACCTCGCTTCAGCCGCGCTCGATCCCAGCTGCGCAATCTGCGTAAACGTGTATCCGTCCAGGCTGCGCTCGACACGGTATCCGTTCGCGTTGGTCGCGGTGTCGATCCATGAAACACTAGGCTTCCGGTCGGATTCGTGGCCGCTGGCCCGACAGTCAGTTGAAGAGTGCCGTCGGCAGCACGTTAGTGAATGCGGGGTAAGAACGCGACGGGATTCCGGCGATATCGTCCGGATCGAGCCTGGCATCTCTTTGGACGTCTCCGCACGCGCCCTCGCTCGCAAACATCGTGGCGTATCGGGCGGCGAATGGTACGCTTGAGCGCATGGCCGAACTCGTGCGCGACCGTATTCTCGATGTAGTAGGAGCCATTGGGGCTCGGCGTGCGTTACGAACCCATTATTCTCGTAGAACGCACGATGTCGCATCGAGAAGGGAAGGTGCCCGTTGCTGGCCCACCCGTAATTGCGTCTGTGCGATCGGTCCAGGCGCGTCCGTCCGGAAGAAGACTTCGTTCTTGTAGTTCAATGCGGCGAACCCGTTGGTGATTCCTGCGTAGGAAAGCTGAACGCCCGCATTCGATTGCACACCGAGGCACCGGACGCTGTATCGCGGTAATGGCATTGGCCTGGAGACGTACGTTGCTGGGATTCACGTAGAAGGGCACCTATGACGCCCCAGTTGGCCGCTCGACACGTAAGGCGGCGACACTGGCAACCCACATTCAGCGCCACGGCCGTAAGGCCAAAGTTATGAGAACCCGGCGTTTCATCAGATGCCCAAACTCCTGGGTCGCTCAGCGTCTTGCTGGAGGCAGCGAGCGACCGGCCGAGCACCGCTCTGGCACAAAGGCTCGACCATCGGATCCTGTCGATGCGAGAGTTCAGCCATCTTGTTGATAACGAGCGTGATATCTGGTCCGCTTTGAAGCCGACACCACGGTCGGCTTCGCGACCACGCACAAGTAGTGGCTGGAAGGCCTCGAACCGTCGTCGAATCGACAAACAGCTGAGAGAGTGAAGCCGAGTCTGGAGGAATGAGGCGGTGAAAACAAACGGAGACCCACTCATGGCTCCGCCGTCCAAAGGGGCATATGCTCGGCCGCCGAGCTACTGGCTGCCTTCTTCCGGCATGCGGGCCGCGATCAAGCTGAGACCCGTCGAGGAGCATCATCTTGCTGGTTCTGGAGATCCTCACACGTTAGACGGTGCGGCTGGCGCATTGGTGGTTGCGGGGTAGAGCGACAGGATTCCGGCGATATCGTCGGATCGAGCGTCTCTTTGCCGGACGTCTCACACGCGCCTCGCTCGCAAACGGCATCGTGGCGGTATCGAACGGCGAATGGTACGCCGCATGGCGGGCTCGTGCGCGACCCCGTAAATCGATGTAGTGAGCGCCATTGCAGGGCTCGGCGTACGTCACGAACCCATTATTCTCGTAGAACACGATGTCCGCATCGACAATATTGCCCGTTGCTGCCCCACCAGTACGTCTGTACGTGGCTCCCGGCGCATCCGTCCGGAAAAGACTTCGTTCTTGTAGTTCAATGCGGCCGAAGACCCGTTGGTGGTTCCACTGCATACGAAAGCTGAACGCTCGCATTCGATTGCTGTCCACACCGGGCGCCGACCTTTATCGCGGCCAATGGCGTTCGCCTGGGAGACGTACCGATTGCTGGGATTCACGTAGAAGGGCACCTTCTTGACACCCCAGTTGTAGCCGCTCGACACGTAGGCGGCGACACTGGCGGCCCACGTTCCGAGCGCCACGGCCACGATCGCCAGGACTCCCCACGAAGCGCAGACGTCGCATGATCGAGTGCTCCTTCCCGCGCGTGCTCATTTGCGGCACCCTGCGTCATGCGACGAATGTCATCGAGCCGCAAGCTGCTGCCGGACCTGATTGTTGGTCTCCAGTTTCCAAGATACCCAGACCTTTGAGGTGTGGGACGTGCAGTACCGCTCCTGTCTCGTCCAGAAGAAGACCCGCTCGCTCTCCCCGGTTTCAGGGATGGCAGGCTCGAGACGTGAAGCGTGATGTCACCGATGGTTCCGCCTTCGAGGTCGAGGGAGACGAAGTTCGCGGGCACTCCAGCTTCATCATCTCTTCGACCTGAAGCCCGACCAGCGAAACAATCAATTGATCGCCGTATTACCGGAATTCGTGCCAAACCGGCGTGACCGTGGTCGCTGTCGCGACGACGACCTTTGCCGCGCCCTGTGCGCGTTCTCGGAACTCAATCGGGGCCCGCCTGCGGCGAGACCGAGGTGCATCCAGCGCGATATGCACGTAAAGGCCAAGGTTAGCGAGAACGCCCGGCGTTTCATCGAATCAGAACTCCTAGGTCGCTCGGCGTCACCTGCTGCTGGAAACAGCGAGCGACCGGCCGAGCACCGCAGCTCTGGCAAGGGACTCGACCATCGAGGATCAAAGACAATGTTATCAGGTTTGCGAGAGTGGAAGCTATCTCATTAGTGGCGTAATGGAGGCAGGATACGTAACAGTCAACTGTGAAGCCGATCCGGCAGTTCGGGTGCCTCGCCCACACTTACAGAAATGTGTGCCGGGAAGGTCTCGAACCGATCGTCCAATCAGGCTGACGGTTGAATGGGGTGAAACTTCATGCGGTTTGGAGGAATGAGGGTGTGAAAAACTGGGCGGCTTTACGGAACCATCTCTGGCTCCGCCGTCTAACAGGCTATACTCTGCTTTCGAGCGCCGTTGCATTGCTTCCACATGGGCTGGCTTCTTTCTGGCGCTAACGCCTCACTGCCGTGGCAGCGACCGCTCCCGAGACAGCGGCTGTTTGAGCTCGCTGGTTTCTGGAACCCCGGTGATTCACACTGCCCCGGCTGACGAGCCCTCAAGGTGGACTTCCAGAACCGCCCACTCCTCAAGTGCCATCGTTGGTATCGTTCGGGCCCGGCGGGGTTCAGGTGACTGGCTGTAGCGAATCAGGAAATTCTGGCCAGCCGCGGAGCGATGCCACTGACTTGGCGACGTAGAAGAACATGTCGCCGGCGCGCCGCTGCCGGGATTCAGATTGTAATTCAACGAGATGTTGAACGGAGTCGAAACGTGCTGGCCAGGCGCGAATTGTTCGGTTGTGCTTCCACTGGCGGGGAAGGACAAATGAAAGGGTTCAGTGCCGTTCAGGGTCTGCTGCACCGTCAACACAGTCGGCCGATGACGTGAACAGTTGAATCTGATTCGGCAGAAAGAAGCCCAGAGTCGCCGCTGCTGATCTGATTGATGTCCAACAAAGAACTGGCAGTAGTCATTACCTAGGTTCACGATGGGCACTTCGCTCAAAGGCGCAAGGCGCGCGTGAAGACGCCGCCCTATCGTCGAACGGCATGCCCGATATTGGTGGTGTATTGTCCTGCTCGGCGTTAGCGTTTCCATTGGCCTGAACACGGAGGAACAGTCGATCACGCCCGTGCCAGTCGACTGGGGGAGATCTGCGTGACAATGAAATTGTCCCCGCTCGCCGGCACAATTTCACCTGAAGTGGCCCCCGCCGTCGTCAGATCGATATTGGCAGCGAAGACAGAAGTGGAACTAATTGCCGACACACAACAAATTAGCGACGTCTTGCAGAACGTAACTCTCACCCTCGTGTTTCGCGTCCGCGGTCGCCTGACCGGCCGACGTGGAAAATCGACCCTCGGTGCACAACCCCTCGTCTGAGTGCACCGAACGACACGGTCATTGCGACGCTGAGCCGGAGATACTGCTCCCGCCCAGAATCATCTTAAGTTGTTGCACCATATAGGACTCCTCTCAGATCGCTGGAACGTAAGTCATCTGGCACAGACTTTGTTGAGCGGATTGCCCGAAAAGGGAAGAATCAGCTCAACCGATCTCCGGACTCAAGTGCGTGAACGCCCCGGTCGTTGCCCACCGTCGATTCAATCGTCAAACGGCCCCAGGATCACATTTTTGTGATCACGACAGGAACATCGACGCTACGGAATTCGGGAAATCTGAGGTAGCCCACAGGAATGACGGCTCGTCTGGGGGCGTGACAAAGTCCCTGGGTCCGGCGTTCATCACCGTGTTCTCAATGATTCCCAAAGCGTGCGGATCGCCTCGTCGGGCTTGACGTTGCTCTCCTTGACCTCGGGTTGAAAGCAACTCCCGTCTTGGTGACGCTCATCAACCCACGAGGGATTCACAGATGAAACGATTGCTCACTCTTGCCATCCTGTGTGTGCCGTAGTGCTGGTAGTGACTCCAGCTGGCGCAACGTCACTATGTTCAGTTCAGCGTGGACCTGCCGGCACGTGCGGCGGCGGTCCCTATGGGACGATCGACGTGTCGCAGTTCATCTCCGGGGGACGTTCTCCTGGACGACTGACCTTGGATCCCGACGCACAATGGGATGTCGTGCGGGGGACCGGTTTCCCCGGAACGCTCGGATTCAACCTCGTCGATCCCGGACCCGACGATCGCTCTGACGTTTGATAACCCAGCCTCAGGCTGGCACCTCTTGAGCACGACCGCCGGGTCCCACCAATTCGACGGATTCATAGGAGGACTTCGAGTACCGTGCTCGTCTGCGACGCGTGTGCCGGGGCGGCAGCAAACCCGCAGGATGTCGAGTTGAGGAAGTTCCATGTCCTGGCAGCGGGTCTGTGACGCCCGAGCTATCCTGGAATACTCGACCGGCAACACCGAGGCGAGCTTTGTCGCCGACCTGATGAGGAAGCAATCGAAATACAGGGCCGATCGGCACTGGCCTCTGCGCCGGAGGTTGCGGCGGCGGTATCGACAGCAGGCAAAGCCGTCCCCGGAGCCGGCTAGCGGTACATCTGCTGCTTGCTCGGAAGCCGGCCTTGCGTTCGTCAGCGGCGAACCGCCCGCCGCCGTCGGCGCAAGTAAGTCCGAGGCGCGTGCGCGGTCGGGGGCCAGGCGTCCTGACTCTCAGGCCGCTTCGACCAGCGTCAGCGCGAGGCGATCGGGTGCATCGATCCACTGATCGATCTCCCGGAAGCCGGCGTCGCCCGAGCATCGCGACGATCTCGGCGGCTCGATACTTGTACGAGCTCGGTCCAGATGCGTCTCGCCAGCTTCGAATCAACGTCGAGCCGTGACAGCCGCGACTGTCGGATGCGCTGCGATCGCGCGCTGACGAGATGCATTTCGACGCGCGATTCGGCCGCGTTCCAGATCGCGCGATGCTCGAAGGCGTCGATGTCGAAGTCGGCGTCGAGCTCGCGGTTCACGCGAACCAGCAGGTTGCGGTTGAAGGCGGCGGTCACGCCGAGCGGATCGTCATAGGCGCAGCAGCGAGGTCGCGCTCCGGTTTCACCAGGTCAGCGCCAATCAGCAGCGCGATCGTCCGGCGCGCAGCGCGCGGCGGATCGTCCGCAGAAACTCGGCGGCGCCCGGCGGATCGAAGTTGCCGATGTTCGATCCGAGGAACAGGACCGAGCGTCCGCCCGCCGGTGATGGCGCGCGACAGGGCTTCGAGCCCCGCTTCGTGCTGACGCCTGATGGCGTTCGACCTTCACGTCGTATGCGTTGAGCGTCCGGGTGGCGAGATCGAGCGCCGCCGACGACACGTCGACGAAGCTGGACGGTCAGCGACGCGGTCGACCGTGCGGCGCCGCACCGAGCATCGACACTTCTCTCCGCTTCCAGGCCCGAGCTCGACCAGTCGTCGACAGCGGCAGAACGCGCTGCGAGAATCTCCGAGGCGTGCGCCGCCAGCGCAGCGCGCTCGCGCCCTGGTGATCGAATACCACGGCAGGTGGCAGATCGCCTCGAAGAGCGCCGAGCCCAGCGGATCGTAGAAATGCCGCGACGGCAGCTGCCGCTGGATCGAGCCTCAGGTAGTAGGCGACGTCGTCTGCGAACGCCTTACGTTCGAGGCCGGTTGGCGATGCTCCTGACGCAACGGAAGGTCGCATAGACATAGGGGTAGCGCGATCGGAACCAGTTCCGGAACGTCGGACGCATCAGCTCGACGCGCGGTCGCCGGAGACGCGCCTTTCATGACGAAGTGCTCGACCGTCGAAGAAATCGCGTCGAAGTATTCCGGATAGCACGCCATCGCGCGGAAGCCGGGAAACGGCGCGAACGGCGTGCGTCGGTCCACTCCCAGCCGTTGCCGACCAGGATCCTCGACGCCCCAGGCGCTCGCGTCCTGCTGGATGGCTGCCGGCCGGCTCGGGATCCCAGCTCGTGAAATCGAACACGCCGTCGAGCGGTCGTCGGCTCGGCGTCGCCCCACGGATAGCGCGCGCTCGGCCCGTCCGGCGATCCGTAGCGCGGCGCGCTGGAATTCGGCCTCGGTCGGCAGGCGCGCGCCGCGCCACGCGCGCGATGCGCGACGCTTCGGCCTGGCTGACATAGACCGGCCAGGACAGCGGCAGCGCGAACACGGTCGAACATCGCCGCGCCACAGCCAGCACGCCGCCTCGCGCTCCCAGAAGAGCGGATGCGCGACGCCGCTCCGTCTGCACCCACGCGCCAATCCTCCGGCGTCCACCACCGCGTCCTGCGATAGCCGCCGGCGACTCGACGAACTCGAGAAAGCGCTCGTTGGTCACGTCGTGGCGCTCGATCGCAAACGCGGCACGACGGCGACGGATGCCGACGGGAACTCGTTGTCCCAGCCGAATCGGAATCGACCGCGCGATCGACGCCGAGCGTCGCGCAGCCGCCGGGCAATCTCGATCCATTCGTGCGGCGGCGGCGACCGCTCGACGGCGGACGCGTAGCCGGCGCGGCTGCACGCTTCTGATCGAACGGCAGCCGGTGCCACATGTAGAGCAGCGTCTCCTGGTGCATCGCCTCGTGCTCGAGGATGGCGAACACCGCCTCGGCGCGATCGAGCAGCGGATGCCCGGGCTGGTCGAGATCCTGCGTGCGCGAGCGACGTCGATGCACGCGGCGATCCGCCTCGTCGGCGAACGCCCGGACCACGTCGCGGTCGGGCCAGCCGGCGCTCGCGGCCGTCTCCGGCCCGCCTTCGCTCGCGGATCGATGCCGCGCGCGAACAGACGTCTCGAGCCTGCGCGTCGATGCTCGGCCGCCGAGCGCCGCTTCACGAGCGTGTTGAAGCTGAACGCCGGCAGATGCCCTTCGTAGAAGACGATCGGATGCCGCAGCGCGATCGGCTGATCAGGTAATTGCGCATCTCGTCCGCGAGCGGATCGAAGAGCGCGCGGGAGCGCGCGCGGTTGCAGCGATACCAGCCCAGCATCTCGTCACGATCCACCGGCACCCGGCCATCATGACCCGAAACCCGATGGCGTGTCTCCAGTGAAAGCCGCGGCCGGTAGTAAAATGCGCTCGAGGTCCTCAGCGGGGTTCCACGCCGCGTTCGTTTCTGTCGCGATTCGGGCTCGGCGCCTCCGGCGCGCGGCGCTGCGCTCGGGCTGGGATCGGCCTCCGCGCGCTGGCGCCAATCAGGATCCGACGGCCGCTTCCAGCCGGCGCGCCACGCACTGGGACGACTGGTGCGACGAGATTCCCGGGCAAGCATCGCTGCTTCTTCGACACGACGACCGCGGAAGAGCTCGCCGACGCCATCCTGTTCGCAGGGCAACTACTTCGCGGGCAGCAAGAACGGCTACGCGCTCGAGGCCGAGGCGACCTGGCGCTGATCATCGGCATGCGGCACCAGGCGGCGCCGTTCTGCCGTTCACCGACGCGATGTGGTCCAAGCACGGCGTCGTGCTGTCGAAGCGCGCCTGAAATGTCGGTCGACTCGAAGACGTCGCAGCCCCCGGGTTCGGCCAATCCGCGCCAGACGCCATTTGAACAGCCCCAACCTGGCCAAGCGCGGCGTCCGCTTCACGGTGTGCGATCTCTCGACACACGCGATTGCCGGAGGAGCTCATCGCCGACAGCATCGGCGGGAAGGCCGACGATGTCTATCCTCGGCTGATTGCCAATCTGGCGTCGACGGCGCGCGCCGGTGCGCCGGCCGGCATCGTGGCGCTCAACCGCGCGCAGGAGCACGGCTACTCGACGATGTAGAGTCGCGCAGGAAGATCGACAGCATGACGTGCTCACCACGCTGACGACCGAGGGCGCCCAGGAACGCCGCAGCGGAAGGCCGTCGACGTGGAACCCCAAAGCCCGAGCGCGCCCGACAGTTTACTGAAGGTCAGCCACAGCATCAAACCGTTCACGACGAGGGCGAAAATGCCCAGCGTCACGATGATGGCGAGCGGGAACGTCAGGATTGTTTTGCGACCGGCCGGATCGTCGCGTTGACCACGCCGAGACATCAGCGCCACGCCGAGGAACGGCAGCAGGTCGCCGTCGAACGTCACACCCCGTACCAGCTGGGTCGCCACCCACAGCGCGCACGCATTGATGAGCAGCCGGACCGAAATCGCGTGGGGGCGCCTCGATCGCTAAGGATATACTGCCGCCCGGTTTTCGCGTCGGGATCCGCGTCGTTTCGAGGAGGGGACACATGAAACGGATCGTCTCATCGCCCTCGTCGCGCTGGCTGGCGCGGCGCGGGGCGCCGCCTCCGGCATGCGCAGCAGCCGGTTGCCTGACATCCCCTTCGACGCCATGCCCCCAACTTCCTGAAGCTGCCCGCCGACATGAACTTCGGCGAGGTGTCGGGCGTGGCGGTCAACTCGAAGGGCGACGTCGCCGATCTTCACGTCGATCGAACAGCGCGGGCGGTCCGCCTACGGCGCGACCGCGTCGCAGGTGCTGCTGTTCGACAAGACCGGCAAGTTCCTCCGCGAAGTCGGCAAGGGCATCTACGCGTGGTCGTACGCCCACGCGATCCGCTTCGACAAGGACGACAACCTGTGGGCCATCGACAAGGGCTCGGACATGATCATCCGCTTCAACCCGGAAGGCCGCGTCACGATGGTGTTCGGACGGAAGAAGGAAGCGTCGGACAAAGCCGAGCCGTGGGAACGCGTGACAACCCGCCGCGGCCGCCGGTGCAACGGACAGTTCCGGCAGCCGACCGACGTCGCGTGGGACACCGAGGGCAACATCTACATCAGCGACGGCTACATCAACTCGCGCGTCGCGAAGTTCGACAAGGACGGCGACTTCGTCGCGTCGATTGGCGAAGCCGGGCCGCACGAAGCTGGGTGAGCTGAACACGCCGCACACGATCGCCAACGACGCCAAGGGATTCATCTACGTCGGCGATCGCGGCAACCGCCGCATCCAGGTGATCGATCCGAAGACGAACCAGTTCGTCCGCGAGATCAAGATCGACGTGCCGGTGCCCGGCGGACGCCAAGCCGTGGATGGGCGCGACGCCGACGCGCCGAGCAGGCGGCCGCGCAGAGCCGGCGCGCCGTGGGCCATCTGCGTCACGCCGCCGAACGCCGCAGGGCACGCAGTACCTGTTCAGCTCCGACGCGTTCCCGGGTCGCGTCTACAAGCTGACGCTCGACGGCAAGGTCGCTCGGCTGGCTCGGCAAGTCGGGGCACCAGGCCGAAGCAGTTCGGTTGGATTCACGAGATCGCGTGCCCGTCGCGAGAACGAGATCTACGTCGCCGAGCTGTTGAACTGGCGCGTGCAGAAGCTCGTTGCTCAAGCCGGCGGCCGCCAAGACTTCCACGGCCGGGTCAGTAGATCGAGCTGGATCGGCAGTGAGGGCAGGTGGGCCGGGCAGGAAGCTTGCAGCCGAATCCCGCCCACTCACCGCCCTACCAGACCCGTCTCGCCCGCTAAGCTCGCAGCCGGCCCGTCTACCAGACGCCCACCTGTCCCTGCACGGACTCGATCAGCTTCGCCGGATCGAAGCCGACGCCGTTCTTGAACACCGTCTCGACGCTGCCGGATGTCGGCGATCGTCGCCGCGGGGTTGCCGGCGAGCACGACGAGGTCGGCCTGCTTGCCGGCGGCGATCGTGCCGATGCGCGCGTCACGGCCCAGGTAGCTTCGCGCCGTTCGAGCGTGCCGATCGCAGATCGCTTCAAGCGGCGTGAACCCGGCCTCGACCAGCAGCTCGATCTGCCGCTGGTCCGCGAAGCCGGGCACGACGCCGCCCGACCCGGTCGGATCGGTGCCGGCGACGAGCAGACCGCCAGCCTTCGCGAACGCCCGCTCGAGCGCCATCGCCTTGGGAAACAGCGTGCGGTAGACCGACTGCGGCGCGTTGGCGACCCGATCGCTGTGCGCGCTGGAAGCTGTCCTGCAGCGACGGCGTCAGCACGTCGAGGCCCGGCGGCGTCGGCCGTCCGGGCGTGAAAGGTCTCGAACACGGTCAGCGTCGACGTGAGCGCGACGCGCTTGCTCACCAGCTTCGCAACGAGCGCCTTGAACGGCGCGCCGTTCTCGTCGATCGCGGCGATCGGTCTGCTGGCCGCGCGCCCTGACCCGGACAGACATCGGGCTGCTTGTCGGCGACGAAGTCGGTGGCCGCCAAGAAGCCGTGCTCGAGGTTGTCGATGCCGAGATCCGCCGCCTCGCCATACGTCACCGAGCACAGATGCCCGGTGATCTTCATCCCGCGCGCGTGCCCTTCGTCGATCGCCGCCTTCAGCGCGTCGCGCGAGATCTGCATGTAGGCCTTCAGCGACGTCGAGCCCTGATCGGCCCAGTACGCGACGTGCCGCCGCGCCTCGTCGGCGCCTCTTGAGCGCGTGCATCTGGAGGAACGGGCTCGGGCCGTTGACGTATGGCGCGGTCGCGTCGATGGCCGGGCCAGGCATCTCGCCGGCGGCAATCCGGCGGCTCAGATTGATGTCCATGATCCCGTTGGTGTTTCCGGCCGTGCGCATCGTCGTCACGCCGCCGGCGAGATAGAGACGCGAGAAGCTGACGCCGAGCTGTCCGTAGACGCCGGGGCCGGTCGAGTAATACAGGTGCTCGTGCAGCATCACGAGACCGGGAATGACGCTCTTGCCGGTCAGGTCGATGACGGTGGCGCCGGCCGGCGGCGCCATCGAGTGCTGCGGCACCCACGCTGCGCGATGTGTGCCGTCGCGAGCGACGAGCGTCTGGTTTTCGCGCGGCGGCGCGCCGGTGCCGTCGATCACGCGGACGTGCGTGAGCGCAACGACCGGCGCGTTGACCTTGATGTGCAGGCGCGAGCGGGTTCTGCGTCTGTTGCGCGAGGCAGGCCTGAAGGCCTGCGCTACGACGATACGACGGTCGCGCCGTAGCCCGCCTGACAACGACCGACCGTAGCGCAGCCTGCCTACCGTACCGCGCCATCGTACCGCTGGCTCGCCTTCACTGAACCACCTCCGCGCCGATCGCGGCCAGGTCGTCCTTGCCCGTGGCCCTTGGCGATCGCCTCGTCCATCCGCCGTGGCAATGCCCGGCAGCACCGCCATCGGCTGATCGCCGCGCCGCCTCGATCATCAGGCGCATGATCCTTCCGGGCCATCGTCAGCTCGAAGCTGGCACTGAAGTCGCGGCGCGCCATCTTCGTCGCCGCGCGCCTTGATCAGCGCCGCCCGGCTGGAATTTCGAGAACACGGCCAGCGCGTCGGTCCGGCGAGATGCCGAGTCCCTTGCGCCATCGCGAACACGTCCGCGACGCCGGCGGTGATGACGAAGATCATCGAGTTGCCGAAGATCTTATGCGCCGCCGCGCAGATCGCCGTCCTCGCCGACGTACCAGACCTCGCCGGTCATCTTCGCGAGCGGCTCCGCGACGCGCGTCGTAGACGTCCTTCGGCCCGGACACCAGCATCAAGCCGACGGCGTCGCGCGCCATCTGCGGCGACATGAAGACCGGCGCGTGGATGAACCTGATGCCGCCCGTGCGTGCCGCGCGCGATCCGCGCCTTCGCGCCGCGCGGCGACGTCGTGGAGTGGTCGATGACGATGGCGTCGCGGCGGAGCCTCGGCGCGATGCCCTCGCCGATCGTCATTGACGACGGCGTCGTCCGGAAGCGTCATGTGGACGCGCTCGGCGCCGGCGACCGCATCGCCCGGAGTCGCCGCCACCTGCGCGCCAGCGGCCTCGAGCGCGCGCGCTTTCGGCTTCGGTGCGGTTCCAGACCGTCACCGAGTCGCCGCGTTGCAGCATGCCCTCGACCATCGCGCTGCCCAGCAGCCCGGTTCCGAGAAACGCCACGTCCGCCATGTGCGAGCCTCCCGCTACAATCTATCCCGTGTGCGCGCGCGTTTCTCACTTCTGCCGTTTGCCGCGATTCTCTGCGGTTTCGTGCGGTTCGCCGTCGTCTCGCGCTCAGGCGCCGCAGGTGCTTCGCTGGGCGGGCGATCCGGAAGGCGGCGCGCCGTTTCGTCGAAGCCGATCCCGCCCGACCCGATCAACTCGTCGGGTTCGACGTCGAAATCGCGGACCTTCTCGCCACCGGCCTCGGCCGGACGCCCGGGTTCCTCAACATCACGCTTCGACTCGATCGACCAGAGCGTCGCCCGCGGCGACGCCGACATCGGCATGAGCGGGCATCGAGGACACGCCGGCCCGGCGCGCGACGATGGCGGTCACGCTGCCCTACTACGAGTTCCGCGAGGTGCTGAGCGTCCGCGACGCCGACGCGGCGCGCTTCCGGATCGCTCGCCGACCTGCGCGGCAAGACGCGTCGCGCACGCTCGGCGGCACGATCGCCTACGAGATCCTGCCTGCGCGCCGAGCGCGATTTCGGCGTGCGCGCCGTGTCGTACGACGACGACGTGCACCCGTACAGCGATCTGGTGATCGGCCGCGTGGACGCCGTGCTGCTCGACAACGTCCTGGCCGAACGGCGTCAGCGGGCGATGAAGCGGGCTTCACGATCCAGCCGCAGACGGTCGCGATCGGCCACTACGTCGGCCTGCTGGCGGCGTCGAACGCGCCGCTGCGCGACGCGCATGGACGACATCCTGCGCGCGCGCGATGCGCGACGGCACGCTCGAGCGGATCTTCCGCAAATGGCAGGTCTGGAACGACGATCAGCCGAAGCTCTACGCGCGGCTGCTGGCCGGCGAGCCGGTCCCGCCGATCATCGGCCTCGACACGTCCGGCAGCGTCGCGACGATGTCGGGGTGGGAGGCGGCGCGGCGCTATCTGCCGTCGCTGCTGCGCGCGTCGGTCGTGACGATCGTGCTGTCGTGCCTGTCGATGGGGCTCGCCGTCGCGCTCGGCGTGCTGATCGCGACCGGACGCGTGCTGCGGCGACCGGCTCGTCCGCGATCGCGCTGATCGGCTACGTCGAGCTGATTCGCGGGACGCCCGATCCTGCTCCAGCTGTTCGTGCTCTACTACGGCCTCGCCGCCGCGGTCCGGCTGCCGGCGTTCGTCGCCGCGCTGCTCGGGCTGGCGCTCAACTACGCGGCGTACGAGAGCGAGATCTACCGCGCGCGCGCTCGAGGCGATCTCCGACCGGGCAGCTCGAGGCGGCGCGCACGCTCGGGCTTGAGCGAGCGCCAGGTGCTGACGCTGGTGCGCGCGCCGCAGGCGTTCCGACTGGCGCTCGCGCCGATGACCAACGACTTCGTCGCGCTGCTGAAGGACTCGTCGCTGGTCTCCGTGCTGACCGTCCTCGAGCTGACCAAACAGACGCAGATCTTCGCGACCAACCTGGGCAGCTGGGTGATTCCCGGCACGCTGTGCGCAGGCGCTCTACCTGGCGATGTCGCTGCCGCTCTCGGCCGCCGCCGCGCGGCGGCTCGAGACGGCGCTGGAAGGCGCCGCGCGCGCATGAGCGACGTCGTGCTCCGCATCGAACGACGTGCACCTGCAGCGCGGCGCGCGGCCGATTCTGACCGGCGTCACGCTGGACGTCGCGCGCGGCGAGCTGGTCGCGCATCATGGGGCCGTCCGGCTCGGGCAAGACGACGATTCTGCGCGCGGTCGCCGGGCTCGAACCGCTTCGACGCCGGCACGATCGTCGTCGACGGCGTGCCGCTGGCCGGCGGCGCGCCGATTCCGCCGCCGACGCTGCGGCGAGCTGCGCCGCAAGGTCGGCATGGTCTTCCAGTTCCACTGCCTGTTCGAGCATCTCTCGGCGATCGAGCAACGTCTGCCTCGCGCCGGTGCACGCGCACGGCGTCGCGCCGGCGGCGGCCGCGACGCGCGGGCGCGAACTGCTGCGCCGCGTTCGGCGTCGAGCATCGCGCCGACGCGCTATGCCGCGCCAGCTCTCGGGCGGCGAAGCCCAGCGCGTGGCGATCGCACGCGCGCTGGCCGTCGATCCGCCGCTGCTGCTGATGGACGAGCCGACCGCGTCGCTCGATCCGGAGCGCCGCGAAGAGCTCGGCGAGCTGCTGCAGGGACTGCTGCGCCAGCAGCCGCACGCTCGTCGTCGCGACGCACGACGAGGAATTCGCGCGCGAGTTCGCGACGCGGATCGTCAGGTTGAAGGATGGCGTCGTCGTCTGAGACGCCGGACGGAGGGGCGCTATGGGACGGATCGCCAGGCGGGATTTCCTGATGGCTACGTCCGCGGCGGGGCTGTCGCGCGGGTGGCGGCGGCGACCGGCGATCCGTCGCGTGAAGGCAACGCACAGATCGCAATCGCGGATGTCAGGATCTCGGCCGCCGATTATGCGCCGGTCTCGGACTACCCCATTCGGCCCCAGCGACATTCCAGCGTGCGGATGACCGATCAGTTCTGGAAACCGCGAGTCGTCACGAACGCCGAGGTCACGATTCCGTTCGAGATCACAAAAACTTGCCGAAATGGAGCGCGGCTTCAGCGTCAACGTGTTGGAGGCCGCCATCCTGTCGCTCGCGATGCATCCGGACGCGCGGCTGCGAGCAGAGGTCGACGCACAGGTCCTGCGCTTGCAGCAGTCCCCGCGCGCCGGGAACAGCAGCTTCGAGGTCGCGCGCGACACACTTCTCGCCACGACCGGGCGCAGGGTGCCTGCTGGACCGGGCGATCGAAGGAGCGGAAGCGCTCTACAACGACTTTCGGGTGCGCAGCCCGCCGTTTTCCGGCGGCGAGCGGGACGCCATCAATTGTGTGCAGCTGTATCGCGTGACGCACGACAAGAAGCATCTGGATCTGGCGAAGCACTATCTCGACATTCGCGGGCTGGCCAGACTCGGTGAACCGAAGCCGGCACAATCAGTCCTACAAGCCGGTCCTCGAGCAGACGCGAAGCGGTCGGTCACGCCGTGCAACTGCGTCTCGCTGATGGTGTCGCTCGTCGATGTCGGCGTGCTCGACCGGCATCAACGCGCTACCTCGACGCGGCGCGAGCGGATGTGGCTCGACGTCGTCGAGCGGAAGATGCACGTCACCGGCGGCGTCGGCACGCACCGGCAACGAGGGCTTCGGCGAGCCGTACTCGCTGCCGAACATCTCCGCCTACTCCGAAACGTGCGCCGTGCTGATGTTCATCACGCTGAACCATCGGCTGTTCCTGGCGACCGGCGACAGCCAGCTACATCGACGTGATGGAGCGCGGCATGTACAACAACGCGCGTCGACGGCGTGTCCGACGGCGGGCGATCGGTTCTTCTACGTCAACCGGCTCGCCAGCGCCGGCGACGGACGCGACGCGCGCTGGGAGCGAGCGTCGCTCGAGTGCTGTCCGCCGAATCTGGTGCGATTCCTCGCGTCGATGCCCGGCTTCGTCTACGCGCAGGACAGCAGCAGGGCGCGATCTACGTCAACTCTCTACGTCTCGAGCGAAACGTTCGTTCCGCGGTCGGCGCTGCGCGACATCCGGCTGACGGTCGACAGCGAGAATGCCCTGGGGCGGGCGCGTCGCGGATCACCGTGTCCACGGGCGACGGCACGCGAGCCACGATCAAGCTGCGCGATTCCGGATGGGCGCGCAATCAGCCTGTTCCGAGCAGCCTCTATACCTACGTCGAACAAGATCGACGCAGCCGGCACGGCTGTCGCGTGAACGGGAACAGTCGTCAGCGCGCGTCCCGATGCCGCGGCTACGTCTCAATCGATCGGACGTGGAAGAACGGCGACGTGGTCGTCGTGGAATTCCCGATCGAGGTGCGGCGAGTCGTCGCCGATCAGCGGGTGACGACAGAACCGGCGAAGCGGTCGCGATCGAACGAGGACCGATTGTCTACTGCGCGGAGTGGCCAGACACGGACGCGGCAAGGCCCTGGATCTGCTGCGATCGAGCCCGCGGCCGGCGCTGCAATCGTCGGCCGATCACGGGTTCTATGGCGGCGTGACCGTCATCCAGAGCCGCAGCCACGCGGCGTGACCAACCCATCGCTCGCCGGCGAAACCGATCACGGCTCGTCCGCATGCTCATCTGTGGGCCAATCGCGGTCGCCGGCGAGATGACCGTCTGGCTGTCCACAGCCGGTTACGCGATCCGGCGACACTGGACCGGCCGGCGGGTTCATCTTCCATGAAAACCCGAACTACGCCGCGGATGGCTGGCGGTATCTCGAAGCGCGCCGTTCGATCAGAGCGCCGGCGCCGACGTGGGGATGCTTCCGGCGCGCGATTCGCAGGCGCGCGCGGCACCGCGGTCGGAACGCGGCAGGCAGAACACGCGCGGACATGCTCGCGAGATGCTCCGACGCCGGAACGGCCGCCGTGCCTTGTGCGCCAAGCCTCAGCGTCAACGGCATCGCGCGGATGGTTCCTGCCGTCGACGAGACGAACTGGCGCTGATGTATCGCAACCTGAAGGCGACGGGCACTCGGCGACTTTCGGGACGGCGGCGTCGCCGACAACTTCACCTACTGGGCCTCATCGCAGCAGACGGCCGACATGGCGGTGCACATCGATTTCGCCGACCTCGGGCCGGCAGCATGGCGACGACAAGGACTTCCCGCGCAGGGTCCGCGCAGTCCGCATGCTCTGACGCGCGGAAGTTTCAAGTTTCAAGTTTCAAGTCTCAGAGTCCCTGAGCCTTGAGACTTGAGCCTTGAGACTTGAGAGTTGTTCGCGGATTCTCTTCATCCGCTTCCGCTCTTTCTTGCCGGAGATCTTGTCCGGCGCCGCGGCGCAATACGCCGGGATGTTCTGCCGCAGCGCCGGCGGTGCGTCGGCGAAGTGGCGTTCGGCCAGCCGATCGAGCAGATCCGCATAGGTCTCGTCGGCCAGCGCGTAGTCGCCGTGGCGCGCTCGGCTTGCCGGTATCGAAGTTCGGTGTTGGCGAGATTGATGGCGGCCGCTCGCCCACGCGCTCGCAAGCGCCGTCTGATACCGCTCGCGCGTGTCCTTGAAGCTCGCGAGAAACAGCGCCTCGCGCTTCGGGCGTTGGCGCTTTGAACTTGAGCGGACGCAGCGGCCCGATTTTCGGCAGCAGTGCGATACAACACGTTGAGACACCATCGTGAGCAGGCCAGGCCGCTGGTAGTCGCGGCCGAAGTCCTGCTCGTAGTCGCCGGCGCGAGAGGTTGAAGACGAAGCGCTGCTCGCCGGCGTCCGGCTTCAGCTGCTGAATGACTTCCGCGCTTGTCTCGCCACGCGATGCGCGTAATCGCGGGAATCGTGTCGCTGATCGCATGCCGATACGATCCGATCGCCAGATCCTCGTTGAGGAACACGTCCTTCATCTCGAGGCCGTAGGTCGGCGCTGAAACGCGCGCTCGAGGAGCGGCTTCGCGACCTCGAAGCCGATGAAGTCGTGGTACGCCTCCGGACGCGTAGGCGCCCGGCGGCGGCCTGCACGACGTCGAACGAGAACTCCGACGATCACGTGGCGTCGCTGGCGACTGTTCGTAGGTGACAGGCTCGCCGTATCTGGCGCGCAGCTTCGGAAACATCAGCGCGACGGCCCGGTTGACCGCCTTCAGGATGGCCGGCGTTGTCGGCCGCGTAGTGCGCGAGCGCGCCGAGCGCGAACGCGTACTCGTTGACGTCGCGCGCCTCGCGGATCATCGCCTCGACGAAGTCGCCGGTGCGGACGTAGTGCAGCAGGTTGCTGAAGAAGTGGCTGCCGAACGGGTAGTAGCCGAGATCCTGGATGACCGATCCGCCGTACGCAAAGGCCCGCGCCTGCTTGCAACTGTCCTCGCGCGTCGCTCGCGGAAACTGCTTCGCCAGCAGCGGCTGGATCGGCTGGAGTCCCACAAGCGCGTCGATGTTGGCCTCGTGCGCAGAGCACGGAATAGCGCCGCGGCCTCGGCGCGGCGCACATCAACATCGCCGCGAGAACGCAGCACGCCGGAGCACGATCGTGCGCCACTTCTTTTACCTTTTAACTTTTAACTTTTAACTTTGGCCTACCCTTGCCACCGCGCCGCGCGTCCCACGCACGTCGACGTGGACGAACGGCGGATGGGCGCTGGTTGCGCGGGATAGAACCCCATACCGCCCTGAAACTTCTGGAGCGTCCTTGTCCGGCGAGCCACGCCTCGATCTCGTCGTAGAGTAACTTCGAATCGCTGGACGTCGATCCGGCCGTCGCGATTCAGGTCCTCCATCCGATTCATGTCTTTGGGATCGACGTAGATGTCGGCGGCGCTGCCCCACTGATGCATGCTGTACTGCGACGTCGCCGATCGCGCGGTTGTAGAAGCGGCGTGCGATAGGCGCTCATGATGTGCAGCGTGTCGGTCTTGACGTCCCTGAGCTGTTGACGCGCTCGAGAATGGCCTCGAGCTTCGAGCGGCAGCCGCTCCTTCAGACACGATGTAAGCTTCGGGAACTGCTTCGACGTGTCTTCCTTGCACAGAAACTGCTTCAGCGCGAAATGCGGCGACACCTTCGTGTCCTGATTGTCCTTCGTCACTTCGATGAACCCGGCGGGAGGCACGTACAGCGGATTGCCCTTGAGCGGCTTCGCCGGGTACGCGCCGATGCGATAGCCGTTCAACATCCCGTTCTTCACCGCGGCTCGCCGGCACCATCACGAACGCGTGCACCTGATGATCGGCGTCCTTCTCGCCGGGGCCGTCGGCCGTCAGCTTGTAAGTCGCTGGAACCTGGGCGCCGACCACTGCCATCGCCACCGCCACGGCCCGCCTGGACGAGGTGCCGTCGTTCGTCTTCATCGCGTAGTCGCCGGGCGGACCGCCGACCGCGTCGAAGACGACCGACGGCGCCGGCATGACGACGACCGACGTGTCGCGATACGCGGACGTCTCGCCGTGATAGCGTGATGCGCGAACGACGCCGTCTTGGTGTCGTATTTCCATCGGCGGCGAGTCGCAGCGCCGGCGGCCGACAACAGGGCCGACAACGACGAGTGCCGCGTCGTGCGTATGTCATCGTGATCGCGGCGGCTGCGCCATGCCGGTGAGTCGCGACCGCTAGATATCCGCCACGGTCTTGAGCGCCGTTCTCTTCCCAGGCCGTGAAGTATGACGAGGTAGATCGGCAGCGGTTCCCTCAGATTGGCCGATCTTCTCGACACCCGCCGTGCATCGCTGCCCCGATCTTCTCCTCGGTCCATTCCGGCTGGTCGCGCAGCACGTATCTCGCGAGATCCATCGGGCGCTCGAGCCGCGCGCAGCCGTGGTCTGAAGTCGCGCTCGACGCGGTCGAACAGCGCATGCGCCGGCGTGTCGTGCAGGTATACGTTGAAGTGGTTCGGGAACACGAACTTCACCAGCCCGAGCGAGTTGCCTTTGCCCGGGCGCGCTGACGGTAGCGGCCGCCTTCCCTCGTCCACCTCGATGTTGTTGCGCTCGAGGTAGACGGGATCCGTTCTCGGCCTTCGGGGCACGATCTCTTTCTGCGCACGATATCCGGCCGGAATGTTCCAGTACGGGCTGAAGACCACGTAAGCTTCAGGCGATCCGACAGCACCGGTGTCGGGCTGTCCTTCTTGCCGGTGACGACGTTCATGGCGAGGACGCTCCTGCCCGCCTTCGATCGACGTCGAGGCGGAACGCCGGGATGTTGACCATGCACGTAACGGGATCCGAGATCGTCCGGCAGCCAGCGCCAGCGCTCCATGTTCATCGCGATCTGCTCGACCATGGCCGCGTCGCCCCTGTTGCGCGAGACCGCGCGAGCTGATGCTTCAGACCCTGATACTGCGGCGCCTTCGGCGACGAGATCGCTGCAAGCGACGACTTCGATCTGGTTCTCGCCGAGCGCCGTGCTGAGGCGCGTTGTGCAGGTCGATGTCCTGCGGCGCGCGGCATGCCAGTGTGGATCGACGTCTTCCGGATCAATGGTGCCGTGCGTCAGATCCCAGGCGCAGTGCAGGTAGGCGTAAGTGGACCGCAGGTCGAGGTCGACAGCCTGGTGTGGATCGTCGTGCCGCAATGGCGTGCCTCGAAGCGCCTCCAGCTGGTCGACGTGGTAATCCGCCGGGTCGAGTCCGTCGGCTTGGGCCGCCCGCAGTCCGCGAATGAGCCCGTCCATCTGCGCCCGCGGACGCTGACCCAGGTCCAGACGAGCTGATACCCATTCTGCTTGTAGAACCGCTGTTCTTCGCGCCAGAGGTGATGGCCGCGCTCGCCGTCGGCGGCCCGCAAAGGCCGGCGTTTTCGCTTCGAGCGCTGCCCGCAGCGCCGCGCTTGCACTCCGGCGGCGTCGGCGTTGTCTCCTCCGGACGCGAGCAATGGGACGCGCGCGATGGCGCTCAGACGCGGGCGACGATCAGCGTGGTAGGACGACGGCAGCTCACGCACGTCCGTTTCGGTGCAAATAGAGTGCCCTCAAGCTCCTCAAGGCTCAAGGCTCAAGGCTGAGGTCTCTGAGACTTGAAAGCTTAAGTTCCGTCTCCCTCACGTGCCGATAGTGGTCTCTGACAGCAGGCATGCGGGTTTCCTGCTCGTCATCGGTCTGCTCGTCTTGCGGGCGTCGGCTGCCGGCACGCCTGCGGCGCGACCTGCGCGGAACTGCACGCGCCGGCGATCGGCCGCAGCCGAATGCCGTCGTCTGGCTGGAGGTCGCCCAATGCGCCGCCGAGCCGCAGAAGCCAAGCGTCCCGTCCTCGACCAGCGCAATCCTGAGCTTCTCGCCGCACGTGCTCGCCGTGCGCGTCAGGGCCGCCGTGGACTTTCCGAACAACGATCGCGTGTTCCACAACGTCTTCTCGTTTCGCGACGGAAAGAAATTCGATCTCGGTCTCTATCCGGTCGGCGTTCAGAAGCCGGTGGTGTTCGACAAGCCCGGGCTCAGTCGAGATCTTCTGCAATATTCACCCGAACATGGCCGCCTACGTGCTCGCCGTCGACAGCCCGTAAGCTCGGCGTCACGGACGATCGCGGAGGCGTTTGCCCGATCCCGCTGGTCCCTGCAGGGCGCTTCACGTATCACGCGTGGCGTCCTGGCGGCCCGGACCTGACCGGCACGCTCACCGCGGACGGCAGCCCGCTCGATATCCGCTGGCCATGAACCGCCTGGCGATCGGCGCGCTGCTCGTGCTGTGTCCGTCGATCGCCAGCCGCTCAGGCGATCACCACCGAGGTCGACGTGAGCGCGGGCTACTCGACCGAGAAGCGTCTCGGCCGGCGCCACGCCAGATCCGCGCGTTCGGCGAGGGCCCGGCGCCGATCCGCTTCTTCGTGGAGGTGGCGTGGGGCGCCCGCTACTTCCCGGCAGCGCGGCCGAAGAGCGCGACCGATGTGTTCGGCACGGCCTACCCGTATCAGAATCGCGCACAGGTCATCGAGGCCTATGGCGAGCGGACGTTCCGCCCGGGCGGCAGGCTCGTCGGCATCCGGCCGGACGGTTCCGCACACCGTTCCGGGATCTCGACGCGCAGCGATCACGCGTGCTGCCGGCTTCATGCGCGCGCCGATGATTCGCTACGACGATTACTTCGCGCTGTCGAACAACTTTCTGGAGCACGGCGCCGATCGTCGTCGTCGGCGCGCCGCAGGCGTATTTCGAGGCCAGCGTCAGCGGCAGCCGTCGGACGTCGGCGACGGTGCAGCGGCGTCCCGGCTTCGATACGGTGCTCCGCGGCCAAGCGTACACTATCGCTCGGCGATCGTCGGCGTGAGCCACTACCGCGCGATGCCTTACCAGCCGGAGTCACTTCGCGGAAGGGCCGCGCCGTGTTCACCGGGGTCGACGTGCGCTGGATGTGCAGCGGCATCCAGCTGCGCGGCGAAGTTCCTCAGCGGCCGGCCGTTCGACGGCACGACGACGACGGGCGGCTACATCGACCTGCTGGTGCACCGCGTGGGGATGGGCCCGGTGACGGCGGTCGCGCGGCTCTGAGCGGCTCGACTACGACACCATTCCGGAGTTCGTGCTGTTTGCCGCGCCGCGCGATGGCGGGTGCACGCATCCGGATTCCCGGCGGACTGACGGCGCAGATCGCGGCTGGGCCACCAGTGGCGCCAGCAGATTCAGCGGGACCGCACGGCGTTCGACTTCGCAGTCACCTACTCGCTCCGCCGCGACATCGACACCCACCGGCCGTGAGCGCGCCCGCCGCCACCGCCGTCGTCATTCCCTGGCATCGCCGTCTCGAAGCGCGTCTCGCGCTCAGCGTGGGACTGCTGGTTGGCGGTGTCGCTCGGCGCGGCGCTGACCATGGCGACGCGAGTGGCGATGTCGCGATCGCTGATGCGCGCGTCCGAGAACATGCACGCCGCGCAGACGGCGTTCGAACGTCTGGTCGAGACGCGCGCCGAGGCAGCTGCGGCGCAGACGCGGTTGATCACTGGCCTGCCGGTCTTCCGCTCGCACATCACCGAGGTGTCGCTCGCGTCGGACGCGGCGGAAATGAACGTGATGGCGGATGACTACCGGCAGCAGCTCAAGGCCCGCTTCACGATCGTCACGAACCGGCGCGGCGTCTGGCGCTCGCCAATCCGGGCTGGCCCGGCGGTGAAGTCGATCCGGCCGTCGCCAACGGCATCCGCGACGCCCTGGCCGGCCGTGCGAGCCACGCCAACGCGTCGATCGGCGGCGCGCTGTTTCTCATCGTGTCGGAGCCGGCCAGGTTCGCAGAGGAAGTGCTCGGCACCATGACGGTGGGGTTCCTCATCGACGACGGCGTCGCGGCGGACCTGGCCGACGTCGCGCACGTCGAGAGTGAATCTCGTCGTCGGCGATCGCCTGGCCGCAAGCAGTCTGCGCGGCGAGCCGCGCGCCGCGTTGAGTGCCCGGGTCGGCGCGCCGCCGTCTGCGCGATCTCGAGGGCTCCGGCGTCGGACCTGGAGGAGGTGGCCGGCCACCGCTACTTTGCGGGAGCCTTTCCGCTGACCGCCGCCGCGGGATCGCCGCACCTCGGGGCGCCTGGTGCTGCTGCAGGACTGGGCGCCGACGCAGCTCTTCCTGAACGAGCTTCAGCGGCAGCTGCTCGTGACCGGCGCCGTCATCTTCACGTTCGCGCTGGCTGGCGCGCTGGTGTTCAGTCGCCGCCTGACGCGGCCGCTGAAAGACATCGCCGACGCCGCGGGCGAGATCGCGGGCGGCAACTGGGACCGTCAGGTCCCGCTGCGCGGCAGCGCCGAGGCGACCACGCTCGCCACAGGCGTTCAACGACATGACGACCAGCCTGCGGCGGTCGTACGAGCGCTTCCACTCGGTGACCGACTCCGCGCGCGACGCGATCGTGTCGACCGACCCCGATGGACGGATCACCTTCTGGAACCGGAGCGCGCAGACGATCTTCGGCTGTCTGGAACAAGACGCGCTCGGTCGATCGCTGACCACCTTCGTCGCCGAGGACGACCGGCGGGTGTATCTCGAAACGGTCGCACCGCTGCTGGCGGCGGCGGAAGGGCCCGGCGCATGGACGCACCATCGACATCATCGCCGTCCGTCCCGGCGGCGCACGCTTCCCGCTGAATTCTCGGTGTCGTGCGCGAGAGACGATGGGCGCCTGTCGCTGACGTCGGTGATCCGCGACGTCACCGAGCGCAAGAAAGCCGAAGAGGATCTCCGGCAGCGCGATCTGGATCTCCGGCAGGCGCAGAAGATGGAAGCCATCGGCCGGCTGGCCGGCGGCGTCGCGCACGACTTCAACAACCTGTTGACCGCCATCCGCGGCTACGGCGAGCTGATCATGGAAACGCTGGAGGCATCGGACGCCCGGCGCGAGGACATGGGCGAAATCCTGAAGGCGGCCGACAGCGCGAGCGGCCTCACGCGTCAGCTGCTGGCGTTCAGCCGCCGCGAGCGGATCCTGGCGCATCCGGTGGCGCTCGACGCGATCCTCACGAGCACCGAAAAGATGTTGCGGCGGGTGATCGGTGAAGACATCGAGCTGGTCTGCGTCAGCCAGCAGCCGCTCGGCTACGTCCGCGCCGACAACGGCCAGATCGAACAGGTCCTGATGAACCTCGCCGTCAACGCGCGCGACGCGATGCCGGGCGGCGGTCAGATCCGCATCGTGCTGGCGAACGTCGAGGCCGATGGCCGGCCGTGGGTGCAGCTGACGGTCAGCGACACCGGCACCGGCATGGACGCCGAGACCGCGACTCACATCTTCGAGCCGTTCTTCACGCACCAAAGGCGCGGGCCACGGGACCGGTCTCGGACTGGCGACGGTATGCGGCATCGTTCAGCAGAGCGGCGGCTCGATCGAGGTCGATACCGAACCGGGCCGCGGCACGACGTTCCGAGTCCGTCTGCCGGAGGTCGCGGCCGTCGAGGGAAGCGAGCAAGACGAAGTGGCGCCCAAACGCGCGTCGACCGCGTTCGGAGACAGTGCTCCTCGTCGAAGACGACGAACGCGTGCGCGCGCTCGTGCGAAGCATCCTGAAGAAAGGCGGCTATCGGGTGCTCGGAGCGGAGCACGCGGAAGCGGCGGCGGTGATCTCGTCGGCGCACCAGGGCCCGATCGATCTGTTGCTGACCGATGTGGTGATGCCCGGGCGCAACGGCCGCGAGCTCGCCGAGCAGGTCGTCCGGCGCCGGCCGTCCATCCGCGTGCTGTTCATGTCGGGCTACTCGAACGACGCCGTGATGATGCGCGGCGTTCACATCACCGACGCACAGTTCATCCAGAAGCCGTTCACGATCGACGAGCTGAGCACGAAAGTCCGGGACGTGCTCGCGAAGGTCTGATCGCTATCGGCGAGCGGTGATCAGCTATCAGCCATCCGAGGCTCACGAAGCACGAAGACGTCTGAGATCAGCTGAAGAGTTCTCAGAAGAGCTGTATTCTTGTAGACCTTCGTGACTGTGAAACCGTAACGGCCGCCGCGACGGATTAGCTACGCGCCGCTCGAGGGAACCGGCTGCCCGACGAAGAAGTCGTACGCCCAGCCGCCGACGACTCCGCCGACGCAGGGGCGCCACGATCGGCACCCACCACCACCCGTTCCCCGCGCGAAACACGTCGCCGCCCCAACCGGCCACGAACGTAAACAGCCGTGGTCCGAAATCGCGCGCCGGGTTGATGGCGTACCCGGCATTGAGCCCGAAGGTGGCGCCGATCAGAAGGACCAGCAGGCCGACGACGACTGGCGCCAGCCCGGCGGGCGCCGGCGAGTTCCGTGTATCGGTGATCGCGAAGATGACGCCGACCAGCAGTGGCCGTCCCGACCACCTGATCGATGAAGCCGCCGGGAAACACGCTCAGGAACGGCTGGGGATAGGTCGCCCAGATACCCGCCGTTCCCTGCGGGCCGATGACCTGACGGACGCCGCTGTCGAACGCGTGTGAGCGCCTCGCGGTAGGTCACGAACACGACGGCCGATGCGATGAACGCCTCCGCGCGAGCTGCGCGAGCGAATACGGCAGCACCTTGTTCCACGGAAAGCGCCGGTGCACCGCGAGCGCGAGCGTGACCGCCGGGTTGAGATGCGCACCGGTCACGCCGCGCCGCCACATAGCAGCCCATCGTGCACGGCCAGACCCCACGCGATGTTGATCGACAGCGTGCTGCCGGCGGCGCCCTTGCTCAGGACGACCTGCGCGACGACGCCGACGCCGAAGACGATCAGGATGAACGTGCCGAAGAATTCGGCGAGGAGCTCCCGCGAGAGCGCGTTGGACATGGCGCGTATTGCAGACTCGTCCGGCTGAAGCCGGACACCATCAGGTGACCATGCCGTGCATCCTTGCGCTCGACCAGGGAACGACCAGCTCGCGCGCCATCGTCTTCGATCGTGACGGCGCGATTCGCGCGATCGCCCAGAAGGAATTCACACAGATGTTTCCGTCGCCCGGGTGGGTCGAGCACGACCCGCAGGAAATCTGGGCGTCGCAGATCGGCGTCGCCGTCGAAGCGCTCGGGCGGGCCCACGTGCGGCCGAAGGACGTCGCCGCCATCGGCATCACGAACCAGCGCGAAACGACCATCGTCTGGGATCGCGAGACCGGCGAACCGATTCACCACGCCATCGTCTGGCAGGACCGCCGGACGGCGGACTTCTGCGAGCGGCTCAAAGCGGAAGGCGCGGGCGAGGCGATTCAGGTGCGGACCGGTCTGCTCATCGACGCCTATTTCTCGGCGAGCAAGATCCGGTGGCTGCTGGACCACGTGCCGGGCGCGCGGCGCGCGCCGAAGCGGGCAAGCTGGCGTTCGGGACGGTCGACACCTGGCTGGTGTGGAAGCTGACCGGCGGCGCGTGTCACGTGACCGACGTGAGCAACGCGTCGCGCACCATGCTGTTCAACATCCACACGCTGCAATGGGACGACGAGCTGTTGCGGCTGTTCGACATCCCGGCGAGCCTCCTGCCGTCGGGTACGATCCTCGAGCGAAGTGTACGGCCAGGTGTCGACATCGCTCGGGATCGATCAGGTGCCCGTGGCAGGCATCGCCGGCGACCAGCAGGCGGCGCTCTTCGGGCAGATGTGCCGCACGCCGGGCATGTCGAAGAACACGCATACGGCACAGGCTGCTTCCTGCTGCAGAACATCGGAAGCTACGCCGATTCGGTCGCGCCAGCAGCTCGTCACGACCGTGGCGTGGCAGGTTGGCGGACGGACGGAGTACGCGCTCGAAGGGAGTGTGTTCATCGGCGGCGCCGTCGTGCAGTGGATCCGCGACGGGCTCGGCTTCGTGCGCACGGCCGCCGACATCGAGCCGCTCGCCGCCTCGGTCGCCGACAACGGCGGCGTCTACCTCGTTCCGGCGTTTGCGGGTCTCGGCGCGCCGCACTGGGATCCGTACGCGCGCGGCACGATCGTCGGCATCACGCGCGGCACGACCGCCGGTCACATCGCGCGCGCGGCGCTCGAAAGCATCGCGTATCAGGTGAGCGATCTGCTCGACGCCATGGCCGCCGACGCGGGCATTCCGCTCACCGAATTGCGCGTCGACGGCGGCGCCGCGACCAACAACACGCTGATGCAGTTTCAGGCCGATCTCCTCGGCGTCCCCGTGGTGCGCGCCGGTGGTGACGGAAACCACCGCATTGGGCGCCGCCTATCTCGCCGGCCTGGCGGTGGGTTTCTGGCCATCGGTCGATGCCATCAGCGGGCAGTGGAAGGTCGACCGGCGGTTCGAGCCGGCGATGCCGCGCAGCGCGACCGCGGCGCTGCGTGAGCAGTGGACCGAAGCGCTGCAGCGCTCCAAGGGTTGGATCAAGCAGGCGTAGCGAGCGACGAACGCGGGATCAGCGCCTGCTGTTCCGGGGAGGAAACGTCGGCCGGCCGAAGTCGGCGGCTTCCGCCAGAGTTGACGAGCCGGCCCGCTCGGCGTACCCGCCGAGGATCGAGGAGCGATGCGAGCCGCAACGGCAGCTCGTAGGTCCCTCCGATCCGATAGGGCCGGAGATCGAATTCGTCGAATTCGCCCGGAATCGGCAGGCTCTTGATCCGGATTCGAAGGGCGATCTCGGGTGTATCTTTTCCAGTCACAAAAATTCCGTGGCGAGCCTGGCTCTGATACAGGTTTGTTACCGTCCTGGGGGCTTGTTGTCGTTGAAAAAGCAAGATATGTTGCCGACCGTCATGAACCCACAGATCATGCGGTCGGCTTCTTCAACAGCCGAACGATCAGACCCACGAGGACGAACGCCGCGGTCCCGAGCGCAATCCAGAACAGACGCGGCGAAACGAGGCGCCGGCATCGGAACCAGCTGTCTCGGTCTGCGGTCGCTCGACGTCCAGAAGCACCTCAGCCGCTGGCGCGCCAGGACCTGGGGACCGGAGCAGCGCCAGGTCGTACTGTGGGCGTTCCAGGTCCGGCGCGGCCAGCTACGCGACGCGGAGCGCCGTGGCGGCAGGCCAGAAACAGCCTGAGTCTGTAAGCGGGCAGCAGCAGCTGCGCCCGTCCAATCGGCAAAGGCGCGTTGTCGCCTTCGTCGACGATCGACCAGCAGATCGGTGGTGTTGATCGATGGGACGACGACGGTCAACGCGACCGCCGGACTGTCCTGGTCGGCGTGCGTCCATCGGCTGCGCGAGGATCGGCTCCAGCCAGACGTCGCGAGCGGCGTTCGTTTGGCTCTCGCTACGTTCGACGCCGACAGTCGCCATCCGGTCGAACACACGGGCAGATGTCGGCAGGGCGAGCCGCGACGCGGGCAGCCGTGGCGAAATCGGAAGCCGGGCACGATAGAAACTGCGAGCAGAGCGTGGGCGCTTACGCTGCGCGGCGCTGTCTCGAGCCGTTCGAGATCGATGTCGACGGTCAACGGCTCCGACGCGCGTTCGACCAGATACGGAATCTGGCGTCCACCGGCATCGATGACCGCGGACGTCGGAAAACGCCGCGCCGGCGCTTGCGCTGATGCGCGAGCGCCGCGCCGTCGAGCGGCACGCTGATGAGCCGCGCCTCGCCCGAGGGAATCGTCCTGACATATTTGAACAGCGTGGGATCGAGTGTGGAGCCGACGGCCGGCAGGGCCAGCGTTCGGCGCCGGCCGCGTTCTCGTCCGCGGATCTTGCGCGCGGCTCGCCCCACACGGCCTGCAGTGGAACTTTGTCGAGGACGATCTGCGGCACGAGCGCGCTTCGATGTCATATTGGGGAGCGGCTAGCGTTGAGTTCCCATACCGCGCCGTCACCGTTCCAGCCGGCGCTTCGAAATAGATCCACGGCAGATCAGCGGAAGACGGCGGTGACCCCCTTGAGGTCGAGCGGCGGGTTCGTCCCGTCGTTCACGTCGAGATCGAGCTGCGCATCGGAGGGCGGCTCGATCGCGACGCGAAGCGACGACGCCGAGAGGTCGCCGCGCGATGACGCGACGCAGCATCCCCTGTCCGAGGCGAACCGGGCGCGACGCCTCCCGGACGGAGAGCCTCGCTTCGTAGACGGCGGCGTCGCGCAGGACATAACCCGGTGCGACGTCCAGCTCGAGGGCGACGATCGGCAGATGACCGCCGGGCAGATGAACGCGGAACCGGCTGCGGGACGGCTCGCTCGGACGACGCCTCGAACGTCAGCGGCGCAGTGAGGGGCGGAGGCGGCGCGTTCGACGACACCTGTCGCGCGACGGCTGATGGCGGCTGTGGCACGCGCCCGCTTTTCGAGTCGTCCCACGTCAGTCGGAGGTAGCAGCGATAGGACCCGGCCGTGAAGCGCAACTCCGTCTGGCGCAGCTGCTCGTCTCGGCAGATCGAACACGGTGCCTTCGGCCACCAGCAGCGTCCAGTGCTCTCGATCGCCGCTGCTCTTCCAGCCTGACGCGCTTGAGGAACGGCGGCGTCATCGACTCGAGGCGGAACGCATCAACGGTCAGCGGCTCTGCCGAGGTCCGCTTCGAAGCCGCTCGTGCGTTCCTTGTCGCCTCGACGGCGGCCACCTGGAGGAGTCTGGCGCCCGGCATCGGGAACGGCCGGTGGATTTCGCATCAGCAGATAGCCAACGTCGCGTCCTGATGCGTCGAACAGGCGCATATCACGGAGGGCCGTCCGCGACCGACATGATTTGACGGCCCGTCCCCGGTTCAACTCTGGCGAGCGACGCGAAACGGCGCCGCGCCCGCAGGGAGCGTCACGTCAATCGCCAGACGCCAGGCCCTCGCCGTCGCTGCGAATCGGCCGTTCGGAACCGGAAGGCCGGCAGTGCCGGTCCCCGCGCGGTGATCGAACCGGACCGCACCAGGATCGCCGCGGCGATCGCCGTCAAGGCGGACCTGCCGGAACGTCGAACTCGTCATGCGCGATCCTCTGAAGCGTGCAGCACGAAGCGCTGCAAGGCAAGCGCGACGAGCGAGAGCGAGATCGCCAGGCCGACGAGCGACGACACGCGATACAGGCCGCCGAGCGAGCCCATGTCGTAGAGAAATCGCCTTGCACGCCGTGACCGCGATCGAGCGCGACCGCGGCAACCCGCCCGGCGCGATGGCGCAGGTAGATTCCCGCTGTGAGAAGCCCCATACCGAACAGCAGCCACCCAATCGTGTAGGCGTCAGATCCTGGCGACGGTGACGCCGAACCGGAACGCAATCGCCTGCCCGGTCGCAATAGAAGTCGGCGATCTCGATGTTGAGCAGAAGGAACAGCAGGGATCACTCCAGCGGCCGGAAGCAGCGCCGACGCGCGCGGCAGCGCTGCGGCGATGCGGTCTTCCGTCGTCGAGAGCCAGCAGGCCGCCAGAAGCATCGACGCGCGCGGCTATCAGGTAGGTGTAGAGATACCAGTTGAAGATGCGCGCCGCCGCGCGGCTCGTAGCCGAACACCTCCGGGTTGACGCGCCAGCCGGACGAACACGATCGGCCAGCAGCGCCGACGCCCAGAGCAGGAGGCCGCGATGCGGGATGCGGCGGACAGTAGCCAGGCGAGCGCGGCCCCTTCCGAGCGCCCAGCCGATCGTGATCCACTGATGGCGAAGCTGCAGCGGGATCGCCACGGTCGCGAAGGCGAGCGCCGTGCCGGCGACGAGCGCGAGCCGCCCAAGGTCACGGGCTTCACCGGTCTCCATCGCGAGCAGCTGCCGCAGCAGCACGCGTCATCACCGCGCCTTCGAGAACCGGCACGGCGCCGACAAACGGCCCGAGGCCGCCCTGCAGCAGCGGCGGTGCGCGCCGCGAAGAAGAAGAACCAGGCGCTGCCCGCGATCGCCGTCGACATGCGGATCGCGAGAGCCGCGCGCGCGCCGGCCGAGGACGAGCGGATAACGCGACGCAGACGGCGTACAGCGCGACCGCGAGCGCGAACGACGATCCCCACGCGGCGGGATCCGAGATGGTGATCGTGCCAGGACGACTGGACGTACCACGCCCGACACGACGGCCGCTGGCGCCACCCAATTCCAACTGCCCGCTCCAAGCCACCGCGAACACCAGTCCGAGGTTGACGCTGGCCGTGATGGCGATCAGGGCGACAGGAACTGCGTGTGTTGGTCCCCGACGCCTGTCCGAGCGTGAGGTTCGGCGATGACGAGCGCACATGCAGCCGCAGCTGCCGCGTCGTTCCAGGCGCCACGCTCCCGGGAGATGCGCGAGCCACGCGAGCGCGTGGGCCGCGCACGATCTCCGCAGCGACGAGCATCGCCGGCGCCCATGTCATCGCAGACACCGCCGACCACGCGAAGACGACGACCGCGGCCATGACCACGCCTCCGGCGTGGAGCTCGTTCGATTTGATCGCGAGCGACGTCGTGCTGACCGCGAGGGTCACGACCGCCAGCGCGCCCAGCAGCGGCCAGGGCGGTGTCGACCACTGCGGTTCGACGGCGACGAAGAAGAGGAAGAGATAGCCACCAGAGTCCGAGATACGTTCCGCGCCGCAAGGTCGACCCCGTGATAGCGGATTCGCGCGCCTGGTGTAGGACCACGCGTGCCCCGCCAGCATCACGAGCGTGATCAGCAGCAGCGACGAGCAGAGACGGCATGACACCGACGGCCGCCGAGGCGTTGCCCCACCACACAGCGAGAACGAGCCAGGACAATCCGGCGCCGATCGCCGACAGCAACGGCAGGCGCGCTCTGCGGCGCTCTCGATGAAGATGCCGCGCCGTCGAGGATGGCGAGCAGCACGGCGAGGCCCCACAGGCTGGCGCTCGATCGCCGGCGCGGACGCCAGATACAGGAGCATGACGAGGCTGGCGATGAGGACCGCGCCGCTTCCCCAGGCTGGCGTCAGCGGCCGGTGAGGGCGTCGCGCCATCAGGGGAACGCCGAGGTAGAAGGCGCGCAAACGCGGCGTAGAGCGCAGCGCCGCGCGCACGTGATCGAGCGTCAGGTGCGACCGCGGACCAGGCGGCCTCCGCGACGAGACCGAAAAACGCCGCGATGAAATACAGCGGCATGTTGCCGGTGGCGAGGGCGCGCCAGGTCAGCAGCGCCAGCAGCGCGAAGAGCGGCGCGAACAACGCCCAGGGACTCGCCACGCAGGTTCGATTCTGGCGATCACGACGAACACGAAGAGCAGCGCCGGTGCTGCATAGATGGCGCGAGCCCCGACGCCGGTGAAGGGACGCCCGAAGCGTTCCGCGCACGACGGGCGCCGCGCAGGAACAGCGCAACCGACGCTGCGGCGAATGCCACAGCCGTCGGCCAGGCGCCGCTGACGTGCGAAACCGCGAGCCAGGTGGCGAAGACCGCCAGTGTCGCCGCGGTCGCACCGATCGCATGCGCCAGTTCGTCGCCGCGTCCGATGGCGACGGCCACCAGCGCCGCGTCGATCAGGAGCATGAAGCCGAACAAGAGGCCGGCGCTCGCCGCCGTAGGCTGGCACGGCTGACAGATAGATCCGGCGAACAGCAGCGGCATCGACGCTGCGACGAGGCCGGCTGCGCTCGAGCGTCCGCTCGAGCGCGCCGTCGGCGCCGCTGCGGTGTGCCGAACGTCAGCGACACGAAGCCCATCACGGCAAAGACGACGAAGATGCCCCATCGCGAGCGACAACTGCCCGACCGAGAGGAACCGGATGACCCAACCCCACTGATACAGCGTGGTGAAGACGAGCGTGCAGATGCGTCAGCACCGACCAGCGCCGTCGCGTCGCCACCCACGCCAGCCCGATGTTCAGCAGCAGCAGGTACGTGAAGAGCGGGATCGGCCGGTTCTCGCCGGTCGAGAGCAGCGGCCGGCGTGGCGAACCCGCCGAGCAGACCGAGGACGGCGATGAACAGCGAGTCGCGTCTGATGGACAGCAGGACCGCGGTGCGCGGTGACGAGCGCCATGAACCCGAACGCGACGCCCGACGGAATGAGATGCCAGAGCGCGTGGGCCGCAAAGAATGTGGCGAACAGGATGGCAATCGCCGCTGCGTCGAGCGCGTTCGTCGTCGACGCGATAGTTGCGGGCAACCTTCAGCTCGCAAAGGACGAGCAGCGCGATACCGGTGATGAGGCCGATGGCGAACCGAACCGGTGGCGCCAGCCAGCCGTGATCGATCGAATAACGGCAGAAAGAACACCGCGGCGAGGACGAGCGCGATGCCCGGAGACTGCCGAAAACATCCGGACGCCGATCGAGACGTTCCCAGTCGAACGGCTCGGGCCGGCGGCTGGGAGTCAGCGGCGACGGCGCTGGCGGCGGGGCCGCCCTTGCAGTGTGCGGCGCAGCCGCAGGGGACGCTAGAACGACTACCGGCGGTGGCGTCGGCCGCGCAGGAGCGGAAATGATCGGCGGCGTCGGGATGGCTGCAGGCGGCGCTTGTGCCGGGCGGCCGGACTTCGGGCGCCGGCCGGCTTCGACGACCGGAGGCGCGCGGCGCTGGCGGCGGTGATGGAACGGCTGGCGCCGCACCGGTGCTGCCGAGGGCGATGGCGCGGCGTGAGCGCGCGTCCATCGTCTCGCGGCCTAGCTGCTGCAGTCGCCGTTCGACGTCACGCAGCAACTGCCGTTGCTGTTCCAGATTCCTCGGCGGCCGCCAGCCGGCGCGCGCACCGCGGCCAGCGAGGAACGCAGACTCACGATCGGCGAGGGCGAACGGCAACAGCTGCCAGGCAGGATCGAGGAAGAGCATCACGCGCTCTAGTAACGTCGGCGGCGACGGTGCCACGGAGTAGTCCGAACCGCGCACGATTGCGCGTCGCTGCCCGTAATGTCTTCGAGCTAGAATCGCGCTCATGCGACTGCTGGCCGCTGCCCTGCTTGAGCGTCACCGCGTCGTTGATCGCGCTCCCGGCCGAGCAGCCCGGCGCGCCCGCCGTCCGCATTCGCGCCCGAAGGACGCCCATCACACTGGGTCTGGCCGGGTACGCCAAGGTGCTGTGCTCGGCGGTCTTCGTCTCGGGCCGCGAGCCTGCCGAAGCATTCAGGAACAGCGGCTTCTTCCTGTTCCCCGACGAGCATCGCGCCGGGCGTCACCTACGCGGTCGATCGTGACAAGAAACTCGTGCGCATGACGCACGGCGCCATGACGCGCACGGCGCAGTTCTACGGCGACCAGGGCTGCATCATCCACCCGCAGGATCACGACGGCATCTACTTCACGCCGGTGCCGGTGAAGACACGGCTGCCGGACGCCGCGACGCAGCCGTGGCCGATGGGCGACGCGCCGTCGCGCGCGCCGCTTCCAGCCGGACTCGACGCGGCCCGGATCGCGAAGGCAGTCGACCTCGCGTTCGCCGATCCCGAAGCGCTGACCGCCGGCATGGTCGTCGTCTACAAGGGACAGATCGTCGCCGAGCGCTACATGCCGGGCATCACGAAGGACACGCAGCTGGAGAGCTGGTCGATGGGCAAGAGCCTGACGGCGACGCTCTTCGCGCTGCTCGTCAAGGAACGGCGTCTACACGATCGAACGATCCGGCGCCCGTGCCGGAATGGCGCGCGCCCGGCGATCCGCGCGGCGCGATCCGGATCGTCGATCTGCTGCACATGAGCAGCGGCCTCAAGTTCATCGCCGGACAGGATCCGGACTACACACCGGACAAGGGATATCCGGATCACACGCTGATCTACACGGGCGCGATCGACGCGCTTCAAGCATTCGATGACGCGGCCGCTGCAGTTTCCGCCGCAACACCGAAGGCCGCTATCGCAACTCGGATCCGCTGATGGTCGGATGGCTGGTCAAGCAGGCCGTCACCAAACGCGGCGAGGAGTACCTGACCTACCCGCAACGCGCGCTGTTCGATCGCATCGGCATCCGCCGGCAGGTGCTCGAAACCGATCCGTACGGCAACTTCCTCCTGTCCGGCTACGACTACGGCACGCCGCGCAACTGGGCGCGGCTCGGACTGCTCTACCTCCAGGACGGCATGTGGCAGGGCCAGCGCCTGCTGCCCGAAGGCTGGTCGACATTCGTGCAGCGCCCGCCCCGGCGTGGAAGACGCCGGTCTACGGCGGCTTGTTCTGGGTGAACGGCGACGGCGCCTGGCCGATCCCGAAGACGTCGTACTTCATGAACGGCGCTCGGCGGTCAGCGGGTGGTCATCATCCCCACACACGATCTGGTCGTCGTTCGCAGATGGGCCACCACCGCGGCGACCGCGCGGGAATGAACGCGCTGAAAGCAGCGCTCGCCGGAGCTGCTGCCGGCAGTCCGATCGCCAAGTCACTAAATCACCATCCAAATCACCAAATCAGCCAAATCACGAAATGCATTGATGTGGCGTCTTCATCGCGATCGGCGTTGGCGTCCTGGCGCTCGCCCACACCGCGCCTGGCGCCCTTCCTGTTCGATGCCATCGCCGGTGACCGATCGGTCTGGCACATGCCGGGCGCACGCCGCCGGCCGTCTACCTGACCTTCGACGACGGTCCGAACCCGACGACGACGCCGGATCTCCTCGATGTGCTGGCGCGTGCCAGCGCGCGGGCGACGTTCTTTCCTGATCGATCGTCACATCACGGCCGACACGGCTCCGCTCGTCCGGCGGATGTTCGCCGAAGGCCACGCCGTCGCTCTTCACTCGCACACGCGCGCCTACATGCTCGATGTCGCCGGACGACGTTCGCGCGGACGCTGACGGCCGCCGCCGATCGCATCGAGCAGGTCGGCGGGCCGACGTCCGTGCCCGCGCGTTTCGCCCGCACGCGGGCTGGCGCAGCTGGTCGATGTATGCGGGCCTGAAGAAGATCGACTACCGGATGATCGGCTGGAGCTGGATGTTGTGGGACTGGAACTGGTTTCAGCGCCGCACCGCCGACTCCGTCTACAGCCGCGTTCGCCATCGCATCGGCAACGGCGACATCGTCGTCATGCACGACGGCGACGAGTCGGCGCCGTTCGCGGATCAGCGGCACACCGTTGAAGCGATCGCCCGGCTGCTGCCGGAGCTGCGCGCCAGCGGCTACGCAGTTCAGCACCATCTGCGATCTAGCCAGGACAGGAAGCCAGACGGGTCCGTAACTCTTCGAAGTGGTCGCGCTCCTCCTCGCGGCACCTGCCGTCCTGATCCAGGCCGACGTACCCGGAACCCTTCGCGCCACGCCGCGCAGGCGCGTCGCGGCGGCCCAGCGCCGATTCGGCATTGCCGATGCTCTGCTGAGATCTCGCCATGTTGGATCGGTATGGCGGGTGGCGCGGTTCCGTTGCCAGCAGTGCCTCGCTCACGACGCGCCTCCTCATAGGCCGACAACGCTTCCCGCATCTGGTTCAATTCCATCGACGTGTCGCCGATGCGCGAATAGGCGTAAGGCAATACGGTCACGCAGGCGGGCATCAGTCGGATCGATTCGGCGAGCCGCAACCGGGTCTCCAGAGCTCCGGAAGTTGAGGGCGCGCTTCAGGCTGGCGACGATTCAGAGTAGAACGTGGCGTTCTGGCTGTAGTCGAACGACAGGTCGAGCTGCGCCTCCCGGCTTCGTGCGGTTCGCCGCCACACGCGCCTCGTCGAGCTCCTCGGCGCGACGCACGCAGATGCGGCAGAGCGCGGTCGCCTTCCTTCGCTGACCAGCGGCGCGGCGATGTAGCTGTGCCAGCGCGACGTCGCGTTGACGATTCGCGTCCGGGGCCTTGGCGGCGCTGCTCTTCGAAGATCGTCAGTGCCTTGAACCGATAGTCGAGGCCGTCGGTGACGTCGGCGATCGTGCTATGCGCAGCGGCGGAAATCCTCGACGGTGAGCATCCGTGGAGCTTCGGGCAACCAGCGCCTCGAGAAGTGCGACGCCTCGCCCCGTGCGGCGCGCCTCGTCAATACCCGGCGTGCGAACGTGAGCACGGGCGGTGTGTCGACAGACTTCCGCGAGCGCGAGCGTGGCCTTGTCGTTGTCCGCACGGCCCCGGATGCCAGAGCAGCGCGTGGGCTTTCCGGTAGCTGTCGAGGGCACCCGTCGGATCGCCCAGGTTGGGCTGCGACTGCAAACCCTGAACGTCACCAAAGCGCAGAAGTAGGCATTCCCCAGCTCGAGTTGCAGAGTGGCATCGCCTGCCGCATCGTCGGGCGAGTTTGTCGAGATGCCTCAGCGCGCTCCGGGTAAATCTGCCGCGGACCGCCGTCGATCCTGGAAGCGGAGCCACCGCATCATGGATGTCGAAGATGACCGAAGCTCGCCAGCTGCCGCGCGCACGATCAGAAGCGGCGCTGGGCCAGTCGTGACTGGTAGAGAGAGGTCAACGCCACTGCGGTGCCGAGCAGCCCTGCGACGATGGCTGCTGTCGCCACGGCGACGCGGTGGCGAAAGCACGAACCTCGACAACGCATGCCCACTTCGCGCCGCGCCGCGCGGTCGGCCGGGCGCGTCAGTGCGTTCGATGTCGGCGGACAGCGCTTCGGCCGACGGATAGCGATCGGCAGGCTCCTTCCTCATGGCCTTGGACACGATCGCATCGAGATCCGACGAGCCGGTCGCCGGCTTCTCGATCGGCGAGATCGCACACCACGTGACGGATCTCGTCGTAACGTCTTTGCCTCGAGGCGGTGCGGGCGCCGGCCGGTCGGCAGCTCGTAGAGGATGCTGCCAGCAATACGTAACCT
>ERZ1370068.749-contig-10685_pt1 | contig 41327 bp, 65 predicted proteins | sample MGYA00561227_ERZ1370068 | MGnify/ENA primary metagenome ERZ1370068 (study PRJEB38410, sample SAMEA6850437) | metagenome | study: Metagenomic assessment of the ecological functions of the soil: analysis of the soil microbiota associated with the... | reverse complement strand
AAGTTACGTATTGCTGGTCGGGCGCCACGGTCTTCAATGACCCCGAGCATTATCCGTGGACCATGAGCTGGACGCCGCATTATGCGTCGGAAGGCGAGATCTACGCCAAATACATTCTCGCGGTGAAGCCTGGCGCGAAGATCGGTATCCTGTCGCAGAACGACGATCTCGGCCGCGACTATCTCTTGGGATTCAAGGCGCGCTCGGTGACAAGGCATCGACGATGATCGTGTCGTCATTGACCTACAACACGAGCGACCCGACGATCGATTCCCGGTGGTTTCGCTGAAGGCCTCGGGCGCGGATGTATTTTCATTGTCACGGTGCCTAAATTCTCCGCCCAAGCCATTCGCCAGCCTATGACATCGACTGGCACCCGCAGGAATTCGTGGTCAGCGTCGGTTCGTCGATTGCGGGCGCGATCAGGCCGGCCGGATTCGCAGCGGCAAAGGCATCATTTCCGCGGCCTATCAAAAGGACCCGGCCGACCCGCAGTGGCGCGGCGATCCGGCAATGCAGGCCTGGAACGTTTGGATGGACAAGTACAACCCGCGCGTCGACCAGAAGCGACTACTACGCTCCCTACGGCTGCCCAATGTCGGTTTCGCGGTGGTCCAGCTGCTGCGGCAATGCGGCGACAATCTTACCCGCGAAAACTATCATGAAGCAGGCTTCCCATCTCGACATGGAGCTGCCGTTGCTGCTGCCCGGGATCCGCCTGAAGACCAGTTCGGACGGACCTGCGCCCGATCAAACAAATGCGGCTCGTGCGTTTTGATGGCGAGCGCTATGTGCTGTTCAGCGACGTACTCGCAAGCGAGTAACTTCGCTTCGGACAACCACCGCGACGCTATCGCGGCCCGGCGCCAGCGTGTTATTTCTTGAGATATTTCCGGCCTCGCGGCGGCAGATGCGAGCCCGAATTAAGCCTTATGCTGTCCGAATTGCGGCTCATTCCGACCCAAGTTTTGCGGAGACTTGCCACACGGAGGTTGTGTAGCGTAAGCCGGAGATGTGTATGTCAAGCCGAACCGCGAAATTCGCGTCAGCGATTTTCGCCAGCCTCGTGTAGGTGCGCCGCTAACGACAATTTCAGACAGCGCGGCGAAGGGGGCGGACGACGAGTGCCTTTCCAGCCCGAAGGACCAGACGCCGCAGGGCGGCCATTTGGTATTATCGTATCGATCGCGTCACGAAACGTCATTGCTGGTATCTCAAGGTGAGACGACGAAAAGCCGTCTCAAGCCGCAGCAAAGCCGGTTTCACCGAATAGCTCTCCCATTCCAGCGTTCGATAGCGGAAGCTCGCGCCGAACTACCCGCGCAGGGGACGTACCGGCAGCCGAACCGAGGCAATCGGCTGACCTCGGCGGATGTGGCGGTCAGCGCAATGAACAGCGGATACAAAACCGCCAGTTGCGGAGATACCGCAAACGGTTGTCGGCTTCGCGCTGGTTGGGTCAGACGGAAGCGGATTCGGCGAATAGTGCAACCTTTGCTGACCAGTCCGCAGCCCCCTTGGCCAGTCCGATGCCGTAGTTCGGTGTCAAATGGTCCCATGGCGAACTCAAACAGTCCCATGGCAAATAAGGTCGATTCCGACACGAATCGGGGCGCAGCCGCGCCAGCCCGAACCGCCCTCGCCGCCCCGCTCGCCGTGCCGGCCAGTTCGCGGTAGATTTGTCATCAACGACTTCGGCCTATCCCGTGCAGATGCTGTTGGCTGCAATGATGGGGGAGCGCTGGCGCTGGCAGGCCTGTTGGGACGCGTAATTTTTCAAGTTCGTTGGCCCCCGACGCCCTGCAAGTCGCAGAGGTCGTGGACGCCGGAGGAGCAATCTGGAAATCAGCAGCTACCGGCGGCAGGGCCGCATCGCGGGTTTATCCCGGAGCGGACGCTCTCCCCCGCAACCGGATTTCCTCGCGACCTTGATGAAGTCAGTGACCCGGACGACCGGATCGCCGAATTGTTGCGGGATTTTTCTCGCAAAAGTGGCAAAGGTAAAAGCTGCGCCAACCGAGCGTCGGGCTATTTCTCTAATTGCCGCTGCAATTCCGCACGAACGTCGTCAAGCCCGTACGGCGTTCGCGCCTCAGCTCGCTCAGCCTTTCAGGATCGACTGCACTTCGGCAAACGCTTCATCGATATCGTGGTTGATGACGATATAGTCGTATTCCGCCCAGTGGCTCAGTTCGTGGGTGGCGCGGCTCATCCGCCCGCGGATCACCGTCATCGGAATCCTGCGCCGCGGGTATGCAGCCGTTTTTCGAGGTCGGCGGCCGATGGCGGCAGGATGAACACGCTGACGACGTCCGCCCGCGCCTTTTCCCGCAATTGCTGCGTGCCCTGCCAGTCGATGTCGAACAGCACGTCCTGCCCCGCCGACAAGGCGTGCTTCGACCGGCGCGCGCGGCGTACCGTAGCGGTTGTCGAACACGGTGGCCCATTCGAGCAACTCGTTCCGCTTTGACCATCTGTCTCGAATTTGGATTGGTCGACGAACAAATAATCGCTGGCCCTCGACCTCGCCCGGGCCGCATCGGCCGCGTGGTCGCGGACACCGACATCTTCAGGCCGGGCATCCGCTCGATCAGCAACCGCGACAGCGTGGTCTTGCCCGCGCCCGACGGCGACGACAGCACGAACATCAGCCCGCGCCGCTCAACCCCGTCGAAGCCATGGCCGCCAGCCGTCATCGTTCACTCCAGATTCTGCACCTGTTCGCGGAATTGCTCGACCACGTTCTTCATCTCGAGCCCGGTGTTGGTCAAGTTCGAGATCGTTCGACTTGGAGCAGCAGGTATTGACCTCGCGGTTGAATTCCTGCGCCAGGAAATCGAGCCGCCGTCCGACCGGACCGCCCTTGCCGATCATCTCGCGGGCCTGCGCGATATGCGAGGCGATCCGGTCCAGTTCTTCGCGGATATCGGCCTTGGCCGCGATCATGGATCGCTTCCTGATTGAGCCGGTCGGGATCGAAGCGATCGGACGGATTCGAGCAGTGCCGCGATCTGCTCGGCGAGCCGTGCCCTGATCGCGTCGGGCTTGCGGCCGGGCGCGGCCTCGGCCTTCTTCGCCAGGCTCTCGATCTCGTCCATGCGCTGCGAGCAGGATCTGCCCGAGCGTCACGCCTCTCGCGCTGGCGCATCTCGACAAGATCTGCGAGCGCCTGTTCGAAGGCTGCCGCGGCGGCAGCCCTCGCTGCCTTGTCTTCGGCCTCATCGCTTTCCGGCTCGACAACCTCGATGACGCCCTTGATCGCCGAGCAGCCCGTCGATGCTCGGCGCGACCGCATCGATCTTGCCGGCGAGTACGCCTGCGACCTTTACGATCGAGGCCAGCACCTCCTCGTTGATGCGGATCGGTCGAGACCGCGTTGGCGCGCTTGACGTTCAGATTGGCGTACACCGTGCCCCGCGACAGCACCTCGCCGGCGCGCTTCTTGGCGAAGGCCTCGAGTTCGTCCCAGTCCGGGCGGCAGCCGCATCCGCAGGTCAAACCCCTTGGCGTTGACCGACTTCAATCCCCATTCAGAACGCATATGGTCCGCTGGCGCCGTGACTTCGGGCAAAACCAGTCATGCTCGACAGCGCCATCGCGTGAAATTCTCCGAAAGGAACGGGTGTGAGATTCGTAAGCCAGGAACTGCCGCGACCTTAGCGCCTATTCCGCAAAAGTGGATACCGGTTTGCGAACGAGATACGCGCCAAGTTACTGCCCGCCGCGTTTTCGGTCAATGTGGAATTCGGTTCCGGCCTGCCGCCGTGCACGCTGCGCTATTGCTGGACCACCGGAGCGCGCCGTCGACTGTGCCGCGCCCTGCCGGGCCGGTGGCAGCGCTGCGGGCAGGCTTTTCGGCGGCGCCGGCCTTGTCGTGGCCGTGGGGTCGTCGTCGACCGGCGCTGCCCAGCCGCGGCCGGCTGCGGCATCGTCGGCAGGTTCGGCGGTGTCGTTCTGAATCTGCTTTTCCATCGTGCGCAGCTTGGCGACGTTCTTCTGGTGCTGGTCGTAGGTCTCGGTAAAGGCGTGACCGCCGGTGCCGTCGGCGACGAAGAACAGGTCGCGCGGTGCGCGCCGGATTGGCGGCGGCCTCCAGCGAGGCGCGCCCGGGATTGGCGATCGGCCCCGGCGGAAGGCCCTCAACCACGTAGGTGTTGTAGGGCGACGGCTGCTGGATTTCGGAGCGCTTGATCGGCCGGCCCAGCGTTCCCCTGCCGCCGACCAGCCCATAGATGATGGTCGGATCGACTGCAGCTTTATCTTCTGCCGCAGCCGGTTGACGAACACCGCGGCGACCCGGCTGCGCTCGTCCGCCTTGCCGGTTTCCTTCTCGACGATCGAGGCCAGCGTAACCAGCTGCTCCGGCGTCTTGACCGGAATGTCCGGATTGCGGCGTTCCCAGATTTCCGCCAGCACCCGCTTCTGCGTCTGCTGCATGCGCTGGATCACCTGCTCGCGCGTGGTGCCGCGCGGGAATTTGTAGGTCTCCGGCAGCAATGTGCCCTCGCGCGGCATTTCGCGAACGAGCCCGGCAAAGATGTCGTTCTCCGAAAGCCGCGTAACGATCTGCTCGGAGGTCAGGCCTTCCGGAATCGTGACGGCGTGCTGCACCACCTTGCCTTCGACGATGGTGCCGATGACATCGCGCAGGCTGGCGTTCTTCTGAAACGAGTATTCGCCGGGCTTGAGCTCGGAGCGCGCCTTCAGCGCAAAAACGCTGCCGATGAACGCCCAGCGATTGTTATCGATCACGCCTTCGCGCTGCAGAATGTCGGCGATGTCGGTCATTCCGGCGCGCGCCGGAATGTTGACGACCTTGTCTTCCTGCAACGGTCCCGGCGCCTCGAGCTTCTGTTTGCCGTAGACGATACACCGCCCGCGCCGATCATCAGAGATCAGCACGATGGTGATGATGGCATTGCCGACGACGACGAACGGATTGCGGGCGCGCTCGGACCGCTTCGGCGGCGGCGGGACCCGCTCGGGCTCCAGCGCGGCGCGCGGACTCCTTGGCGAAATGGGCGGCCTCTCACTCATCGATGCAACCTGAATCCTGTCGGTTCAATCGCGGCCTGGCGAAACTTCCGCGTCGGCCGATAGTCTACGCCCAATGTCTTAGGATGTCATCGCCGAATGCGGCAAATCGGTGGACTCTACTTCATATGAACGCGTTAGTTGGCGACGCGCTGCACGATTACGGATGCGTTGGTGCCCCCGAAACCGAACGAATTCGACAGCGCGACATTGATCTCGCGCTTGCGCGGCGTCTGCGGCACCAGATCGATGCGCCGTTTCCACCGACGGGTTGTCAAGATTGATGGTTGGCGGCGCGACATTGTCGCGAATCGCAAGGACGCTGAAGATCGCCTCGATCGCGCCGGCCGCGCCCAGCAGATGTCCGGTCGACGATTTGGTCGACGACATCGACACCCTGGAAGCGGCGTTGCCCAGCAGCCGCTCCACCGCGCCGAGTTCGATTTCGTCGCCGACCTGCGTCGAGGTTCCATGCGCGTTGATGTAGTCGATATCGGACGCAGTGATCCCGGCGCGCTTCATGCGCGCGCGCTCATGCTGCGGAATGCGCCATCGCCGTCCGGCGTCGGCGAGGTGATGTGATAGGCGTCGCCGGACAGGCCGTAACCGATCACCTCGGCATAGATCCTCGCGCCGCGCTTTTTGGCGTGCTCGTATTCCTCAAGCACCACGATGCCGGCGCCCTCGCCCATCACGAAACCGTCGCGATCCCTGTCGTAGGGACGCGAGGCCTTTCCGGGGTATCGTTGAAGCCGGTCGACAGCGCGCGCGACGCGCAAAATCCCGCCATCGCCAGCCGGCAGATCGGGGATTCCGGTTCCGCCCGCCACCATCACGTCGGCGTCGCCGAGCGCGATCAGCCGGCTCGCATCGCCGATCGCGTGCGCGCCGGTCGAACACGCGGTGACCACCGCATGGTTGGGACCCTTGAGGCCGTGCTCGATCGAGACATAACCCGAGGCGAGGTTGATCAGACGGCCCGGAATGAAGAACGGCGATACCTTGCGCGGTCCGCGCTCCTTGAGAGAGCAGCGCCGTATCGGCGATGCCGGACAGGCCGCCGATCCCGGAGCCGATCATGGTGCCGGTGGCGCAGCGATCCTCTTCGGTGGCAGGATGCCAATCGGCGTCGTCGAGCGCCTGACGCGCCGCGCACATCGCGAAGATGATGAAATCGTCGACCTTGCGCTGATCCTTCGGCTCCATCCACTGGTCGGGATTGAAGGTGCCGTCGGTGCCGTCGCCGCGCGGAATCACGCAGGCGATCCGGCTGGTCAGATCGGAGACCGTCAAAGGTGTCGATCTTCCTGGCGCCGCTCTCGCTGTTGAGGATGCGCTTCCAGGTCGGCTCAACGCCACAGCCGAGTGGCGACACCATGCCCGAGGCCCGTGACGACAACCCGCCTCATATCCAACACTCCAGCCCGAGAATTCGCGGCCCAAAACAAGAAACCGGTGGACCGTTCGACACACGGCCCGTCCGGCTTCGTCGGCACCGCGCGGGGCGTCAGCTTTTCGCGTTCTTTTCGAGAAATTTTGTGGCGTCGCCGACGGTCAAGATCGTCTCGGCGGCATCGTCGGGAATTTCGCAACCGAACTCTTCTTCAAACGCCATCACGAGCTCGACGGTATCGAGGCTGTCGGCGCCGAGGTCGTCAATGAAGCTCGCGTTGTCGACCACTTTTTCGGGTTCAACACCGAGGTGTTCGACCACAATCTTCTTAACCCGCTCGCCAATCTCACTCATCGTTCAACCTCGTGCTTGTTCCATTGGACCCGACCCCAAGACGATACGAGCCATCGTGGTCGTTAAACTCCCTTCGCAATCGCGCATAGTCTTGATTTGGCCCCGTCATAGCCGACAAAGGCCCCGGCGAACGACGGCAGGCTCCGCACCGCCAATATACAGGGTTTCAAAATCCTGCAATGGCGTTCTTTGCCCATCCGTTGGTGGTTCGGTTATCATACTTCCCAAGCCTTGACTATAAGCCTCAATCGGCCATCGGAAACGGCCTTTCGCCGCGCCACGGGCGGTCGCGTAACCGGCTCAAATCATGGCCATTCCACCGTTGACGTGAATCGTCTGCCCGGTGACATAGGCCGCCTCGTTCGAGCTGAGATAGACCGCCGCCGCAGCGATATCTTCGGGCGTTCCGAGCCGCGCCGCAGGAACCTTCGACAGGATCGCTTCGCGCTGCTTGTCGTTGAGCGCGTCCGTCATCGGCGTCGCGATAAATCCCGGGGCGATGCAATTGGCGGTGACGTTGCGCTTGGCGTATTCCGCGCCCAGCGTCTTGATCATGCCGATCAGTCCAGCCTTCGACGCGGTGTAATTGCCCTGGCCCGGATTGCCGGTGACGCCGACGATCGAGGTGATCGCGATGATGCGGCCGAAGCGCTTGCGCATCATCAGCTTGGTCGCGGCCCGGGCCAGGCGGAAGGTCGCCGTCAGATTGACCTTGATGACCTCGTCCCAGTCCTCGTCGCGCAATTGCACGAACAGATTGTCGCGGGTGATGCCGGCGTTGGCGACGAGAATGTCGACCTGGCCCATGGCCTGCTCTGCCGACGGCACCAGCGCCTCGACCTCGGCGGTGTCGGAGAGATTGCAAGGCAGCACGTGAACCCGCTCGCCCAGCTTGCCCGCGAGCGCATCCAGCACCTCGCGCCGCGTTCCGAAATCGCCACCGTCGCGCCCTGCGCGTGCAGCGCTTGCGCGATCGCGCCGCCGATGCCGCCGGTCGCGCCGGTGACGAGCGCCGTCCTGCCAGTCAGATCGAACATCGTAGTCTCCCTCCTCGACTCTAGGCCGTCTGCGCGGCAGCCGAGTGCCTGTCTTTGCCGCGGCAATATCGTTCGGGCCCGCCGACCGAAATCCCAATCGCGCCGTCGGCGATGCGCTTGACCAGCCCGCTCAGCACCTTGCCGGCGCCGATCTCGAAAAACCGCGTGACGCCGTGGCTTGCCATATAGGCCACCGACTCGCGCCAGCGCACGGTTCCCGTGACCTGCTCGATCAGGCGGCGGCGGATCTCGTCAGGATCGGTGATCGGCGCGGCCAGCACGTTCGACACCAACGGCGAGAGCCGGCGGCCTTGATGGTGACATCGGCCAGCGCTCTGGCCATCGCATCGGCCGCGGGCTGCATCAGCCGGCAATGAAACGGCGCCGACACCGGCAGCAGCATCGCGCGCTTGGCGCCCTTGGTTTTGGCAATTTCGAGCGCGCGTTCGACCGCGGCCTTGTCGCCGGAGACCACGACCTGCCCGCCGCCATTGTCGTTGGCGGCCTGGCAGACCTGGCCCTGCGCGGCCTCGTTCGCGACCGCGACCGCGGCCTCATAATCCAGACCGAGCAATGCGGCCATTGCGCCGACACCCACCGGCACCGCCTTCTGCATGGCAAGGCCACGGGTGCGCAACAGGCGCGCGGTATCGCTGATGCTGAGGCTGCCGGCGGCGGCCAGCGCGGAATATTCGCCGAGCGAATGTCCGGCAACGAACGCGGCGTCCCGCCCCACCGAGAAGCCGGCTTCGGTCTCCAGCACGCGCAAGGTCGCGATCGAGACCGCCATCAGCGCCGGCTGGGCGTTTTCGGTGAGCTGCAGGGTCTCGGCCGGGCCGTCCCAGATGACGGCGGTGAGCTTTTCGCCGAGCGCGGCATCGACCTCGTCAAACACCGCGCGGGCGGCCGGAAAGGCCTCCGCCAACGCCTTGCCCATGCCGACCGCCTGGGAGCCCTGCCCCGGAAAAGTGAATGCTGCCGTCATCGGCGTCCCCTGAACGTCCCATGAAATCCCTAGAGTTGGGCCGAAAGACACCGCAGGAGCCAGGTTGTGTCAAGCCGCACGCCGGTTCCCAGCCACCGGGCGCCGGCGCCGGCTGCTCGCTTTCCGCCTTGCCATCGCGGTCAAAATCCTTATAAACCGCGCCATCCGTGGATCCCGGCCGGGAGCTGAACGGACGGTCTCAGCAATCTCACCTTTCGGCGATGTTGATGTGGCAGGGCCAGTCGGTCCGTCGTCCCGTGCTTCCGCCTTCTGAGCATATCGAGTCCTTTCCGAAGGTCTCGAAGGGCTTGCCGCCGGGAACCGCGCCAACACAGGAAAGGACACCCATGCCTCTTTATGAGCATGTTTTTCTCGCGCGTCAGGATGCGAGCACCCAGCAGGTCGAAGAACTGACCACCCAGATGACCGGCATCGTCGAGCAGCTCGGCGGCAAGGTCACCGAAGACCGAGAACTGGGGCGTACGCTCCCTCACCTATCGCATGAACAAGAATCGCAAGGCGCATTTCGTGCTGCTGAACATCGATGCGCCCTCGGCGGCGGTCACCGAGATCGAGCGGCAGGAGCGGATCAGCGAAGACGTCATCCGCTATCTCACCGTCCGCGTCGAAGAGCACGAGGAAGGTCCCTCGGCGATGATGCGCAAGGCCGATCGCGACCGCGAGCGCGACGATCGCGGCGGCGGTTTCCGCGGCGACCGCGAAGGCGGCTTCCGCGGCGATCGTGATGGCGGCGGCTTCCGCGGCGACCGTGGTCCGCGCCGTCCGCGCGAAGACGCTCGAAGCAGCGGTTGAGGAGTAAGAATCATGGCTGAAGCTGGTGCACGCCGTCCGTTTTTCCGCCGCCGCAAGACCTGCCCGTTCACGGGTCCGAATGCGCCGAAGATCGACTACAAGGATTCCAAGCTGCTGATGCGTTACGTCTCCGAGCGCGGCAAGATCGTGCCGAGCCGCATCACCGCCGTCTCCGCCAAGAAGCAGCGTGAACTCGCGCGCGCCATCAAGCGCTCGCGTTTCCTCGGCCTGCTGCCCTACGTCATTCGCTAAGACTACTTCGATCGGCGGCGTTCGCGCCGCGGATCGAAATCTTCATAAGGCTTCCGGGTCGTCCGGTCGCCGATGGTTGGGGTTCCAAAGACCTCTAACCGCTCGAAAGGAGCGGGACAGCTGATGATCGCGATCGTTCTCATTGCCATGGCGGCCGGCTCCGCGTCGGCGCTGATGTTCGCCTCGATCATCTCGGGCGCGCTGATCTCGCTGCTGCTGTTCTATCTGGCGCCGCTGCCGCTGATGGTGGCGGCGCTCGGATGGGGACCGCTCAGCGCCGACGATCGGCGGCATCGCCGCGGCCATCGGCCTCGGCGCGATCTTCGGCCTGCCCTACTGCATCGCCTTTGTCCTCACGGTTGCGCTGCCCGCCTGGTGGCTCGGCCATCTCGCGCTGCTCGGGCCGGCCGGTGGCCAGCGCCGCCGTCAGGCAACGGCGCTGCGCCGGTCGCGCCCGACGCTGGAATGGTATCCGGTCGGCCGCATCCTGCTCTGGATCGCGGGCTTTGCCGCGCTGACCACGATGGCGGCGCTGCTCACGCTCGGCACCGACGCCGCGACCATCACCGGCGCGCTGCGGCGCGGCTTGCTGCGGATCTCGGCCCGCGCGATGCAGCGCCGATCAGGCGAGATCGAGCGATGGATCGATGCGCTGGTGATCATCGCGCCGGCGGCGGCCGCGATCGTCGCCATGCTGACGCTGACGCTCAATCTCTGGCTCGCCGGCGAAGATCACCGCGACGTCGGGCACGACTGCACCGCCCGTGGCCCGATCTGAAAAGCGCAGCGCTGCCGCCGATGACGCTCGTCGCGCTGTGCGTCGCCATCGCCTTCTGCTTTACCGGCGGGCTGCTCGCGATGTTCGCGCAGATCGTCACCGCGGCGCTCTGATGATGGCTTACGCGCTCACCGGCTTTGCCGTGCTGCATACGCTGACGCTGGCGCTGAAAAGCCGCGCGCTCTGGCTGTGCTGCACCTACGCCATCGTCGATGGTGTTCGGCTGGCCGGTGCTGGCGATGGTGGCGTCTCGGCCTTGCCGACGCCATTTTCGGATTTCGCCAACGCTACTCTGCAGCGGCAGGCCGCCGCCCCTGCCCGCGTCCTGAAATCTCCACCATCAACTCAACCCGAATCATCATCACCTCAAAGGAGAACGAATATGGAAGTCATTTTGCTGGAACGCGTCGCCAAGCTCGGCCAGATGGGCGAAGTCGTCCGCGTCAGGGACGGGTTTGCCCGCAACTTTCTGCTCGAAGCGCGGCAAGGCGCTGCGCGCCACCGCCGACAATCGCGCCAAGTTCGACGGCATGAAGGCCGAGCTCGAGGCCCGCAACCTGCAAGGCCAAGGGCGAGGCCGACCAAGGTCGCCGAGAAGATCGACGGCCGCAACGTCGATCGTGCTGCGTCAGGCCTCGGAAACCGGCCAGTTGTTCGGATCGGTGACGCGTTCGCGACATCATCGCCTCGTTCGAGGCCGACGGCGTCACCATCAGCCGCAGCCAGGTCATGCTGGACGCGCCGATCAAGACCATCGGCAAGCACAAGATCGCCATCGCCGTGCATCCGGAAGTCGAGGTCAGCGTCACCGTCACCGTCGCGCGCAGCGCCGATGAAGCCGAGCGCATCAACCGCGGCGAGGACATCTCGACCCGTCAGGAAGACCAGGACGCCGCCGCCGAAGCGCTCGCCGCCGCCGGCGAGTTCTTCGATCCGGAAGCCCAGCCACGACGACGTGGCGCCGCAGGCAGAGCCGGCCACCGACAAGTAACGCGCGCTTCGCTTGACGTCGATTGAGACTGCTCGAGCCCGGCCTCATCAGGCCGGGCTTGGGATTTTGGCTGCCGCTTTCGTCGAGCATCGCGATCGAGGCCAGCGCGGTTGCGGTGTGCTTCTCGACTCCATCGATCAGGCAAACACATCAGCCGCGACGACCGGCGACCTGACGTCCGGGCTTGATCACGCGCGCGCGGCAGATCAGGCGCTCGCCGACCGCCGGCGACAACAAATTCAATTTGTATTCTGCCGTCAGCGCCGGCTGGCCGCGCGAGGTCGCCGCCGCGATCGTCGTCGCATTGTCCACCAGGAAGGCGGTGACGCCGCCGTGGAACAAGCCATGCTGCTGCAAAAGCTCCGGCCGCCGATCGACCGCCAGCGTGCATGACCCGCGCGCCAGTTCTGACAGCTCCGGCGCCGAGCATGGGTCATGAAGCCCTGCCGGCCGACGCTCTCGCGGATTCGCTTTGCGATCGGCGCGAACTCAACATCGAGATCAGGTCGAGATTCAGGTCGGATCGCGCCGAGATCAGCAGTCACGTATGGCTCCGGTGCTCCGAGCGGCTTCCGGTGCGACCAGCGCGCGGATGGCGCAGGCGATCAGAATGTCGGCCTGATGCCTGGGATCGGCAGCGGTCGCGGCCGCACAGCCACGCGCGACAGAATATCTCGCGCCGGACCCAATGATCTGGCTGAAGAACAGCGTCGGCGTCATCGGTAATAGCTCGCCGCGCGCGATCAGCGGCGCGCACACACCTTGATGCCTTCGGCGAGCGCGAATTCTGCGCCCGCTGCGCGTCCCTGATCCTCGGTCCATTCGCTGCGCGAAATCTCGAACAGGTAGCGCGCTTCGCGCTGGTTGCTCACTACCCAGTCGAGATGGGCGCGGATCAAACAACCGATGCCCTCCCGCGCGCTCAAGGAAGTGTCGATCGCCGCGAGCATTGCGGCGTGATAGCGCTGCAGCACTTCCAGAAACAGGGTGCCGGCCAGTTCCTTCTTCGATCCGAAGAAATGGAAGAAGCTGCCGTTCGAGGCTCGCGCCTGGGTGCGAGATCGGCGCGCGACAGTCGCGCCTGAAGCCGTCACGATCAAACACCGCCAACCCGGCGGCCAGCCAACCCCGCGGGCGCGCGCAGCCATGTTCATCTCCCGATCGGGTTATAGACAACTACTCTAGAGCAATACTCTAGAAGGGGTCAAGCCGGGCCAAGGGTTGGAGGTCACGTCTTTACGCAAACCTATTGGGAGATCGGCGGTGCCGGGCGGTCCCGCCGGGGCAACCGGCGGCGGGGGCGGAACCGGAGGCCGTCACTGCCGCGGGCGGCGCAGGCTGCGGCGATGGTGCCGGCGGCGCCTGGCGCCGGCTCCGGCATGCCGCCTGAGATCGCTGCGGACACCGCTGGGGAAGCTGCGGCGCTGGTGTGACCGATGGGACCGGATCGAGCCCGCAGTGCCGGGCGTCGTCGCCGTTGCCGGTCTCCTCTTGGCGCCTCGACTTGGCGGCCTCCGACTTGGCAGCCTCGACTTGCCCTCGCCCGGACGTGCTTCGCGCCCTCGGGTTGCTGCCCTCGCCTTTGGCGGCTTCGCTCTGGGGCCTCGTCTTCCTTCACCGGCTCGCCCTTTGGGGCTTCATCCCTGGCAGCGTCGGGCCTTGCGCTGCATCCGGTTTTGGCAGCTTCGCCGCCCGGCTTGCCCCTCGTTGCTCAGCCTCGTGCTTGGCAGCCGATTTGCGGCCGTCGGGCCGACGCTCGCTCACTGCGTCGAGCGGGAGCTCGACCTTCCACGGCAGGTTTTGCGGCGTCGGGCGCCTCGCCCGGGCGCGCCAGCCGCTTGGCGTTGCGGCCCTGACGGCGCGGGCTCGGCTTGCGGCGGAAGCCCATCGGCATCCGGCCTCGCGGCCTGTTGCGGCTCAGCATCGGGCTTGGCATGCCTCTTGCGTTAGCGGCACCGGCGGACGCAGCCTGCGGCCGTAAGCCGGTCGAGCTGGTCCTGGCTAGAGTGGCGCGGCTTGGCCTCCGATTTCGCATCCTGGTCCTGCTTGGGCTGGAGTGCCGACATAGCGCGTATCGGCCGCCCCGTTGGACGTCAGAAAGGCGCTGAGCAGCGAGGCCATGTCGCTGCTGGTGGTGTAATGCTGGCGCAGGAAGCCCGGCAGGGATCCGGCCGGCACGGTCTTCAACAGACCCCGCGGGCTCTTGTGGCAGGCCGTGCAAGTGCCCGCGAAAATCTGGGACGGGCTCTTGCCGGCCTCGAGATTTTGCGCCTGCACCGGGATCGCCGCGAAACAGCCGATCAGAAGCGTCACCGTCGCTAAACTGAGCGCTCGGCTCAACATTCCTAATTCTCCAGATGCGGTAATCGCTTCCAGCGCCTCAGATCCGACGACGGCTGGCGGCGGTCACCTTTTAGCCGATTATGCCGCGAATGGAAGCGGACATATGACGCAACTGCGTGAATGCGCACATTTTGGAATATCCGCTTTGTGAACAATGCACTAGCGCACGGAACATCGCACATTATGATGCTTGTTGAGGCGCTTGGGAACCATCTCTGTCCCGCATGCGTCGAGGTGTGACGGCCGGTACGTCAGCCTCTACGGGATCGCTCAATTTGGTGGTTTCGATGGACCGTTTGTTGCGTTATTTCCTGCAGCAGTTCATCCGCCGCGGCGCGATGACGTTCACGACCGCGAGCGGGGCAAAATTCAGCTGCGGCGACGGGACCGGCGAGCCGGTCTCGCGTGCGATTCTTGACCACCGACGGCCGAACGCCGGGTCCTTCTCAATCCCGGAACTTGCGCTGGGCGAAGCTCTATATGGACGGCACGTTTCGTCGTCGAGAACGGCTCGATCGCCGACGCGCTGGCGATCCTGCTGGATCAGCCCGAAATATTGCCGCGTTGGGCCAAGCTGCAGTGGTGGCTGCGTTATCTGGCCAGGCACGCCAAGCAGTTCAATCCGCGCGGCCGCTCGAAAAACAATGTCGCGCCATCATTACGACCTCGACGGGCGGCTCTATTCCCTCTTCCTCGACGCCGACAAGCAATACAGCTGCGCCTATTTCGAGACGCCGGACGCGACGCTTGACGATGCCCAGCTCGCCAAGAAGCGCCATCTCGCCGCCAAGCTTTTGATCGGGCGCGGCGACCGCGTGCTCGACATCGGCTCCGGCTGGGGCGGTCTTGGCCTGTACCTCGCCGAAATGACCGGCGCCAACGTCACCGGCGTCACGCTCTCGACCGAGCAGTTGCAGGTATCGAACGCCCGCGCGGCCGAGAAGAACCTGACGCGGTCGGCGAAGTTCTTCCTGGAGGACTATCGCGACATTTCCGGGCCCGTTCGACCGCATCGTGTCGGTCGGCATGTTCGAACATGTCGGCGTCGACTTCTACGAGACCTATTTCAAGCGGTGCGCCGAGCTTCTCAGCGACGACGGCGTCATGGTGCTGCATTCGATCGGCCGTTCGGACCGGCCCTGACGTCACCAGCCCCTGATCACGAAATATATCTTCCCCGGCGGCTACATCCCGGCGCTTCCGAGGTGATCCCCGCGATCGAACGCGCCGGGCTTCTGGTCTGCGACATCGAAATCCTGCGGCTGCACTATGCGGAAACGCTGAAAGCGTGGCGCGAGCGCTTCATGGCGCGGCGCGAAGAAGCGGTGCGGCTCTATGACGAGCGCTTCGCGCGGATGTGGGAATTTTACCTGGCGTGCTCGGAAATGTCGTTCCGCAAGCAGAACCTGATGAATTTCCAGATCCAGCTCACCAAACGCCAGGGCGTGGTGCCGATGACGCGCGATTACATCGACGCACGAGGAAGCGCGAACTGCGCGGGATCGAACGCGGCAAGCGGCCGCGGCTGCAAATTGCGGGCGAATAGGCCGGCGCAGATCCGAAGTGATCGTCAGTTTCGCAGGCTGTAGTTGCGAGGCGCATAGGGCATGCGGGCCGATGCCGGGCGCGCAAGCTGCGCGCGCACGGCAGCCAGCACCGATCGATCGCAGGGCACCGCGCGGAATTCCGGGCGCGAAGATCTCTTCCATGGTGTCGATCAGCATCGACAGCCATGATCTTTGGCCGTCTTCCCGATCGCCATGACTTGAAGTTGCTGGCCCATCGCCTGTCCTCGCTCTAACCGGCGTCCAGACCCTGCTGTTACCAACCCGGAAGCCGTACCAACCCGTTCCCGATGCCACCACATGCCGGAAAGAAAATCCGGCGGATGTGATCTGCTTCACAAAGAGCTGCCGGCCGGTTGTCCCTAAACTTCCGGAATGGCCCAGAAAACCTACCATCATCGTTCGATCCGCAGGCCGGCCTCGGCACCGACTACGCCTTGATCGCCGACCGGCGTCGCGGCGCCGCCCTGATCGCGCTGATCTATCTCATTCTGATTTGATCAGCGCTGAGATCGCGGCTCGGAACGCTCGTCGGCCCTTGGATGGGTATGCCCGCGCGGCGATAAGGTTCAGTCCGCGCCGACAACTTTCGCAACTTTCCATTGAGCGCCGGCGCGACGCTCGCCCGAGTTTCGGCCGGAAACCCGTCAAGCGCCAATGCCGCTGCGCGGCACGGATTCATCACATTCGCAGCGTGTGAATCGGGCATAAGGCGTGTTCGGCTTCCGCTGTGCGCGGGAGTGGCGCTTTATCGCCGCCCCCGCCGGAATCCCGAACAACGCCAAATCCGAAGCAATAATCCAACCATGGCCCTAACTGATTCGAACGTCCTCAAGCTCGCTCCCGATGCGGGAACTCCGGCCTATCGGAGCGCACCGCACAATATCGAGGCGGAACAGAGCCTGCTGGGCGCGATCCTGGTCAACAACGACGCGTTCTACCGGGTTTCGGATTTTCTGGAGCCAAAACACTTCTTCGAGCCGATCCATCAGACGATCTTACGAGACCGCCGGCAGCCTGATCCGGATGGGCAAGGTCGCGACCCCGGTCACGCTGAAGACCTTCGTGCCGGCCGAGACCGACATCGGCGGCATGACGGTCGGCCAATACCTCGCCCGCCTCGCCGCGGAAGCGACCACCATCATCAACGCCCAGGATTACGGGCGGACGATCTACGAACTGGCGCTGCGCCGCGACCTGATCCGGATCGGCGAGGACATGGTCAATGTCGCCTTCGACGCGCCGGTGGATTTTGCGCCGCGCGCGCAGATCGAGGATGCCGAGCGCCAGGCTGTACGAACTGGCCGAGTCCGGCCGCTACGACGGCGGCTTCCAGCGCTTTGCGCAGGCGCTCACGGTCGCGCGTCGACATGGCGGCCAAAGCCTATCCAGCGCGACGGCAAGCTGTCGGGCATCGCAACCGGCCTGCGCGACCTCGACACCAAGATGGGCGGCCTGCAGCGCTCCGACCTGATCATCGTCGCCGGGCGTCCCGGCATGGGCAAGACCGCGCTCGCCACCAACATCGCCTACAACGTGGCCAAGGCGCATCGCGCCGAAGTTCAGGCCGACGGCACCATGAAGTCCGTCAATGGCGGCATCGTCGGCTTCTTCTCCTGCGAAATGTCGGCCGAACAGCTCGCCACCCGTATTCTCGCCGAACAGACCGGCATCTCGTCGAGCATGATCCGCCGCGGCGGCATCAGCCGAGAGCGATTTCGACAAGATCTCGCGACTATACGATCGAACTGCAGTCGCTGCCGCTCTATGTCGACGAAACCGGCGGCCTGTCGATTTCGCAACTGACCGCGCGCGCGCGCCGGCTGAAGCGGCAGAAGGGCCTCGATCTGATCGTGGTCGACTACATCCAGCTGCTGCAGGGCTCGGGCAAGCGCGGCAACGACAACCGCGTGCAGGAAGTCACCGAGATCACCACCAGCCTGAAGGCGCTGGCCAAGGAATTGAACGTTCCGGTGATCGCGCTGTCGCAGCTGTCGCGCCAGGTCGAAAGCCGCGACGACAAGCGTCCGCAATTGTCGGACCTGCGCGAATCCGGCTCGATCGAGCAGGACGCCGACGTCGTGATGTTCGTGCTACCGCGAGGAATATTACCTCGCCGAACAAGGAGCCGCGAGCTCGGCACGCCCGAATACGAAAAATGGCAGCTCGACATGGTCGCTGGTGCACGGCAAGGCCGAAGTCATCATCGGCAAGCAGCGCCACGGCCCGACCGGCACGGTTCGAGCTGCAGTTCGAGGGCCAGTTCACGCGGTTCAGCGACCTCGGCGCAGGACGGCCAATTTGCCGGACGCGGACCTACTGACCGGCCTGCGCGCGGTTGAACCGCCGCGCGTCCGCGCCGCGTAAAGTGCGGCATGAACATCGTCTCCGACCCGAAATCGATCCCGGCAGGCACCATGCTCTCGCCTGAGGCGAACCAGGCGGCCGCGCTCGCGACCGCCACCGGCGTGCTCACGGTCGATCTCGACGCCATCGTCGCCAACTGGCGCAAGCTCGAGAAGACCGCGGTGCCGGCCGAATGCGCCGGCGTGATCAAGGCGGACGCCTATGGCTGCGGCGCCGAGTCCGGTCGCCCGCGCGCTCGCCGGCGCCGGCTGCAAGACGTTCTTCGTCGCCACGCTGGATGAAGCGCGCGCCGCCCGCGCCGCGCGTGCCGTGCGGCCGCGATCTACGTGCTCGACGGCTTCTTCCAGAACACCGGCGACGCCTACGCCAAGATCGACTGCCAGGCCCGTGATCGGCGATCTCAACGAGCTCGCCGAATGGGACGTGTTCTGCCGCCGCTCCGGCTGGGCCGGCGGCGCCGCCATCCATATCGACACCGGCATGAACCGGCTCGGGCCTGACGGTCACGGAGGCGCAGGGCATCATCCCACGCATCAATGCCGGCGATCACGGCATCACGCTGGTCATGAGCCACCTCGCCTGCGCCGAGACAGCTCAATCAATCCGCTCAACGCCAAACAGCTCGCGACCTTCCGCGAGATCGCCAGCCTGTTCTCCGGCGTGCCGGCCTCGCTGTCGAATTCGTCCGGCGTTTTCCTCGGCGCCGCAATTCCAGTTCGACCTGGTGCGGCCGGGCGCCGCGCTCTACGGCATCAATCCGACGCCGGAAGCCGACAATCCGATGCAGCCGGTGGTCGAGCTGAAGGCCCGCATCGTGCAGATCCGCAATATCGAGCGCGGCGAGACCGTCGGTTATGGCGGCACCTGGACCGCGCGGCGGCCGACCCGGCTCGCGATCGTCTCCGCCGGCTATGCCGACGGATATTTCCGCGCGGCCAGCGCCAACGACGGCACCCGCGGCGCCGAAGTGGTGGTCGCCGGCAAGCGCTGCCCGATCGCGGGCCGGATCTCGATGGACCTGATGGCCGTCGACGTCACCGACCTCGACAAGAACGCCGTGCGGCGCGGCCACATGGTGACGCTGATCGGCGAAGGCATCACGGTCGACGAACTCGCGCATCATTTCGGCACCATCGGCTATGAAGTGCTGACCAGCCTCGGCCGGCGCTATGCGCGGGTCTACAAGGGCGGCGCGGCGACGGCTGAGCCCGCGCTGCGAGCCGACGCCCGTGAGACCGTGCCGCCCGCGATACCGGCCTGACACTTCTTGTCGGGCATGAAGATCGCGACCTTCAACATCAACAACATCAACCGGCGGCTGCCGAACCTGCTGCGCTGGCTGCGTGCGGCAAAGCCCGACGTCGTCGCGTTGCAGGAACTGAAATCGACCGACGCCGATTTTCCGGTCGCTGCGATCGACAAGGCCGGCTACGGCGCGGTCTGGCGCGGACAAAAGACCTGGAACGGCGTCGCCATCCTGGCGCGCAAGGCCGAGCCGGTGCTGATCCGGACCGCGCTGCCCGGCGATCGCGACGACCACGAGGCGCGCTATATCGAAGCCGCCGTCAACGGCATCATCGTCACCAGCATCTATCTGCCGAACGGCAATCCGCAGCCCGGGCCGAAATTCGACTACAAGCTCGACTGGTTCAGGCGGCTGCAGCGCGCACGCCGCGAAATTCATCAAGCAGGATATTCCCGTGGTGCTGGCCGGCGACTACAACGTCGCGCCGACGGAGCTCGATATCTATCCGACCAGGTCATGGGACAAGGATGCGCTGATCCAGCCGAAGAGCCGCGCCGCGTTCAAATCGCTGGTGGCGCAAGGCTGGACCGATGCGATCCGCGACGCTGCATCCGTCAAAGCCGATGTTCACGTTCTGGGACTACAAGCGAAACCGCTGGCCGCGCGACGCCGGCTTGCGGCTCGATCATCTGCTGCTGAGCCCGGCGCTCGCGCCGCGCCTGATCAAGGCCGGCGTCGACCGCAAGATCCGCGGCGAGGAAGGCGCCAGCGACCATGCGCCGGCGTGGATCGTGCTTCAGTTAAACCCCGCCAGCCGCTTCGCGTTGGCCGCGACATGTAATGCTCCCGATGGCGGCCGATGACGGTCGCAGCCGACGCGCCGGCCATCAGGCTCGCGCCGGCTTCAAACATCGCGTTGATTTTTCTCGTCCACCATCAGACGGGCTTCGCGATCCGAGCCATCGCCGCCGATGGCAAGCTTTTGCCAGCCTGCAGACTGGATGACTTCGCAGGATTCGGAGAGATGCCAGCATGGCGCCCGCGAGCCAGGGCGAGCTATCCACCCGCCCGCCGAAGCAATCCGGATGTCGGCATGGCGCGGGCCCGCTGATCCGGCAACCGGGATCAGACTGAGATGTTTCATCGCGTGCTCCAAAGCCCTCGCGTTCGAGATGATGTTAATACGCTTCAAATTTTAAGGACTCGGCCGCGAGACCGCGGGATACTCGACTCAGCCGCTACGGCCGGTTAGCCACGCCGGCGCGCGCGCATCTATCCTCTGGGTGGCATGGGCGAGCGGGGCGGGTGATCACGATGCTCCGCGCGCTGACTCTACCGATTCGAATTCTCTGCGCGTCCCGATATCGACGAGCCGTCATTCCGGGGCAGCGCGGCGCGGTCGCAGGATCCGCATAATCGCTGCCCGGGAACATGGATTCCGGGCCTGCGCCGATAATAAACTGGCGCGAACGTCCCGGGATGGCGGTGTCTCAGCACGAATACACGTGCGCGGCCTCGCCGCTTGCCGGTCGACCAGTCCGGCGAGCCTCGGAATAGGTGCCCTGCAACCGCAGTTGGCGCAAGTGGAAGTGGAGTGCTTGCACGGTACGGCTCCGCCGCCATCGGTAACGGTCGCGACTTTCTCCGTGCGGCTGTGACGTCAGCCGCGAAACTTGCGCACGGCGTGTCGTACAGGCCCACAGCGCGCCGCGCTTCAGAGCACGAGCGTGAGCAGCAGTGCAGCGCGTCGACACTCCAGGCTCGGGCGCCTCGCTCACTTCGAATTGCGTGTCGCCTGCAATGGCAGCTTCCCCTGATCGTCATGGCCTGATCCCCTTTCGATTGGCAGAGTGCCGATATTCGGTGCTGTGCGTAGTAATCGAACCCTGCTGCCAGCATGGTGTCAGCAATGACTGCTCGACTGCCTCATGGTGAGGTGCGCTCTTGGCGCCGTCTCGGACCACGAGGCCACACTGCACGCCGTCGATGCCTTCGAGACGCGCGCAGACGACGCGCTCCTACAGGATGAGGATGCGACACGGTTTCGCGGAGACGACAACCTTGAACTTCCTCTTCGTCCTTGCGGTCGGGCTGGTCGCCGGCACCATCTCCGGCATCGTCGGCACCGGCTCGTCGATCATGCTGATGCCGGTGCTGGTCTATCAATACGGGCCGAAGCAGGCGGTGCCGATCATGGCGGTCGCCGCCGTGATGGCCAACCTGTCGCGCATCCTCGCCTGGTGGCGCGAGGTCGACTGGCGCGCCTGTCGCCGCCTATTCGATCACCGGTATTCCGGCCGCGGCGCTCGGCGCGCGCACGCTGCTGGCGCTGCCGTCGCATGCGGTCGATATCGCGATCGGCCTGTTCCTGATCGCGATGGTGCCGGTGCGGCACTGGCTCGCCCGGCACGAGCTCAAAGCTGTCGCTCTGGCATCTCGCCGTCGGCGGCGCGCGTGATCGGCTATCATCACCGGCATCGTGGTTTCGACCGGGCCGCTGAGCGTGCCGCTGTTTCTGTTCTACGGCCTCACCAAGGGCGCGTTTCTCGCCACCGAAGCGGCGAGCTCGCTCGGCCTCTATTTGAGCAAATCGGTGACCTTCGAGCGGTTCGGCGCGCTGACGCCCGATATCGCGCTGAAGGGCCTGATCGCCGGCGCGTCGCTGATGTCCGGCGCCTTCATCGCCAAGCGTTTTGTCTTGCGGCTCGAGCCGGAAGTGTTTCGGCTTGTCATGGACGGCATCATGCTCGCGGCCGGCCTTTCCTTGCTGTGGTCGGCAGCAACTTCATAAAATCCACCGGTTTCCGCTATTTCGATCTGAACCATCCTCAGCGGAATCGGCCGACGAAGTGACGCCGTGTCACATGCCATTCCGGGAACGGGCCATAGATAGATGCGTGGCCACAGACGAATTTCAAACCACCCGCAACCAGGAGAAACCAGAGATGATCAGGGGAATTGCCGGCGCTGCCATCGCGGGTCTTGTCGTTCTCATCGCGATATTGGGAAGCTGGTACACGGTCGATCAGACCGAGCGCGGCGTCCTGCTTCGCAACGGCGCGGTGATCGGCACCGCGCAACCGGGCCTGGGCTTCAAGGTACCGTTGATCGACGGCGTCGAGAAGATCAGCGTCAAAACCGTCGACCTATACGTGGGACAAGATGAACTCCTACTTCCTACGATCAGCAACCGGCCGATCTGAAGATCAGCGTGACCTTGCGGGCATCGCCGGACAAGGTATCGGACCTCTACGCCAAATTCGGACGACTGGACACCGCGGTGAATCAGGTCGTCAGCCCGGTCGTCAACCAGCAGGTCAAGGTCGTGTTCGGCCGCTATACCGCGGTAAAGGCCATTCAGGGCGCGGCGCGCTCAACAACGCGATCAAGGACGCCATCGCCGACACGCTGAAATACGACCCGATGATCATCATCGAGAGCGTGCAACTCGAGAATATCGAGTTCAGCGCCGAACTACCTGCACTCGATCGAGCAGCGCATGCTGGCCGAGGTCGAGGTGCAGAAGCTGCAGCAGAATGCCGAGCGCGAAAAGGTGCAGGCCCAGATCACCGTCACCGCAGGCCAACGCGAAGGCCAACGCCGGTTCGCGCCGAGGCGCAAGCCAACGCCGATGCCACCCGATTGAACGGCGAAGCGCGGGGCGTCGAACATCAAGATAACCGGCGAAGCCGAAGCCGCCGCCATCGAGGCCCGAGCCAGGGCGCTCGGCACCAATCCAGATCTCGTCACGCTGGTTCAGGCCGAGCGCTGGAACGGGGTCCTGCCGACGACGATGGTGCCCGGCTCCGCCGTGCCGTTCGTGTCGGTGAAATAAACCTGGACGATTGCGGCGCCCGGGAACGCCCGGGCGTCGACGCCCTCAAAGCCCAGCCTTAAAACCTGAGGGCGCGAACGCCGATATATTCCCGCCGGCCTGATCTCGCCCCACTTGAAATATACCCCCGCTTCACGGCCCATTGCGTGAGCCGATTTCCCAAGTCGAAGGAGCGGGCATTTGAGCGTATTGGCTGATGCTGGCGTTTTCCCCATTCCGGTAACCGGACGGATGGGCGAACCGGACGTTCAACAAGACATCCAGAAATTCGCCGAGGCGGCGCTGGCAGACAGCAAGCGCGAAGGCTTGTGGCTCGCCGTTCGCGCGCGCTGGGTCGCGCTCGCGGTGATAGCGCTGACGCTGCCGATCGTGAACCCCCATTGGGAGGTGATCTATTACATCGTGTCGCTCGGCCTTTTCGCTGTCATCGGCTGGGCCCAGCTCAAGGTCGGCAAGGCCGGCGTATCCCGGCCGGAACTGTTCCTGATGTTTTGCGACCTGGCGTTGCTGACCTTCATCGCCGTGGTGCCCAATCCCTGGAGCCCCGGAGGCTGGCCGATCGGAATGCAATTCCGGTTCAACACGTTCATCTACTTCTTTGTGCTGCTGGCCACCGCGACCGCTGGCCTATTCCTGGCGAACGGTCATCGCGATGGGGACCTGGACGGCAGCGCTGTGGGCAGTCGGTGTCGGCTGGGTCTGGCTACAACCTGAAACCCACGCCGCGCTGGCCGAACGGGTGCGGGCCGCCGTTGGCTCCGACGTCAGGATGTTCGCGCTGATCGACCCCACCGCGATCGCATATCGCGGCGCGGTTTCAGGAAATCGTCGTGTTCCTGATCGTCGCGGTGACGCTCGCCGTGGCGGTGCGCCGTTCCAACGCGCTGCTCGTCAGTCACGCCGGGATTGAACGCGAGCGCACCAATCTGGCGCGCTACTTTTCGCCCAATGTCGTCGAGCAATTGTCAAAAACGACGAGCCGCTCAAGCAGGTCCGCACCGAGAACGTGGCGGTGCTTTTCGCCGACATCGTCGGCTTCACCGCCTACGCCGACGGCCGCAGCCCGGCCGAAGTGATCGGGACGCTGCGGCGCTTCCACGAACGGATGGAGCGCGAGATTTTCCGGCACGAGGAACGCTGGACAAATATCTTGGCGACGGATTGATGGCGACGTTCGGCACACCCTTCCCCGGCGCTTCCGACGCCGGAAATGCGCTTCGCTGCGCGCAAACCATGCTGAGGTGCGATCGACGATTTGAACCGCGAGCGCAGGCATCGCGGCGAGCCGCCGATCCGGATCAGCATCGGACTGCATTACGGCCAGGTCGTCCTCGGAGACATCGGGCTGAACCGGCTCGAATTCGCCGTCATCGGTACCACCGTGAATGCGGCAAGCCGGCTGGAGATCGCTGACCCGCGAATTCGGCTGCGCGATCATCGCCAGCGACGATCTCGTGCAGCGAGCGCGCGCGGAAACAAGCAGTTCCGACGCCGACTTCACGCATCTGGTGGCACAGCCGCCGCAGGCGATCCGCGGTCTCGAGCAACCGCTCGGCATATGGACGCGTGTCCATAACGCATGGCGTGATCACTTCGAGGCGAGCGATTGATCGCTGGCGGATCAGGCTACGGCTATTTCATGCTATGAAGCCTCGCCTTTCCTACCTGACCGGCGACTTCATCCCTATCATGGCCAAAATCGACACCCTCTCCTTCGTGTCTGCCAGAACTGCGGCGCGGCGTATAACCGCTGGCAGGGCAAGTGCGAGATCCTGCGGCGAGTGGAACACGCTGGCCGAGGAGGACACCACCGGCGCGACCTCGATGCCGGTCTCGATCCGCTCACAGCGCAAGGGCCGGCTGTTCGCGCTGGAAACCCTGACCGGCAAGAGCGTTGAGGCCCCTCGCCTGTCCTCCGGGATGGCCGAGCTCGATCGCGTCACCGGCGGCGGTTTTGTCCGCGGCTCGGTGCTGCTGGTCGGCGGCGATCCCGGCATCGGCAAATCGACGCTGCTGACGCAGGCCACCTGCCTGATGGCGCGGGCCGGCCATCGCGCGGTCTACATATCCGGCGAAGAGGCGGTGGCGCAGGTGCGGCTGCGCGCCGAGCGTCTTGGCCTTGCCGACGCGCCGGTGCAGCTCGCCGCGGAAACCTCGGTCGAGGACATCGTCTCGACGCTGTCGGAAGGCACCGGTGCCGCGCCTGATCGTGATCGATTCGATCCAGACCATGTGGACCGACACGGTGGAATCCGCGCCCGGCACGGTGACGCAGGTGCGCGCCTCGGCGCAGGCGCTGATCCGGTTCGCCAAGAAATCCGGCGCCGCGATCATCCTGGTCGGCCACGTCACAAAGGACGGCCAGATCGCCGGGCCCGCGCGTGGTCGAGCACATGGTCGACGCGGTGCTGTCGTTCGAGGGCGAAGGCTCGCAGCAGTTCCGGATCCTGCGCGCGGTCAAGAACCGCTTCGGCCCGACCGACGAGATCGGCGTGTTCGAGATGACGGGCCTGGGCCTGCGCGAGGTCTCCAATCCGTCCGAGCTGTTCCTGTCGGAGCGCGATCTCGGCAGTCCGGGCACGGCGGTGTTCGCGGGTATCGAAGGCACCCGCCCGGTGCTGGTGGAATTGCAGGCGCTGGTGGCGCCGACCTCGCTCGGCACCCCGCGCCGCGCGGTGGTGGGCTGGGATCCGAGCCGGCTGTCGATGGTGCTGGCGGTGCTGGAGGCCCATTGCGGCGTCAAACTGTCGGGCCATGACGTCTATCTGAACGTGGCGGGCGGCCTGCGGATCCAGGAGCCCGCGGCCGACCTCGCCGCTGCCGCCGCCTGGTGTCGTCGCTGGTCAATGCGCCGCTGCCGACGGATGCGGTGCTATTTCGGCGAGATTTCGCTGTCGGGCGCGGTCCGGCCGGTGGCGCAAACCTCGGCCCGGCTCAAGGAAGCGGCAAAACTCGGCTTCGGCCGCGCCGTGCTGCCCAGATCGGCGCGCGGTGACGTCGGCGGCGATGCAGGTCTGGTCCTCAATACCGTGGGTGGATTAACCAGCCTGGTCGCGGATATCGCTGCGCGCGGCACCCCGCGCGGAAACCGGCCGGAAAACAAGGACAGGCGCGGCGGTGGAGAAAAATGCCACACCTGCGCGATTCCGGCGTCGAGGATGGCTAAAGCCGGGCGTGACCTTACCCGCCCTCGCCGCTATACAACCCGCGCGCAAGGCGGAGATGAGCGCGGTTTCCGGCCTTGCGGGACATGCCATATGACCGTCACCTAGGACGGCACCGACACGCCGATTCGCGGTTTTGGGACTTACGAGCGGACCTGACTAGCCGATGCCGATAACGATACTCGATCTCGTCCTGCTCGCCGTGATGCTGATTTCCGGCCTGCTCGCGATGGTGCGCGGCTTCATGCGCGAGATCCTGTCGATCGCGGCATGGGGTGCGGCGGCGCTGGTCACGCTTTATGCATTCTCGAAGCTGCTGCCGACCGCCAAGACCTATTTCAACAACGACACCGTCGCCGCCGTGGTGGTGGTCGCCGGCGTGTTCGTCGGCACCCTGATCGTGGTTTCCATCGTTACCGTGCGGATTTCCGACATGATCCTGGATTCCCGGATCAGGCGCGCTCGACCGCACCCTCGGGTTCCTGTTCGGACTGGCGCGGGGCCTGCTGATCGTGGTCGTCGCGTTCCTGTTCTTCAGCTGGCTGGTTCCGGACAAGCAGCGGCCTGATTGGGTGACCGGGGCGAAGTCCCGGGTGGTGCTGCGAGGAACTGGGGATTGGCTGATGTCGCTCTTGCCGGATGACCCCGAGAACACCATCTTGAAGAGATTCAAGAAGAATAAACCAGATGATGAACAAACTGACGCCGAACCGGCGACGCCGGCCACCGGTGATGGCTATACCAAGCCTGCCCGGGACAGCCTCAAAAAGCTGATCGAGAAACCCGCGGCACGTTGATATCAGGCCAAAAGAGAGGCGCGATGGACGAGATACAGAGCCCTTCCGATGAAGCCGCAGAAGCGACCTGAACCTCGGCGACCTGAACCTCGACCCAGCCAATCTGAACCTGCAGGATTCCGACCTGCAAGATTCCGACCTGGAAGGCGACACGCTGCGCGAGGAATGCGGCGTGTTCGGCATCTTCGGCCACCCCGATGCCGCCGCCATCACCGCGCTCGGACTGCACGCTCTGCAGCATCGCGGCCAGGAGGCCGCCGGCATCGTCTCCTTCGACGGCAGGCCGATTTCACTCCGAGCGCCGGCTCGGCCTCGTCGGCGACACCTTCTCCCGCCGCGAGGTGATCGACCGCCTGCCCGGCACCGTCGGCGGTCGGCCATGTCGCGCTACTCCACCACCGGCGCGACCATCCTGCGCAACGTGCAGCCGCTGTTCGCCGAACTCAATGCCGGCGGTTTCGCGGTCGGCCACAACGGCAATCTCACCAACGGCCTGACCCTGCGCCGCGAGCTGGTGCGCAACGGCGCCATGATGCAATCCACCACCGACACCGAGGTCATCCTGCACCTGGTGGCGCAGTCCAAGCGCAGCCGCTTCATCGACCGCTTCATCGAGGCGCTGCGCGCGATCGAGGGCGCCTATTCGCTGGTGTCGCTGACCAACAAGAAGCTGATCGGCGCGCGCGATCCGCTCGGCATCCGCCCGCTGGTGCTGGGCGAACTCGACGGCTGCCCGATCCTGGCGTCGGAGACCTGCGCGCTCGACATCATCGGCGCGAAATACGTCCGCGACGTCGAGCCCGGCGAGATCATCGTGTTCGACGAGCAGGGCGCGCAAAGCCATAAGCCGTTTCCGCCAAAGCCGCCGCGGCCCTGCATCTTCGAGTACATCTACTTTTCGCGGCCGGATTCCATCGTCGGCGGGCGCTCCGTGTATGAAGTCCGCAAGGCGTTTGGCGCGCAGCTCGCGCGCGAAAGCCATGTCGAGGTCGATGTCGTGGTGCCGGTGCCGGATTCCGGCGTGCCGGCCGCGGTCGGCTACAGCCAGCATTCCGGCGTGCCGTTCGAGCTCGGCATCATCCGCAACCACTATGTCGGCCGCACCTTCATTCAGCCGACCCAGAGCGTGCGCGAACTCGGCGTGCGCATGAAGCATAATCGCCAACCGCGCCGCGATCGAGGGCAAGCGCATCATCCTGATCGACGATTCGCTGGTGCGCGGCACCACCTCGAAGAAGATCGTGCGCATGATGCGCGACGCCGGCGCCCGCGAGGTGCACTTCCGCCTCGCCTCGCCGCCGATCATTCATCCCGATTACTACGGCATCGATCTGCCGGACCGCGGCGGCTTGCTGGCGGCGACGCATAATCCTCGAAGAGATGCGCGAGATCATCGGCGCCGATTCGCTGGCGTTCCTGTCGATCGACGGCATGTATCGCGCCATGGGCGAGCCCGGCCGCGATCCCGTCCAATCCGAAATTCGCGGACCATTGCTTCACCGGCGCCTATCCGACCCACCTCACCGACCAGACCCAGCTCGAGCCGCAGCCGCGGCAATCGTCGCTGCTGGCGGAGGCGAGCGGAGGCGAGCCGTTCTGGTCGCGTAATTCGTCATGGCCGGGCTTGTCCCGGCCATCCGCATCTATAAAACCTCAGCGCAAGCAACGTGGATGCCCGGCACGCGACAAGTTTACGCAGTCTGCGCAAAGCAGCTCGGACGGGCATGACGGAGAGTCTACTTCGATGACCCTCACCCCTCGCCTCCCGCATCGCTCTCGTCACCGGCGCCTCGCGCGGCATCGGCTATGCCACCGCGCGCGCGCTGGCCAAGGCCGGCGCGCACGTTGATTGGCGGTGGCGCGAACGCAAGGCGGCCTGGAAGAACTCGACGACGAGATCCGAAAGGACGGCGGCGGCGCGACCCTGGTGCCGCTCAATCTCACCGACTTCGACGGCATCGCACGGCTCGGCGCGGCGCTGCATGAGCGCCACGGCAAGCTCGACATTCTCGTCGGCAATGCCGGCGTCGCCGGCCCGTCGTCGCCGCTCGGGCATATCGAACTGAAACCGTGGAACGAGGTGATGGCGATCAACGTGTCACGCGAATTTCCAGTTGATCCGCTGCATGGAACCGCTGCTGAAGCAATCCGACGCCGGCCGCGCGGTGTTCGTCACCTCGGGCGCCGCGAACAAGGCCAGCGCCTATCTCGGCCCCTATGCGGCCTCGAAAGGCCGCGCTCGAAACGCTGGCGCGGGTCTGGGCCCAGGAAACCGCCAGGCACCACGTTGCGCGTCAACCTGTTCGATCCCGGCCCGATCCGGCACCCGCATGCGCGCCACCGTGTTCCCCGGCGAGGACCCGTTGACGCTCGATACGCCCGGAGCAGGCCGCCGAATTCATCGTGCCGATGTGCGCGCCTGACGTGGACTGAGACCGGCAAGTTCTACGATTACAAGACCCGCACGCTGATGAGTTTTCGCGGACCGGCGTAGCGTCACGATGGGCGCTGCGGTTTCCGCGCAACCGGGCGTCATCCCCGACGAAAGCGGAGGAATAACGCCAACGCCTGTGATTACTGGGTCGCCCGCCGGAGCCTGTCATCAGGCGGCCACTTGACCGACCCGTTGGCGGGCGATGACGGCTATTTGTGCAGCCGTCGCTGTGCTCGCCAACACGGACGCGCTACGATAGGCGCATTGCGGCGCGGCGCCAGAAGGGCTATCGGGGGCGAGGATCGTTTGGTCGATCAAGTCCTTGGTAAGGCTCCGAAAAGAGAGCGATCCTGGCGTCAACATCTGGAGGAATTAATGAAGACAACGCTCGCGCGGCGCTATCGCCGCTGCTTATCGCATGTGCCGGATTGGGGCTCGCTGCCCCGCATTTGCCAGGAAAAGACCGTCAAGATCGGCGTGCTGAACGACATGTCGAGCCTGTATGCCGACATCGGCGGCCCCAATTCGGTGCGTGGCCATCAAGATGGCGGTCGAGGATTCCGGCCTGCTCCAGAAGGGCTGGAAGATCGACGGTCCTCAGCGGCGATCATCAGAACAAGCCGGACGTCGGCGTCAACATCGCCCGGCAGTGGATCGACAGCGACAAGGTCGATGCCATCGCCGATACGCCGAATTCCGGCGTCGCACTGGCGGTCGAGCAATCTCGTCAAGAGAAGAACGCGGTGCTGCTCAACTCGGGCGCCGCCACCGCCGATCTGACCGGCACAGGCGTGCACGCCGAACACGGTCTCCTTCGACCTACGACACCTACATGCTGGCCAACGGCACCGGCAAGGCGCTGACCAAGGCCGGCGGCGACAGCTGGTTCTTCCTCACCGCCGACTATGCGTTCGGCCACGCGCTGCGAGCGCGATACCAGCGCGGTGGTCGACCGCCAACGGCGGCAAGGTGCTGGGCGGGGTCAAGCATCCGATCAACACCGTCGACTTCTCGTCGTTCCTGCTGCAGGCGCAGGCCTCGAAGGCCAAGGTCATCGGCCTCGCCAATGCCGGCGGCGACACCACCAACGCGATCAAGCAGGCGGCCGAATTCGGCATCGTCAGCGGGCGGCCAGAAGCTCGCCGCGCTGCTGCTCTTCATCAACGACGTGCATTCGCTGGGCCTGAAGACCGCGCAGGGCCTGTCGTTCACGGGGATCCTTTTACTGGGACATGAACGACGCAGACGCGCGCATGGTCGAAGCGCTTCATGGCGCTGTCGCCAGAAGAGCGCGATGCCCTCGATGACCGTGGCGGGCAACTACGCCGCGCGTGCTGCACTATCTCAAGGCCATGGAAGCGCTCGGCGGCAACCCGCATGACGGCGCCAAGGTCGTCGCCAAGATGAAGGAGCTGCCGACCGACGATCCGCTGTTCGGCAAGGGCACCGCTCGGATCGACGGCCGCAGGCATCATTCCGGCCTATCTGTTCGAGGTGAAGAAGCCGGAAGAGTCGAAATATCCGTGGGACTACTACAAGACCATCGCCACGATTTCTCCGGAAGACGCCGCCAAGCCGCTCGAAGCGAAGCGAGTGTCCGCTGGTGAAGAAGTAACGAACGCGCTGACCGGCCGGACCTGACGTCCAGCCGGTCGCGGCGTGCTGAAACCGCGCCCCGCAGATCGCTGAATCCGATTGGGATCGGATCCGTGATCTCATCTTTGTTGGAGCCTGATCTTTTCGGAAAACGGTTCCCAAGCACGGATCATGCTCTAAGCACGTCCGCATCGAGGCAGATTCGACCAGAGTCAATTTGCTGGAATGGGACGCCGGCTTTCAAAGTCCGTCGCGATAATGGGCGATGTCAGCCGGGATTTTCCAGCGGAAATTCCTCAAGTGCCGTTCGACGGTCAGGCTTGGAGAAGTTGGCCAGCAGGACTTCGGCCGCCTTTGCCGCTTCCTCGGCTGCGTCCCAATTGCGCCGAGCGCCGCCGCCCATGTCCGCGAGCACGAAGATGATTGGGATTCAGATACAGCGGCTTCACGCGCCCAGGACAGCGACGCATCATATTGTCCCACCAGGTAGTGGCTGAACGCGTTCAACGCCGCCCATTTATATCAGGGGTCGCTGTTGCCGCGCTGCACGGCCGCCGAAAACAGTTCTGATGGCCTGCCGATGCTCGCCGATCACGAGGTGAGCTATTCCGAGTACGCCGCGGGCACCCATGTCGTAGGGGTTCAACTTGACCGCCCGTTTCGCGGCTTCCATGGCCGCCTCGTAATTCCCTCCATCGCATGCAGTAGGACAAGAATCTGAAAATGCGAATGACGAACGCGGATCAAGCCGGACGCTGCTTTCCGCGAGGCTCATCGCCTCGGTCCACAATTCGGCTGCGTACTCTTGATCCATCCATACTGCGCCCTGCACCATGATGGTGGCGAGATAGGCGCGTGCGATTGAAAGCGCCGGATCGAGCGCAATGGCCTCCCTGACACAGATCGATCGAGGCTTCGAAATCCGCTTTTGTGTGCCGATAGTAGTGCGAAAGCCCCTTCAGAGAACCGATCCCATGCGGTCAGATCGGTGGACGACGACCGCGGCGAGGCGGATGCTTCCGCACGACTTATATCTCCGGGGCCAATGCCGCTGACAGGCTGGTGGTGATTTCATCCTGCATCGCGAACAGGTCGCCGATGTCCCGGTCATATCGACCGGTCCATAATTGCTCGCCATTCTCCGGCGCTATCAGTTCGGCGGTTACACGCGATCTTGGTTCCGGCACGCCGCACCGAACCCTGGATCCAGGTAGGTCGCGTCGATCTCCGCGCGCGATCAGGCGCGCGCTGGTACGTTCGCCCTTGAACGAAAAGGTCGAATTTCTGGCTCAGCACCCGATAAAATGATTGCAGCGAAGAGCGCGTGGATCGTGGTCCTCGGTGAGCCCGTCGGAAAAATATTCGTCGGTGCTGTCGCTGAGATTGGCGAACGGCAGCACGCCACGATCGCGGTTCGATATGTGAGCCGGCAGGTTCGATGAGTCGTTCTATCGGTTCCCGACCGCCGGTGTCAGGACCCGCCCGGCTCCCAGGTCCAGACATGCACCGGCTGCTTCGATGTTCTTCAAACGGTGACTGCCGGCATCGACAAGAGGCGGCGCTGGATGCTTGCCGGCCTCATGGTAGGCCTTCGCTGGAAACGGCCACGCCGCCGGGGACGGCGATCGCTTCTAAGGCGGACCGCGACGTTCGACGCCGTCCCCGAACGCTTCGTCTTCGTCGGCGATCACATCCCCATGTGGACGCCGCATGCGGAACTGCATGACCCGGTCCGCGGGAAGGTGGTCGTTCGCGTTCCGCCATCAGCGCCACGCATCGCGATCGCGGACTCTGATTGCCTCACGATGCTCGGAAACTCCACCAGGAAACCGTCGCCGGTGTTCTTTACCAGCCGCCGCCGTGATTGAGGATGATCAGGTATATCGCGATTCGATGGGCCTTAGAACGTGGCGTGTGTGCCAGCCTCGTCGGCGCCCATCATTCGCGAGTAACCGGCGACGTCGGCGCGAGCTATCGCCGCTCGGCATCTCTCCATTCTGCCGTGCTCCTGAACTGGCAGAGACCACGGTACGTGGTCGGCTGGCCGGATCCAATGATTTTAAGACACAGGGTTCCCAGCGGGAACCACGGTCCGGACGCGAGGTGATGCCATGTGCACACGCCTGCGCCCTCCCCGCGGAAGGAGATCACCGCAAGCTATTCCCTGAAGCCAGCGTGCGCGCCGCGATCAGCGATCGCCAGCACCAGCATGACGCCGAGCGCCAGCAGGAACGGCGCCCCCGGTAATTTCAGCGGCGCCTGAGGGCCGATGAAATAGGCAAATGTCAGCGTGAACAGAAACGGTCCCGACAAGCTGGGACACGCTTTGCACGCTGGTGATGGCGCCCTGCAATTGGCCCTGCTGGTCCGGCGCGACCAATCGCGTCATCAGCGCCTGCACCGCCGCGCCGGCGACGCCCCACAGCGCCATCACGGGAATGCCGAGCCAGAACAGCGGACCGGTTGGCGCGCGCGCCGAAAATCAGAAAGCCGACGGCGCCGCAGCCAAGCCCCAGCAGCAGCGCCCGGCGCTCGCCGAAACGCTGCACACGATCGGCCCGATCGCCTGCGCCCTGCACGGCCATCGCGCAGATGCCGACCATCGCCAGCGTCAGGCCGACCGTCGCCGCATCCCAGCCGTAGCGATAGGTCGCATAGAGCACGAAGGTTGAGGGCAGAACCACATGCGCGACCTGAGCAAAGAAATTCGCCACCGACAGTCCCGCGAGCACCCGGATCGGGCGCAACAGATGCAGCGCACCGAGCGGATTTGCGCTTTTCCAGCGCAACGGCGCGCGCCGATCCGGCGGCAGCGATTCGGGCAGGATCAGCAAGCCGTAAAGCGTGTTGGCGAAGCTCCAGGCCCGCCGCGACCCAGAACGGCAACCGCGGGATCCATGCCGCCGCAGCAATCCGCCGAGCGCCGGTCCGAGGATAAATCCGGCGCCGAACGCCGCGCCGACCTTGCCGAACACCGCGGCGCGCCGTTCCGGAGGCGTGATATCCGCGATGTAGGCGAAATGCACGTCGAGATGCTCGCCGAGGTGATGCCGAGATCACCCGGCCGACGAAAAGCCAGGTCAAGGGACGGCGCCAGCGCCATCAGCACATAGTCGAGCGCGAGGCCAGAGTTCGACAGCAGCACCACGGGCCGCCGGCCGAACCGGTCCGACAGGCCGCCGAGGACCGGCGAGAAGAAAAACTGCATCGCCGCCCAGGCGGTGCCGAGCAGACCGAAGATCCGCGCGGCCCTCGCGGTGTCGTTATCGACGAAGCTTTCCACGAGCTTGGGCGGGACCGGCAGGACCAGACCCAGCGCCAGCGTGTCAAGCAGGATGGTGATGAAGATGAAGGCCACCGCTCCACCGGCGTGGCGCGCGTGCCGATGGCACCCCGATGATATCAGCGGGCGGTTCGTCAACCATGAGTTGCGCTTGTGGTTGCGACGGAGGACTGGCAGCGAGCCCAGATTAACGCGCGCACGGCGTGGATAATGGGGGAGCCCCGCGGGTTCCGGGCAAAGGGCTATCGCGCCCATGACTTCAGCCGTGCGCTACAGTCTGGCCTCGCACGATATCTCAGCAGATGCGTCCCCTGCGAACACGCTGGGGACCTATCTTGGCTAAATTTGAAGAAAGGCCTTTGCCCCAGTGCCGAAACAGCTGCGCCGCATTGTGCTCACGCTGGGGTCCCTGCGTTCTACCACCTGGGGCATGCACACATCTTTTTGAGGCTCCATCGGCGACGGCGTAGAAGTATTCGATTCCGTTTTTCATGGTGATGGGGCCTGGCGGTTTTGGACGAGGGGATAGCCGTCAGCCGCCGAGACGACCGACGTCAGGCGGCCAGCCAAGCTATCGGGTGGATGCGGGCCAAGCCGCTTACTTTGGGCCTCGAGATTTCGATTGAGAGCGGCGAGCGTTGCTACTTCGTTGGCATCGAAGACAAGCCGCACGGGCTGATGGCCACGGCCATCGCGCCTGCAGGAGCTGGAGGGTGATGACCGCCGCCTTGGCGGCGTCGCGACCAGCAGGCCGGTCCGCGGTGGCGATCTGGCTGTCTTCGAGCTTGAAGCCTTGTGTCTTGAGGACGCGGAAGAGAACTGCTCGATCAGCCAGCGCCGCTTGGCTACCATTCGACGATGCGCCAGGCTTCTTCTGCATTCGCCACGGGGTGAGTGGTGAGAAGCCGCCAGTGCAGCGGCTCGGTGGCAGAGAATCGGGTTCGAATACCTCGACCAGGGTCAGCGGCAAGCTTTCGGGCAGATGACGCAGGAACTTGCGCTGCGGCCGAGGCCAGCGTTCACCGCCGAAGCGAAGTTTGAGAACCGCGACACGTTCGGCCCGCTGCGCCCGCGCAGGCAGTACGATGGCTCGCTGGTCCACGAGGTCATGGCTTCGCTGGCCACGCCTGGCGGTCCCGTCCGCGAGCTTGCGATCATGCATGCTGCAGGTGCCCACATGGAAGTGCTCGGCGGCGCCAGCATAAAGGGCAAAAATGTCGCTCTCGCGGTCGCCGAGCACGGTCACCATGGCGGCTGGCCAGCAGCGGTTTGGCCCGCCAGCGCCGTGGCGACCCAACGCTGGGATTCCTTGTCCGACAAAGTCGCGCAGGTCGTGCGAAGGAGTGCGGCGACACCCCGCGGGTCATACCTGACAACTCAACAAGGCCGAGGCAATTGCCGTTCTCGGCGTCCATTTTGCCAGCATCGGGTGCAGCAGCACCGCGGCCGTTACCACTTGCCGATCTCCCCGAGCCCGCCGGCGTTCCGCCGTGGTTGCGAAGTTGATTTCACTGGTGTCCTGGATCGCCAGTATGGCGGCCTTCTGCCGCCTTGCCGCCGTGCCTTCGCTCAGTTTTCGATCACGCGTGCGGTCGTCACCTTGGCGTTGCAAAAGCGGTTGAAGCGCACTTCCCGGGCGCGGTTGCCTTTGCCAGCCGCCGCAGGCATGCTGAACATCCTTGCCAATAACAATACATTCGAGCAGTGCCGCCCCCGCACCGAGACGACAATCCCCGAACCGACCCAATGACCAGTCAATTTGCGCCAGCATGCCGACACCTGCCAAAGCGCTGAAGTGTCATATTAGAAATCATGAATTCCCGATTCTGGAATCCCAGCTGACTGACTGGCCAATCCGCCGCACTAGATGTGTGCATGCCTAGTGGCGCGTGATTCGCGGGGTAGCGACTCGTTGAAACGCCACACACGGGAGAAATTCCATATGCCGCCAGCCACCTGTAAGCGGGAGAGGTGAAAGATGCTGCAAATTTTCAGGCACTTCACTCACCGGGCTTTCGCAGCGGCTTCCCTGATATCCATCGGGCGTGCGCGCCGTCGATCCGTCCGAAAGCAGCGATTAAAATAATGAAAGATCACCAAATAACCAGCGTCGGTAGGCGATCGCGCTCACCTGCCTTTGCACAGAACTGAGGCTCGCTGAGCATGCGATGGGCGCTGGCAGGCGGCCGCCCGAGCAGCGAAGGCGGAAAACGTGGTGCCATCGCTCTCAGAACAGTCGCTGCAAATGAGCGCGGCGTCACGCCGAGATGCGCCGCAACGCTGCCGATCGAAATATCCCGGCGGTCAATATCTCTCGATGATATAGGTCTTTGCCGCTCGTTAATCGGGCAGCCCCATCCGCGACTTCTTGCAACGCCTTCGGCTCTCGCGGTCGCTCCAGCGCGAGCGCCGTCAGATCGTGCACGTGGGTCGCAACATGATGTCGAAGAGCAGGCGTCTCCACCGCGAGATCGTCAGCCAGCAAGGTGTTCGAGTGAGCTTTGTCAGAAGCCTAAGCGCGGCGGTATCCGGGGTATGTGATGCATGATTGCATCGTCGACATCGACGACCACCGGCGACAACATCGAGTATGGAATTCGAGATCGCGATCGATTCTGCCGAAAGAACGGCGGTCGAATACGACCGCCTCGCCGCTGCTGATCAACACCGCATCATTTTCGCGAAGCGTGACCTCACGGCCGCGCGCGTGAAACAATGACGCTGCCGGTCTGATTCACGAGGAGCGAGAGATCGCGTCGTTGCCGTCTCGCGATCATCTCACGCGTACGTACTATTCGGGCGGCCGTAAACCGGCCCGACACGGTTGCAGTCCCGGCAAGCGCACGCGAGAGTCACAGTCGCGTCGAGCGAAGCGTCGTCAGGGGCTCCGATCTCAGCCCTCAGCACGGTGTGGCGGTAATGCTCACGCCAGGTGGCAACTCCGCATGTTTTCCGGAAGATCGGCTGTCGAGAATCGAACTGTCGCGAAGCTCTCTGGAACGGTCACGTGGGTTACTTCCGATAGGCCGGTCATGATGGCGGCGATATCAGCCATCATTCCGCGATTTGTTGGCCCCGGCAGCGTTGATAGGTCACGGCGGAGATCGGTCGCTTCCCCGATCAGATGGTGTTCTGTTGCAGCGCAGTGATCAACATAAGTTGATGAGGCCGCGGTCGCGCCGGCAGGGGCATTGGAACCACATTTCTGCCGGATTTAGAACAAGATACGTCGGGATCGTCGATTCTCGCTGAGGACACTCGCTAGCCGATCAGCGGTGTCGCAATCCCGCAACCACCTTGACGAGATCGGCCTGCCGGCCGGCGCCGGTTTTGACAAACAAGCGCCCGAGGTGCGTCTTGACCGTGCTTTCGGCAACGCCGAGGGCGACCGCGACCTCCGGGACACCGCCGACTTCGACGATCGCCATCAGCACGCGCAACTCGGTCGGGGTCAGATTGTAGGCGCGGGCGATGATTTCCGGAGGAGACCGGATTTGCGTTGCCACCTTGCGAATGAACAGCGCCGCAGTTGCGGATGCAAGCCTTCCCGGCAAGAACGGCGGGCACCGGATGTCAGCGGGAGGACATGCGCGACATAACATGAGCCGTCCTGCGCTTTCAGCGGCAAGGCAATTCCCCGAATTCCGATTGCCCGCATCGCCACTCCCGGCGGCTGCAAACAGCTCGCGAAGAGCCTGATCAATCCTCGCATCGCTTGCAACGATCCGCCCGCCCATCGTGGACAGGAAGTCGCCGGCGTCGAGAATGATGTGACAGGCGGCATTGGCGTGAACGATGCGGCCACCCGCATCGACAAGGCACATTCCCGCGCTGAGGCCGTCGAGTATATCAGCGAGGCTCGCAGCATCCGCTGCCTTGAGATCGATAGAGTCTGCCGATCAGCACCGCCCGGCGGATGTGCGGAACGATAAGGCGCATGCGCCGGCGCGCTTCGTCGTCGACAACACCATCGCTTTGGTAGCGAAACACCCCGAACATTGCCGCGGTGGTCACCGATTTATCCAGCACCGCCGTTACGGCATCCACCATGCCCTGTGGCTGGACCCACTCCTTGTAAAACCGCGTTTCCAGGAACTCCTGGTAAGGCATGATATCCGCCACTGCCATCGGTTGCTCGACATCAGTGAAGTATTGGGCGGTGGTGAAGGGGTCGAATTTTATGTATTTGTTGAAATAGAGCTTTCGGTAAGGACCCGATATATCGCTGGAGTGATAATAGACGATGCCGGTCGACGGCGGTTGGGCTCTTGGAAAGATTGCCGCCACCGGGCCGCCGACGAAACGCCCGGCCTTGCCGAGCACGCCGCTCCACAGCGAGGGATCGAGCGCTGCATCGTAGATCTCGCCGATGAGTTCAGGAGAGCTGCTCTGCCTGATCCGCGTGTCATCCTCGAAGAAGGACATCCGGGCCGGCCCTGCTTTTGTCGCCGTCGTTTGCTGTCTTTGGCTTTCGCTTTGGGCCTCGACTTGAATAGCGCGCCCGACGCGATCTGTTTGCTCCCCTGAGGACAGGAACCAGCACTGAAATCAGTATTGTTTGTCACGAATAAGCCACACGCGATTTTTGGACCAGACTTCTCTGAGCCCGGACGGACGGCAGCGCCAAGGACGCGCCGTTACTCACGATCTGGATAAGCCCTACACGCACCGTTGACGACCCCGCTTGCAGCGCAAGCGACAACGGATTGGTGAGGAACAGAACTCCGGTGGGGAGCGACTGATATGCCGAGGACAAATCGGAGCGCGGGGATCATCGCATTTCGGCGCGCGGCCGCAAATATCGAACTACTGCTGATCCATCCCGGCGGATCGTTCTGGGCGAAGGGATGCCGGCAGTTGGTCGATACCGAAGGGGGCTTTATCAGGACGGGGAAGAAGCGCTGGTCGCGGCAAGCGGGTTCGGGGGAGGAGGGGCGGGCTTGTTCAGTCGGGCGCCTGCATTGAGCTCGGCGCGTTCAGAGCAGCCCAGCAGAAGGTAATTCCAGTTGGGCCGTCGAGAACGATTTTGATCTCGCGGCATCTCGCTGGCAACATGTTCTCGATGGAGTGGCCTCCGAAGTCTGGGCTCATGCGGGAATTTCCGGAGGCCGATCGAGCGCAATGGTTCAGCGTCGATCAAGCTCGCCACAAGATCACGAAGGGCCAGATCCCGATTCTCGACGCTCTCGCCCAACGGTTCCAATGACGCGCGTTAACCCTGTTGCCAAATCTTCTTCCTCTTGTCCCAGCTATTTCGTTTTGCTGCTGCTAAACTGCCTGCATTGGATCTTGGAGTTTCTACTGGCACCAGCTCGCTTGTTTCGTCGCCTGGTTTTGGTCAGGATCTTCGTTCGGAAAGCGTTAAATCATGATGAGAGCGGCTCTCATCCTTGTCGGCGTCAGCTCACTGGTCGCGATGGAGCGCGGGACGCCGCCGCGCGTTGCAAAAAGCCGCCGATCAGCCGCTCACCAATCAACCGTCGGCGTAAGCGATCCACGGGACACTTTGGCAAGGCAGACCGGCTCGAAATTCCCTACTTCCAAAACGAATTACCAACTCAGCCGATTTCATTTGAGCTGACGCCGCCAGCGGGTTCAACACCTCGTTATTTCAAGAGGCTGGCAAGATTGTCAGGTGGCAATCGGACACGAACGCCGAGAACAAGAAGATCGCTGTCGTACATCCCAAGCCAAGGCCCAAGATCCCGGATTCTAAGCCAAGGCCCAGCACCAGGCCCACGACCACAGGATTCCAACACAGTCGCGAATACACATCGCTCGAAGGAGCCTATGGATGTCACGCCGTGTCGGCCAAATGCGTTCGATCGCTTCCTCAAAGCATTGAACCTGCGGTCCAAGGCTGCGAGGCCTGAGAGCGGGATGAGCTTTCTTTCAGATCGTCATCCCGCTCTATCTTTCTGTTTGAGCACGATCTCCCGGGCAAACGCTTCGCGTTTGTCCGAGGGAAAACCGGTGCACCACCCGTCGGGTCGCGGCCCGAGGGGCATGCTTTTCCGGATCATGCTTGCGCGCTTATTGAGGAGCGGCCGCCGCGCTTCCGCCGACTGCGCGCGCGGCGCCGAAGCGATTCGGCAAAGGCAGGGCCGCCCGGCGTCACTGAGGCGGCTGTAAGTCCATTAAGTCTCGATTCAGCTCCTGGTGGGATCATCCCTGACAGTCACGCAGATGAACCCAGCGATGGGATTGCATGAGCTATGAAAGCCCCCTCGGGGCCGATGCCACCAGGGCAGCCATCAGCTTTTGGACTCAATCAGATCGGGCGCGCTGATGAGGTCAGGCCACCCAGGCCGGACGAGGCGTTGTCTGCGAACGCATGTCGTGACGAACCGCAGGAATCTCGGTCGAATTCCTCACGCTTGCTGTCATAGCGGCGCTTGCATTGGCATGGGTTGGCGGCACCCACTTTGTCACCGATGGACCGCCACCATTCGGCAATGCGGGCTGTCAAGGCGGTTGTCGAACGGATCATCGCCGTTGAATCAGGCGGCGACTCGAACGCCAGGAATAAGCGCTCCAGCGCGACCGGAGCTGGTCAGTTTCTCGACGAAACATGGCTGGAGATGATCCGGAACGTACCGACGCGATCTCGTCGAGGGCCGCAGCGAAAGGAAATATTGGAACTACGGCGGGATCCAGAACTTACCCGTGCGATCGTGACGCGATTGGTGGAGCAGAATGCCGCGATGTTGAAGAAGCGAGGCCTTCCAGTCACGCCGGGTACTCTCTACCTGACGCACTTTGCCGGTCCCGCGGGAGCCGTGGCCGGTGCTGTCCGTTTCGGAAAATGCCGACGCGGCTTCACTCGATGGCGAGCGCCGACGCGACCGGCCAGACAACGCGTGAAAAGCTCGTCAATGCCAATCCATTCCTCAAAGGAGCTCACGGTCGGCGATCTCGAAAAACTGGGCCAATCGGAGAGATTGCGCAGTTATTATAGACCGCGGACTGGGCGCGGATTGCTAAACTGCGCCGGCGTCCGCTTTCACGATGGCCGACTTGCGCTTGTGGGCGAACGGATTGGCTTTCTCGCGCAGCGCGA
>ERZ1370068.8640-contig-7478_pt1 | contig 41331 bp, 75 predicted proteins | sample MGYA00561227_ERZ1370068 | MGnify/ENA primary metagenome ERZ1370068 (study PRJEB38410, sample SAMEA6850437) | metagenome | study: Metagenomic assessment of the ecological functions of the soil: analysis of the soil microbiota associated with the... | reverse complement strand
TCGTCGACGCCGTTGGCAGGCAGTCTCGTAGCCGTTGGCCTCGGCGAGCTCCAGCACGGTGGCCGGCCGCAGCCCGCCGTCGAGGTGGTCGTGCAGCAGCGCCTTCGGGGCGTGCCGGATCGAGTCCAGGGTCAGCGGTGTGGTCATCTGTTATTTCCGCTCCTCGCGTGCGCTGGACGTAATCCGATCGATGATCAGCGGCCGATGTTTCGGCAGCGGCGTCGCCGACGCTCCAGCGCGCCGTCCAGTTCGGCCATGCGCGGCCTCGAACCGCTCCGGGGTGTCGGTGTAGAGGGTGAACAGCGCCTCACCAGCGGCGACGGGCTCGCCGGGCGGCGGTGGATGCGCAGCCCCGCGCCGGACTGCACCCGCTCACCTGGGACGGAGCGGCCCGCGCCGAGCCGCCACACCGTCAGTCCCACCGCCATCGCGTCGATGTCGTCCCATCGTGCCATCGCGCGGCGCCGTGATGGTCTCGGAATACGCACCGATCGGCAGCGGTCGAGACAAGTCGCCGCCCTGCGCGGCGACCAGCGCACGGAACCGGTCCATCGCCGAGCCGTCGCGTCAGCGTCTGCGGCGGGGTCGATCACCGTCGAGCCCGGCGGCGTCGAGCATCTCGGCGGCCAGCGCCAGCGTCAGCTCCACCACATCGGGCGGCCCTCCGCCGGCCAGCACCTCCAGCGACTCCTCGACCTCGACGGCGTTGCCGACGGTGCGGCCCAGCGGCGTGTCCATGTCGGTCAGCAGCGCGCCGGGTCACCAGCCCGTGCGCGGTGCCCAGCTCGACCATCGTGCGGGCCAGCTCGCGGGACTCGGCCTCGGTCTTCAGGAACGCGCCGCTGCCGACCTTGCTGTCGAGCACCAGCGCCCGGTGCCCTCGGCGATCTTCTTGCTCATCACGGAGCTGGCGATCAGCGGCAGCGACTCGGTGGTGCCGGTGACGTCGCGCAGCGCATAGATCTTGCGGTCGGCCGGGCGCCAGCTCGCCTGCCGCGAAGATCGCCGCGCCGAGGTCGCAAAGCTGTTGCCGGATTTGGGCTTTCGAGATCTCGGCGGTGAAGCCCGGATGGACTCCAGCTTGTCGAGCGTGCCGCCGGTGTGCCCGAGGCCGCGCCCGGCGGCCTGCGGCACCGCTCCCCGCACGCCATCACGACGGGCACCAGCGGAATGGTGATCTTGTCGCCGACGCCGCCGGTGGAGTGCTTGTCCACCAACGCCAGTGGCTTGCCGTCGCGCCGCAGATCGGTGAAGTCCAGCCGCTCACCGGAGTCGACCATGGCGGCCGTCCAGCGGGCGATCTCGGCGCCGGTCATGCCGCGCAGGAAGATCGCCATCAACAGCGCCGACATCTGCTCGTCGGCCACCCGGCCATGGGTGTAGCGCGTCGATCACCCAGTCGATCGCCGCATCGGACAGCACGCCGCCGTCGCGCTTGGTCCGGATGACCGTCGGCGCGTCGAATGTGAGTCTGCGTCACGGCTTTCTGCGCGCTCCCGTCGGAGCGGCAGATCGTCGGCAGCCGAACGCGTCCGGCAGCAGCTCGCTCAGCGGCCGCGGGCCCAGCGGATGGTCGATCAGCAGGTCCGGGCCCGCCGTGCTCCAGCAGCACCTGGCGGCACCGTCCGCACGGCATCAGCAGCTCGCCCGTCGGCGTCCACACACGACAGTGCGATCAGCCTGCCGCCACCGCCGGAATGCAGGGCGCAGACCACAGCGCACTCGGCACAGAGACCAAGGCCATATGAGACATTCTCCACATTGCAGCCGGCCACCATCCGGTGATCGTCGACCAGCGCCGCCGCCCCGACCGAGAACCCCGAATACGGCGCATATGCGTTAGCTGCCGCCTCAGTTGCCTTGTGCCGCAACATCTTCCAGTCGATATCGGATGTCATGTCAACTCCCGCCGAGCCGATTCTGAATGCATTCCGAAGCCCCGTCTCGTGACTCGACTCGCGAGATAGGTAACCCTAACTTCTAGCGTCATTAGACGTGCAGACGGCTACACCGTAGTTCGTTTAGCAGTACAGATGGGTTTAGAGTCGCCCCGAGGTTTGGGCAGAGTTCTCAGCCGAGTCAGGTCTCGCAGGCGGCCGAGCCCAAGCGTCCACCGATGGCGTTGGAGGCCAGATGAGTACTGCGACATCCGCGAGCCCGGCGGTACCGGCTCCGCGATCGCACCCGTCGCGCAGGCGCACCCTCTACCGCGGCGATCCCGGGCATGTGGTCCTGGGTGCTGCACCGCATCACCGGGGCGACCATCTTCTTCTTCCTGTTCGTGCACGTGCTCGACACCGCGCTGGTGCGGGTCAGCCCGCAGGCCTACAACGAGGTCATCGACACCTACAAGACGCCGATCGTCGGGCTGATGGAGATCGGGCCTGGTCGCGGCGGTGCTCTACCACGCCCTCAACGGCATCCGGGTCATCCTGATCGACTTCTGGCAGCACGGCCCGCAGCTACCAGCGGCTGATGCTGTGGATCGTCGTCGGCGTCTGGCTCGCCGTGATGATCCCGGCGCTGGGCGTGCTCGGCATGCACATGGCGGAGCGATTCCTGTGAGCGCGCCATGGACACCCCACCACCGCGAGGGGCCGTCTGGCACCCGTGCAGGAGAAAGAGCACGACCGCCCGGCCAGCCTGGACCATCCGCGCGCACCGCGGCGCCCGAGGGGCATCCCGTACTTCGAGAAGTACGCCTGGCTGTTCATGCGGTTCTCCGGCGTCGCGCTGGTGTTCCTGGCGCTCGGGCACCTGTTCATCAGGCTGATGTGGGACGACGGCGTGTACCGCATCGACTTCAACTACGTCGCCGAGCGCTGGGCCTCGCCGTTCTGGCAGATCTGGGACATGGCCCTGCTGTGGCTGGCGATGGTGCACGGCGCCAACGGCATGCGCACCATCATCGGCGACTACGCCCGCAAGAACATCACCAGGTTCTATCTGAATTCGCTGTTGTTGCTGGCGACGGGGTTCACGCTGGTGTTGGGCACCTACGTGCTGGTCACGTTCGACGCGAACATCTCGTGACGGGAGCTGATAAATGATTCAGGAACATCGCTACGACGTCGTGATCGTCGGTGCCGGCGGCGCGGGCATGCGGGCCGCCGTCGAGGCGGGTCCGCGGGTCCGCACCGCGGTGCTGACCAAGCTGTACCCGACGCGCAGCCACACCGGCGCGGCGCAGGGCGGGATGTGCGCGGCGCTGGCCAACGTCGAAGAGGACAACTGGGAGTGGCACACCTTCGACACCGTCAAGGGCGGCGACTACCTCGCCGACCAGGACGCCGTCGAGATCATGTGCAAGGAGGCCATCGACGCGGTGCTCGACCTCGAGAAGATGGGGATGCCGTTCAACCGCACCCCGGAGGGCCGCATCGACCAGCGCCGGTTCGGCGGGCACACCCGCGACCACGGCAAGGCGCCGGTGCGCCGCGCCTGCTACGCCGCCGACCGCACCGGCCACATGATCCTGCAGACGCTGTACCAGAACTGCGTCAAGCACGACGTCGAGTTCTTCAACGAGTTCTACGCGCTCGACATCTGGCGCTGACGGAGACCGCCGGCGGGCCCCGTCGCGACCGGGGTCATCGCCTACGAGCTGGCCACCGGCGACATCCACGTCTTCCACGCCAAGGCGATCGTCGTTCGCCACCGGCGGATCCGGCCGGATGTACAAGACCACCTCCAACGCGCACACGCTCACCGGTGACGGCATTGGGCATCGTGTTCGGCAAGGGACTTCCGTTGGAGGACATGGAGTTTCACCAGTTCCATCCGACCGGCCTGGCCGGGCTGGGCATCCTGATCTCCGAGGCGGTGCGCGGCGAGGGCGGCCGCCTGCTCAACGGCGAGGGCGAGCGCTTCATGGAGCGCTACGCGCCCACCATCGTCGACCTGGCGCCCGCGCGACATCGTCGCCCGCTCGATGGTGCTCGAGGTGCTGGAGGGCCGCGGCGCCGGCCCGCACAAGGACTACGTCTACATCGACGTGCGCCACCTCGGCGAGGACGTGCTCGAGGCCAAGCTGCCCGACATCACCGAGTTCGCCCGGACCTACCTCGGTGTCGACCCGGTCACGCGAGCTGGTGCCGGTCTACCCGACCTGCCACTACGTGATGGGCGGCATCCCGACCACGGTGCAGCGGCCAGGTGCTGCGCGACAACACCACGCCGCTGCCTGGCCTGTACGCCGCGGGCGAATGCGCCTGCGTCTCGGTGCACGGCGCGCAACCGGCTGGGCACCAACTCGCTGCTGGACATCAACGTGTTCGGCCGCCGCGCCGGCATCGCCGCCTCGAATTACGCGCTGGGCCACGACCACGTCGACATGCCGCCGGATCCGGCGGGCATGGTGGTCGGCTGGGTCGGCGACATCCTGTCCGAGCACGGCAACGAGCGCGTCGCCGACATCCGCGGTGCGCTGCAGCAGTCGATGGACAACAACGCCGCGGTGTTCCGCACCGAGGAGACGCCTCAAGCAGGCGCTGACGGACATTCACGCGCTCAAGGAGCGGTATGCGCGAATCTCGGTGCACGGACAAGGGCAAAGCGCTACAACAGCGACCTGCTCGAGGCGATCGAGCTGGGCTTCCTGCTGGAGCTCGCCGAGGTGACCGTCGTCGGTGCGCTGAACCGCAAGGAGTCTCGCGGCGGCCACGCCCGCGAGGACTACCCCAACCGCGACGACACCAACTACATGCGCCACACCATGGCCTACAAGCAGGGCACCGACCTGCTGTCCGACATCAGGCTGGACTACAAGCCGGTGGTGCAGACGCGGTACGAGCCGATGGAACGGAAGTACTGACGATGACCGTCGCACCAGACTGTCGAAACCACGGACGGCGCCGCTGCCGCCGGTCCCCGAGGGCGCGGTGATGGTGACGCTGAAGATCGCCCGCTTCAATCCGGAGGATCCCGACGCCGCGGGCTGGCAGAGCTTCCGTGTGCCCGTGCCTGCCCACCGATCGGCTGCTCAACCTGCTGCACTACGTCAAGTGGTACCTGGACGGCACGCTGACGTTCCGGCGGTCCTGCGCGCACGGCGTGTGCGGCTCGGACGCGATGCGCATCAACGGCGTCAACCGGCTGGCGTGCAAGGTGCTGATGCGCGACCTGCTGCCGAAGAAGCCGGGCAAGCAGCTCACCATCACGATCGAGCCGATCCGCGGCCTGCCCGTGGAGAAGGACCTCGTGGTGGACATGGAGCCGTTCTTCGACGCCTACCGGGCGATCAAGCCGTACCTGATGACGCAGCGGCAATCCGCCGACGCGCGAACGGATTCAGAGCCAGACCGACCGCGCCCGCTACGACGACACCACCAAGTGCATCCTGTGCGCGTGCTGCACGACCAGCTGCCCCGTGTACTGGAGCGAGGGCAGCTACTTCGGCCCGGCCGCGATCGTCAACGCGCACCGGTTCATCTTCGACAGCCGCGACGAGGCTGCCGCCGAGCGACTGGACATCCTCAACGAGGTCGACGGCGTCTGGCGCTGCCGCACCACGTTCAACTGCACGGAGTCCTGCCCGCGCGGCATCCAGGTGACCCAGGCGATCCAGGAGGTCAAGCGCGCGCTGATGTTCGCGCGCTGAGCGGCTATCGCGCGTCGAAGCGACGCTGCAGACCGAGACGGCCGAGACCACGCTTCGAAACCGGCGGGTCCTCACATGCGCTGTCACACATCGGCGGGCTGTCTCGTCTAACGGGTATGACACAGAAGACCCGCATCGAGCCCATCGCCCCGCAGCAGCGCCAACCTGCTGACCCGCATCATGTACCGGGTCGCCAAGCGCCGGTTCGGCGAGGTGCCCGAGCCGTTCACCGTCGCCGCGCATCACCCGAGGCTGCTGATCGCCAATGCCGTGCACGAGACGCTGCTGCAGTCCGGCGCTCCAAGAAGCTGCCCACCAACGTGCGGGAGCTGGCGGTGTTCTGGACCGCCCGCACCATCGGATGCTCGTGGTGCGTCGACTTCGGCTCGATGCTGCAGCGGCTGGACGGACTCGACGTCGAGCGGCTCAAGGACGTGGACAACTACGCGACCTCGCCCGCCTACACCGACGACGAGCGGGCCGCCATCGCCTACGCCGACGCCATGACGACCGACCCGCACACCGTCACCGACGAACAGGTCGCCGACCTACGCAACGCCGCTTCGGCGACGACGGGGTGATCGAGCTGACCTATCAGATCGGCGTGGAGAACATGCGGGCCCGGATGTACTCGGCGCTGGGCATCACCGAGCAGGGCTTCAACTCCGGTGACGCCTCGCCGGGTTCCCGTGGGCTACCGAGCGAGGAGCAAGCGGCGAGCCGGTGAACTTGTCCGGGTTTGCGATATCCCAGATCGGCGCAGACCTTTCCGTCGCGCACGGTCATCGCGGTCACCCGCGGCGTCATCGCCGGATAGTCGTCGCGCGGCGGGACCCGGCGGTGTAGCTGCCGAGCTGGCCGTTGACCAGCGCGAGCTGGTTCGTCGACAGCCACTCCGGCCCGTAGCGACGGGCCAGACCGAACAGGAACCGCGCCACCTTGTCCGGGCCGTGGATGACGCGCGCAGGCGGTCGGCGCCCTGCGGTTGGAGTCGCCCGTGAAGGTGACGTCCGGATGCAGAAGGCGCACAACGGCTTCCATGTCGCCTTCGGCAAGCGCCGCCATCAGTGCACCGGCCACCTCGTTGTGGGTGTCGTCGGCGACCGACGGCGGAGCCGACGCGACCGCCCCGTCGCGCGCGAGAGGCAAGCTGGCGGGCCGAGGCATCGCTGACGCCGAGCACCGCGGCGATCTCACCGAAGGGCACCGCGAAGCCGTCGTGCAGCACGAACGCCACCCGCTGATCGGGCGTCAGCCGCTCCAGCACCACCATCGCGCGCGAACCGGGCATCCTCGGCGGCCACCACCGCGCGCGAGCGGATCGTTGCCGTCGAACCCCGTCACCACCGGTTCGGGCAGCCATTCGCCGACGTAGGTTTCGCGCCGGTGTGCCGCCGAGCGCAGCCGGTCCAGGCTCAGTCTGCTGACCACCGTCGTCAGCCACGCCCGCAGATCGGTGATGGAGTCGGACTGCGCACGATCCCACCGCAGCCAGGCATCCTGCACGATGTCCTCGGCGTCGGCGACGGTGCCGGTGAGCCGGTACGCGACGGCCAGTAGATGCGGCCGCAGCTCCTCGAACTCGTCGACCCGCGTGCTCGCGGTCATGAGCGCGAGTCTGCTGGGCCATCGCGGCCGCAATGGTCGCCGCCAGGGAGCGAGTCTTCGATCGGGCCGATCGATTGGCAGCACGGCACGCACCAGCAAAGGGCCGTCCGGGGACGATATCCGGTCGTTCGACTGCGTTTCGATCTCACCGCGGTTTCGGCGGCGCGCGCGAGCATCGCCGCCCTAGGGCTTGACGAAGCGGCGGGTAGTGCGCCACGACGGCGGCGCCGTCCGAACGTGTGATCTGAAGCCGCCATCATCGATCCCTCTGGCGTCGGCGAAGACGACGCTGGCCTCGTCCGAGGTTTTCGGTGTGCGCCGCGACGTCTGTCGGCACCAGGCCGGCACGTCCGATGGAGGCCCGCGCCGACGCCCAGCAGGTCGAACTCCGCCGTCACCGAATCGGCTGTGCCGCCGTCCACTTGCGAGCCCGACGACGGCGTCGGGACGCGGCGACCGCGGCCTCCGCGCCCGCGCCGCCGACCGCTCGCGCAGCAACACCTGCGCGAGGATCTGCGGCTGCCCCTGTCCACCCATCGGTCGCCAGGGACGTGGCGTGGCGCGCCCGGTAGCGTCGTCAGTCACGGGCATCAGGTGTGCGCTGGTCGTTTGCGCGGCGCGATGACATTCGGCGAGGCGTCGTCCAGCGAGAAACTGGTTCCGCGATTGTGGAACAGAATCCCGGTGGCGGGGTCGATCAGCTCCTGAACCGAATGCGTGGTACACGCTTCGTATCAACGACACCGCGTAGCCGTCATCGCCGGCGGCGGCGACGCCGACGGTGTCGCCGTGCGGCACAACGGCCGGGCCGGACCGCACCGCGCCGAGTTCGGCCATCTCCGTCGAGGCCTTCGTTGACAAGCGCGGCGACGTCGACGCCGACGTGCCGCGGATCAGCCAGATGCGACGCGCGCAAAGTCGTTGCCCCGATGGAAGACACGCATCAAGACGCCGAGGCCGTCTCCGAGCGGATCCGGTGATGCCGAGTTCGTCGACGGCGCGCAGCGCCCGCAGCAGCAGGAACCCGTGCGTGTTCGGCGGGCTTGTCAGCACCGTCAGACCGCGAAAGTCCACCGAGATCGGCTCGACGGTCTCGGGCTGGAACACGGCGAAATCCGTCGACCGTCAAGGATGATCCGTGCGATCGTCGAGGTAATCCGACCGAGCGTTCGGCGAGGTGAACCCTCGGTAGAGGGCGTCCGCGCCCGCGTCCCGCAGATGTCTCGAACGTGTCGGCCAGCGCATGCTGCGTGAAGTTGTCCCCTGCCCGCAGGCTGCGACCCCCGGGCGGAACACCCGGTCGAAGTCCTCGGTGCCGAACAGGTCGGCGTTCTCGGCATCAGCTGATGTGAGTGGCCAGCGACGGAGCCACCGCGGCTCTGACCCTCGCTGTCGCCTCGGCCGCGCGCAGGGTGCGCTCCCAGGTCAGTCGAGCGCCGAAGCGACGCAACGCCTCCCAGCCGCGGATGCCGCCTGGCACCGTCACTGCGTCAGCGCCGCGGGCGGGCAACCACCCGCCGTGCCTGGCGCGCAGACCCGCGGCATCGACCGCGGCGCCCGCCCACCCTGACGCGTTGACGCACCGCACCTCGCCGTCCGGGGTGCGCACCAGCGCGATGAGATCGCCCCCGAGCGCGACGTTGTGCGGATACACGACGGTGAGCACCGCAGCGGCGACGATAGCCGCGTCGATCGCGTTGCCGCCGTCCCGATACGCGCGCATCTCCGGCCTCGGTTGCCAACGTGTGCGGCGTGGCCAGCGCTCCGGTGGAACGACGTCGACGCTGAGTGGGTGGACACGGTGAGAAGACTCCTTGCTGTAAGCGCAGCGGGACAACGGGATTCGGCCGTCACGCCGCGGCGATGACCCGGTCAACCGATGGTGGACAGGAACGCCTTGGTCCGCTCGTGCTGTGGATGGCTGAACAGTTGGTCCGGGAGGGGCGTCCTCGATGATCCGGCCTGCATCCATCACAACGATGCGATCGGCCACCTCTGGGCGAACCGCATCTCGTGGGTGACGACGATCATCGTCATGTGGTCCCGCGCGAGTTCCCGCATCACCGCGAGGCACCTCGCCGACCATCTCGACATCCAGCGCGCTGGTCGGCTCTGTCGAACAGCATGACCTTGGGCCGCATCGCCAGCGCCCGCGCGATCGCGACCGCTGTTGTTGCCCACCCGACAGCTGACTCGGCCTGGATTCGGCCTTGTCGGCCATGACCGACACGCTCGAGCAGCGCGAGGGCGTCCTGACGCGCCTTGTCCTTCGGCGTCCCCAGCACCCGCACTGGGCCGTTCCACACGTTCTCGGCCGCGCGTCATGTGTGGAAACAGGTTGAAATGCTGGAAGACAAAACCGATTTCGCGCCGTGCGTCGGGCGAGCTCGCTGGTGCCGACCTTCTTCTTGCTGGTGGTGTCGCGGTGCCCGATCGGCACGCCGCCGATCAGGATCTCGCCGCTGTCGACGGGTTCGAGGTGGTTCAGCTGACCGCAGCAGCGTCGTCTTGCCCGCCCCGGACGGTCCGATCAGTACCACCGACCTGTCCGCGCATCACGTCGAGCGAGACGTCGTCGAGGACCCTACGACCGCCGAGCGTGCAGGATGCCCGCTGAATAGAGACGACGGGCGCCGTGGATGCCGCGGTGACACTCATGGTCGACTCCTTCACGTGCCCATGGTCATCCTGTGCGGTTGCAGGGTCGGGGCTCCGGCGCGACGTGCGCCGAGGAGCCGCTGGGTGATCCTGACCCGCTGCTCGATGCCGAGCTGATGAGCCAGCCGGTTCTCGATGTGGGCCTGGATGAACGTCCAGATGGTCGTCAGCGCAAGGTAATAGATCGCCGCGACGATGAAGATCTCGAACGTGTGGAACGTGTACGAGCTGATCGACTGGGCGACCAGGAACATCTCGCTCACGCCGATCACGGACACGCACCGACGTGGTCTTCATCATGCCGTTGAAGGAGTTACCCAGCGGCGGCACCATGACGCGCAGAGATCTGGCACGATGATCCAGCGCATCACCTTGCCGGGCTTCATGCCGAGCGACGCCGCCGCCTCGAACTGGCCCTTCGGGACGGAATCCAGTCCGGCGCGGATGATCTCGGCGATATACGCGCTCTCGTTGATCATCAGCCCGATGATCGCGGCTCTGCACCGCCGCTTTGCACCGACAGGCCGAGCAGCGAAACGTCGTGGAACTGGTAGATGCCGACTGCGGCCAGCCCGGTGTAGATCAGAACCAGTTGCACCAGCAGCGGCGTCCCGCGAATCACCCAGATGTAGACGCTGGCGCACCAACGCATCCCGGCGAAGCGGGAGCGGCGCATCAACGCGATGATCGAGACCAGCCAGCGTGGCCAGGATCATCGCCACCACCGAGATGCACGATGGTGAGCATCGAGGCCGTCGAGAAGAGGTCCGCTAGGCGTGAACAAGGCCTTCCAGAAGAACTCGCCAATCGAAGTGCATGGTGGTCCGGACCGATCGCTCACTTCTGGATGCTCAGGATCTGACTGACCCCACTGGTCGATGAATCTTGTTGTACAGTGCCGTCGGCCTCGAGCTTCGGTTCAGTGCGTCCTGAATCGCGTTGTGCAGCACGGTGTTTCCCTTGAGCGTCGCAGCACCGATCTTGATGGTGCCGAAAGGCTGGCCGGCCATCTGGATGCGGCGCACCGGTCTTCGTGCGCGTAGTAACCCAGTGTCTCCGCGGTGTCGAGGTAGGCGTCCACCTCGTCCGTTCTGCACCTGCTGGAGGCGATACGTCGGCGTGACTGTTGCGGTTGATGTCGACGCCCGGCTTGCCTGCCGGCCTGTGCACCTATCGGACTGCTCCTGCGACAGCGATTCGGCCGTCGTCGCCGACCACGACCATCACCTTCTTGCCGCACAGGCTGTCGTCCAACCCGGTGATGTCGGCGGGATGGTCCTTCGGACACCGCGATGCCGGTGCCCGACCAGACGTAGGGCACGAAGTCGACGACCTTTCCCGCTCGGGCTTGATGTAGAGCTGCGCCATGATCACGTCGCACTGCTTGGCCTGCACGGTGTCGGGATGCACCAGCTGCGAAGGCCGGACTCGACGAGGCCGCGGTGTCAGCCCGAGTTGCGCGGCGATGGCCTTGCCGAGGTCGACCTCGCTGCCCACCAGTGCGCCGGTCTCGTCGTGGTAGACGTTCGGCGGCGTGCGCCGTCGTTGGGCGCGCAGATCTTAGAGGTGCCCGCCTGGCGGATCGCGGGCGGGGCGACCTTCGCGGGGCCGCTAGCTGGTCGGCGCGTCGACTCGTCGGACGAGGACGAGCAGCCGGACAGGGCGAGGGACGACGACGCCGACGATGACGCACGGCGATGGCGGTCTTCTTCCACGGTTCCTCCATGAGTCGGGCGGTCTGGCGATCAGGGCGGCGCGTCGGTGACGCGCTCGCCACACCGCGGACCTATCAAACGATAGGCGCCTATCGGTCGATAGGCTGATTTCCGCGAGGTTCATCCCGAGTTCGTTGGAGGCGATCAGCGATGTCGTAGTGCGCACTACCGCATTCCCGCAGGCTCAGCGCACTGTGGCGGCGTCGAGCTCGCCCAGCCGGTCCTGCGTGACGACCGCGGATCCGATCCAGGCGTGGTCCTGGTCGACGAGCAGCGCCTGCAGCACGAAGTCGGCCGCCTGCAACGGGCGACGCTCCCGGATGCGGCCGCTGGGGCCACCCCTGCTCGCGGAGGGTTTCAGAACAGCACGCCGTTCACCGCCCGCTGGATGAAGCTCGGCTCGAAGACCACGAACTCACCGGCCTCTCGACCGCTGGAGATGAGGTGCTCTGACCAGCTCGTGGAACAACGCGATGCCTCTCACGCTCATCGGCGAACTCGTCCAACCCGAGCACGGCGTCCTGATAGAGGCCGCGGGCGTCGAACGGCTGGATCAACGCTCGCGCACATCGCACGCGATGGTGAGGTGGAGCTTCTCAGCCCAACGTCGAATCCTCGGTCGAGTGCGGGAGCGTGATGCGGCCGATCGACGGGCCGAGATCCACCTCGACCAGCGTTCGGAAGATTTCGTGCTTGGCCTCGAAGTGATGGAACAGCGACGGCTGCCGGATCTGCACTCGGCGTCGGCGATGTCGCGGGTCGAGGTCCCAGGTAGCCGCGCTGGCGCGAACAACGCCGACGCCGCAAGCAGGATGCGGCCTCGCGTCGACGCGACCAGTCGACCGCCGCCGGTCGCCAACCCTGTCCGTACTTCACGAGCCTGGATTGTGACACCGAACCGATCGATGGCGGCTGAACGTTCCGCTCGAGAACCCTCGAGAGTTTCGAGCGATACGGAACGTGTCGCCAGTTAGCGCTTGGTGAAAATCGTTCGGTGCCAATCCTTTTCAGCGGCGCCGGTGATATCGCTCATCACGTGCTTGATGGTGAGGTATTCCTCGAGCGAGTAGTCGCTCATGTCCTTGCCGAATCCCGACGCGCCTGAGCGCCGCCGTGCGGCATCTCGCTGATGATCGGGATGTGGTCGTTGATCCACACGCAGCCGGCCTTGATCTCGCGCGACGCGCGCTGCGCGCGGTAGACGTCGCGCGTCCAGGCCGACGCGGCCAAGCCCGTAGTCGAGTGTCGTTGGCCTGGCGTAGCGCGTCGTCGTCGTCGGTGAACGGCGCACGGTCAGCACCGGCCCGAAGATCTCGTCGCGGTAGACCTCGCGAGCTGCTCGTCGACGTCGGCGATCAGCGTGGGCCGGTAGTACGAGCCCGGCAGATCCGGCGCGCTGCCGCCGGTGACGATGCGGCCGCCCTCGCCCGGCGCGCGCGCGACCATGCCCGCCACCTTGTCGCGGTGCGCCATCGAGATCAGCGGGCCCAGGTCGGTATCGGCGTCCTGCGGATCGCCGACGACCGACCTTGCCCATCACCTCGCCGACGCCCGCGACGAAGTCGTCGTAGAGCTCGCGGGCGCACGATCGCGCGGCGTCGCGGCGGTGCAGTCCTGCCCGGTGTTGATCAATGCCCCCGCGACGGCGCCCTGGATGGCGGCGTCGAGGTCGGCGTCGTCGAACACCACGAACGGCGCCTTGCCGCCCAGTTCGAGCTGCACGCGGTGGCCGTGCGCCGCGGCGGCGGCCATCACCTGCGACCGACCGCGGTCGACCCGGTGAACGTCACCACGATCGACGTCGGGGTGGCCGGCCAGCGCGGTGCCGACGTCGGAGCCGGCCCCGGTCACCACGTTGAACACGCCGTCGGGCAGGCCCGGCCTCGCGTGGCCAGCCGGGCCAGCGTCAGCGTCGTCAGCGGTGTCAGCTCGCACGGCTTGATCACCACGGTGCAGCCGGCGGCCAACGCGGGCAACACCTTCCACACCGCCATCTGCAGCGGGTAGTTCCACGGCGTGATGGTGCCGACCACGCCGATGGCCTCGCGCCGGATGCTCGACGTGTGGTCGCCGGAGTACTCCGCGGTGGCCTTGCCCTCGAGGTGGCGGGCCGCGCCGGCGAAGAAGTCGATGTTGTCGACGCTGCCCGGCACGTCGAACTCGGCGGCCAGCCGCACCGGCTTGCCGGTCTGGCTGACCTCCTCGGCGACCAGGTCGTCGGCGTGCTCGCCGGCCAGCTGCAGCCAGCTTGGCCAGCACCGCGGAGCGGTCGGCCGGGTCGCCGTCGCCCAGCCCGGCAGCGCCGCGCGCGCCGACGCGACGGCTCGGTCCGCATCGGCTGACGAGCGCCAGCGCGTAGCTCGGCGACGGCCTCGACCGGTCGCGGGATTGATCGACCTGATGCAGGCCGCCGCCGGTGATCACCGGGGCACCGTCGATCCAGCTGCCTCGCCACGCTGGTGGAAACGGTCGCAGTCATGGCCCAACGCTAGCCGACGCTGAACAGCGAGGCTACGCATTCCCGCAGCGCGAGGCCCTCCAAACGAGGGATTTCATGGTCACTGGTTGCTTGCCAACGACGGATTCCGTGCACAATCACTGGCATGGCTAACCCGGGCGCTTCGCAAGGCATCGGGCCCGTCTCGCTCCGCGTCAACCATTCCCGACCAGGCGCGGCGTTCCAGCTCGACGAACTGTCGAAGCAGATCATCGAGAAGCTGCAGCAGGACGGCCGCCGGTCGTATGCGGGCATCGGCAAGGCGGTCAGGCTCTCCGAGGCGCGCCGTGCGTCAGCGAGTCCAGCGCATGGTCGACGCCGGCGTCATGCAGATCGTGGCGGTCACCGATCCGATGCAGCTGGGCTTCGCCCGGCAGGCGATGATCGGCATCCGCTGCACCGGTGACACCACCCGAGGTCGCCGAGAAGCTGGCCGCCATCGAATCCGTCGACTACGTGGTGCTCACCGCGGGCTCGTTCGACGCCATCGTCGAGGTGGTTTGCGAGGACGACGACGACCTTCTCGACCTACTCAATACCGCAGATCCGCGCATTGCCGGGAGTGATATCCACCGAGACACTTGGTTTACCTGAAACTCGTTAAACAGCAATACAATTGGGGTACAAGATGACAACTATCGATATCACACAGAGATTTCCACCGAGCCTCGGCGCGAAGGCCAACCGCCACCTGTGGGGCCACTTCGCCCGCCACGGCGCAGGGCATCACGCCGCCGATCATCACCCGCGGCGAGGGCGTCACCATCTGGGACGACAAGGGCAAGAGCTACATCGACGGCCTCTCAGGCCTGTTCGTCGTTCAGGTCGGCCACGGCCGCAAGGAGCTGGCGGAGGCCGCGGCCAAGCAGGCCGAGACGCTGGCGTTCTTCCCGCTGTGGTCCTACGCGCACGCCGACGGCGATCGAGCTCGCCGAGCGGCATCGCCGGCTACGCGCCCGGCGACCTCAACCGCGTGTTCTTCACCACCGGCGGCGGCGAGGCCGTCGAGTCGGCGTGGAAGCTGGCCAAGAACTACTTCAAGCTGACCGGCAAGCCCGGTAAGCACAAGGTGATTTCGCGCGCGATCGCCTACCACGGCACGCCGCAGGGTGCGCTGGCGATCACCGGCCTGCCCGGCGTTCAAGGCGCCGTTCGAGCCGCTGACGCCCGGCGGCTTCCGCGTGCCGAACACCAACTTCTACCGCGCGCCCGCGCCGTACGAGCGACGACATCGAGGCGTTCGGCCAGTACTGGCGCGGACCGCATCGCCGAGGCCATCGAGTTCGAGGGCCCCGACACCGTCGCGGCCGTCTTCCTCGAGCCGGTGCAGAACGCCGGTGGCTGCTTCCCGCCGCCGCCCGGGTACTTCGAGCGGGTCCGCGAGATCTGCGACGAGTACGACGTGCTGCTGGTGTCCGACGAGGTGATCTGCGCCTACGGCCGGATCGGTTCGATGTTCGCCTGCGACGACTTCGGCTACGTGCCCGACATCATCACCTGCGCAAAGGGCCTGACGTCCGGCTACTCGCCGCTCGGCGCGATGATCGCCAGCGACCGGCTGTTCGAGCCGTTCAACGACGGCAAGACCACGTTCGCGCACGGCTACACGTTCGGCGGGCACCCGGTGTCGTCGGCGGTGGCGCTGGCCAACCTCGACATCTTCGAGCGCGAAGGCACTCAACGACCACGTCAAGGAGAACGCGCCCGCGTTCCGCGCGACGCTCGAGAAGCTGCTACGACCTGCCGATCGTCGGCGACGTCCGCGGCGACGGGCTTCTTCTACGGCATCGAACTCGTCAAGGACAAGGCCACCAAGGAGACGTTCAACGACGAGGAGAGCCGAGCGGCTGCTGCGCGGCTTCCTGACGCCAGCGACTGTTCGAGGCCGGCCTGTACTGCCGCGCCGACGACCGCGGCGACCCAGTCGTGCAGTTGGCGCCGCCGCTGATCAGCGGTCAGAAGGAGTTCGACGCCATCTACGAGATCCTGCACGGGGTGCTCGACGAAGCGGGCGCGCCTCCTCTAGGGTTCAGCGGCTAACGCTCGCGGCGGGTGACCGCCTCGCCGAAACCGCCGATCGACCCCGTTCGGTGGCAGCCGCCACCCGTCGAACCGCTGCCGGACTTCGGACCGGCCGACCTGACCGTCGTCCCCGTTCCCGGCAACGCGCCGGAGGACGTGGTGCTCGACGCGGACGGCCAGCATCTGGACCGGCGTCGACGACGGCCGCGTCGTGCGGATCTCCCCCGGCGGCGAGACGACGGTGATCGGCGAAACCAGGTGGCCGCCCGCTGGGCCTGGCGCGTGGCTCGCGACGGACGGCTGCTGGTGTGCGACCAGCCCCGGCGGCCTACTGGCGATGGACACCGACAGCGGCAAGTTCGAGACGCTCGTCGACGAGGTCGACGGCCGCCGCCTGCAGTTCTGCTCGAACGTCACCGAAATGCCCGACGGCACAATATATTTCACCGAGTCGACCAGCGCCTTCACGTATGCCCACTACATGGGGCGCTGCTTTGAAGCCCGTGCGCCGCGGCAGCCTGTTCCGTCGCGATCCCGACGGCACCGTGCTGACCGTCGTCCCGGCGCTGTACTTCGCCAACGGCGTCACGCCGACGGCGGACGGGTCGGCGCTGGTGATCGCCGAGACGCAGGGACGTCGGCTGTCGAAGTACTGGCTGACCGGACCGCAGGCCGGGACTGTCACACACGCTGGCGATCAACCTGCCCGGCCATGCCCGACAACCTTTCGACCGGCGCCGACGGCCGCATCTGGTGCGCCATGGTCACGCCCGCCAACGCCGATGGCGGACCGGTTGGCGCCAGGGCGCCGCCGCTTCTGCGCAAGCTGCTGTGGCGGCTGCCCGACCGGATGCAGCCGCAGACCGAGTCCGGTGGTGTGGGCCGTCGCGTTCGATCCCGACAGCGGGCAAGGCGGTGGCGGGCGTGCGCACGACGCACCCGTCCTTCGGCACTGGTGACCGGCATGGTCGAAGCCGACGACCGGCTGTGGATGGCCAGCATCGGAGCGCCGGCCGTGGCGCACTGCCCCCTTCCTGACCGCCGAGTCGCACGGTTGTTGTACGCAAATCGCGAGTGAGGCCGCGAACAAGCGTGCACTCGGCGAAGCTCGGCATAACAGTTGTAACTCTGACCACATCAGTCACAGCGTGGCTCCGCGGAAATCGGGCCGCGATCGCCTAATCTGCGCTCACGATGGCGACCTCACGCGATGTTCTCCACGCGTGCGTTTCCCTGGTCGCGGCGTCGGCGATGCTTGCTGCGCCCGCGCTCGTCGGCATGCCTGCAGCAACTGCCGAGCCGAACGCGGCACCGGAGGGCGCCGTCTGCCCGTACCGGGAGTCGACGCCGCCGGCGGTCGACTCCTCCGAGGTGCCGGAGGCGGGCGATCCGCCGGCACCGCTGCCGGTGCCTGCCAAGCCGCTCGGCGGCGACGCGCTGTCCGGTTGCGGCATCATCACCGCCCCGGGCACGCCGCCCGTGCCCAGAGGACATCTCCGCCGAGGCGTGGCTGGTCGCCGACCTCGACACCGGCGACATCATCGCCGCGCGGGACCCGCACGGCCGCCACCGCCCGGCCAGCATCATCAAGGTGCTCGTCGCGATGCAGGCGATCAGGGAACTGCCGATCCACAAGGTCGTGGCCGGCACCCAGGACGACGCCAACGCCGAGGGCACCAAGGTCGGCGTCGGTGAGAACGGCTTCTACTCGATCAACGACCTGCTGCACGGCCTGCTCATGCACTCCGGCAACGACGCCGCGCACGCGCTGGCCGTGCAGCTCGGCGGGATGGACGCCGCGCTGCAGAAGATCAACGACCTGGCCGGCAAGCTCGGCGGCCGCGACACCGCGCCGCGACGCCGTCGGGCCTGGACGGACCCGGCATGAGCACGTCGGCCTACGACATCGGCCTGTTCTACCGATACGCCTGGCAGAACCCGACTTTCGCCGACATCGTGGCCACCCGCAGCTTCGACTTCCCGGCCGCGGCGACGTCGGCTATCCGGTGGAGAACGACAACCAGCTGCTCTACAACTACCCCGGCGCGATGGGCGGCAAGACCGGCTACACCGACGACGCGGGTCAGACCTTCGTCGGCGCCGCCAACCACGACGGCCGCCGGCTGATGGCGGTGCTGATGCGCGGCACCCGCCAGCCGATCGCGCCGTGGGAGCAGGCCGCGCACCTGCTCGACTACGGCTTCGCGACGGCGCCGGGCACCAAGGTCGGGCACGCTGATCGAACCCGATCCCTCGCTGCTCGCCGCAAGCCCGAGGCCGCGCGGCAACACCGCCGGCAGCGCCGGCCTCCGGCCGCATGCCGGATGTCGACGCGATGCCGGTCCGGGTGGGCGTGGGCGTCGTCGGGTCGGTCATCGTGTTCGGGCTCATCCTGGGCGCCCGGTCGCTGAACCGCCGCGCCGCAGCACTAGTGGCTGCCATCCGACAGGTCGATCCTGACGTCGACCGCTACGCAGATCGCTGCGCTCGTGACAGTGTCGAGCGCGTGTGTACTCGCTGCCGAGTCGTCCAGCGACGCCATCCGCATCGAAGTCGTATGCACAGCGGCGAAGTCGACGAAGTGCGACATCGTGAAGCCCGGCAGCGTCAGCAGATTGACGATGATCCCGGCCAGCCACAGGGCGACGACATAGGCGCCGATCCGCGGTGCGACGGCCACCAGGATGCCCGCGACGATCTCGATCACGCCGACGATGTACATCGCCGTCGCGGCGTCACCGGGCAGGATCCCGTCGATCCAGGGGCCAGGTACGATGGGCCAGTCGGTCATCACGTTGGCGAACTTGTCCAGCCCGAACAGGATGGGCGCCGACCGTGAACACGGTGCGCAACAGCAGGAATGCCTGGTAGGAGGGGTCCCTGAGGCGTGCGAGCGATCGAGGTAAGTAGCAGTGGCCATGGCTCCATTCCTTTCTAACGGATAATATTGTTCACGTTAGTAACAAGACGCTTCTATCGTCAAGAGTTTTGTACGTTAGAAAGGATCGACGTGCCCTTCGCCGATCGAGACGCAGCAGGCATCGGCGCACTATCCGACCCGCTTCGGCGCCGCTCTACCTGTTCGTGTGCGCACAACCCGATCCGGTCAGCCGCGAACTCGCGGCCGATGCCCTGGGACTTGCGCCGCACCAGGCGAAATTCCACCTCGACCGACTCGAACGCGACGGGCTGCTCGACTCCTTCTACGCGCGCGTGAGCGGGCGCAGCGGACCCGGCGCCGGGAGGCCCGCGAAGCTGTATCGACGCACCGACCGCGACGATCGCGGTGTCGCTTCCTGACCGCGAATACCAACTGGCGGGCAGGTTGATGGCGGATGCGATCGCCGAGTCAGCCAGAAACCGGAGACCCCGGTCATCGAGGCGCTGCATCGCCTGGCGCACACATACGGGCGACACCTCGGCGACGCGGCGGTCGGTGACCAACCGCCGCGCACCGCCCGCGCGGCACTGGACCTGGCCGTCGAAACCCTCACCGACAACGGCTACGAGCCCTCGCCCCGACGACGGCCGCATCGTCATGGCCAACTGTCCCTTTCACGCTCTGGCGCAGGCGCAGACGCAACTCGTCTGCCAGATGAACCACGCCCTGATCGGCGGCCTCACCGATGCGCTCGGACCGCACCATCCGGTCGCCGAATTGGACCCGGCGCCCGACCGTTGCTGCGTGGTACTCACCGAGACGCGCACGGGTTAGCGTCGACGGAGCCGCGAAAGTCCCAGCGCGCCAAGGGCTCCCACCGCAGCCGCGGCGAGCGCCCTGCGCACTCCGAGACCCTCGCGGATCTGCACCCGCGGGGTGATCTGCGCCGGCGCGGGCGGCTCGACCGGTGCGGCGGCAAGGTTCTCGGTCGACGTCGCCGCCCACGCCGTCGCGAACAGGATCAGCCGCGCGGTGATGTAGGCGAACACCATCAGGCCCAGCACCGGACCGAACGTCGCGCCGGCCGGGCCGTGTCACGACCGACTGCAGGTAGATCGATGCCACCTGTTTGAAGACCTCGAAAGCCGACCGCCGCGATCAGCCCGGCCGCGCACGCGAACTGCGGAAGCTGATCGATTCCCGCGGCAGCCGCGCAATGATCCAGGTGAACAGCAGCCACGAGATCAGCAGAGACATCAACAGCGACACCACCCGCAGTAGCCACACCGATGCCCGGAACATCCTGCAGCCCAAGCCATTCCAGCACATGCTTCATCAGGTCCGAATTGCCCAGCGCGGTCAGCGCGATGGTGACGACGCATCGCGACGAACGTGCCGACGCAGGGCGACGAGATCGGACAGCTTGGTGCGGACGAAGCCGGGTGGCTCGTCGCGCATGCACGCCCCACATCTGACTGAGCGCCTCGCGGAGGTTGGCCATCCAGCCCAGCCCGGCCCACGCAGCCGTGGCCAAGCCGATGACGCCGACCGATGTGCGCGACTCGATCGCGGCGTCCATCAACATTGACCAGCTGCTGACCGAGGTCGCCGGACACCGTCGACTTGATGCGCTCCGTCGATGTTCGGCCAGCAGATCGGGCTGGCGCGGCGAGCACGAATCCGCCGATCGCGAATGCCGACCATCAGCAACGGAAAGATCGCGAACACTGTGAAGTACGTGATGCCGGCGGCGTAGAAGTCGCCCTTGCTGTCCTGATAGCGCTCCTGCGCCCGCATCACGTGGTCGAACCACGCCGTACCGCGCCCGCAGGCGGTCCAGGATCCCCGGTTTGGCCGGCTCCGTCATGCCAGACCTCCCGCAGAGCGTTAGGCGCGTGGCTGCTAAGAACCCTAACCGGTCGTATACCCGCTTCGAGCGTCTTCGCAGACACGTCCTGGCGCGCTCCGCGCCCGGCCGCGAGCACCGATTCGAGCTCGGCGGGATCGGCGAGCAGTTCGTCGACGCGCGCCTTGATCGGCGTGACGAACTCGACGACGGCCTCGGCGGTGTCGGCCTTCAGGTCGCCGTAACCGCGGCCGGCGTAGCCCTCGACGAGCTTGTCGACGTCGGTGCCGGTGACCGCGGACTGGATGGTCAGCAGGTTGGACACCCCGGGCTTGGCGTCCGGGTCGTAGCGGACCTCGCGCTCGCTGTCGGTGACCGCCGAGCGGATCTTCTTGGCCGACACCTTCGGATCGTCGAGCAGGCTGATCAGCCCGGCCTCGGTGGCCGCCGACTTGCTCATCTTCGACGTCGGGTCCTGCAGGTCGTAGATCTTGGCCGTCGCCTTCTGGATCAGCACGTCGGGCACGACGAACGTGTCGGGGAACCGCGAGTTGAACCGCTGCGCGACGTCGCGGGCCAGCTCGAGGTGCTGGCGCTGGTCCTCCCCGACGGGCACCAGATCGGTGTCGTAGAGCAGCACGTCGGCGGCCTGCAGCACCGGATAGGTGAACAGGCCCGACGGTGGTGGCGTCGCTGCCCTGCTTCTGCGACTTGTCCTTGAACTGCGTCATCCGCGACGCCTGGCCGAAACCGGTGAAACAGCCCAGCACCCAAGCGAGTTCGGCGTGCGCGGCGACATGGCTCTGCACGAAGATCGTGCTGCGGGACGGGTCGATGCCCAGCGCCAGGTACTGCGCGGCGGTCACGAGCGTGCGACGGCGCAGCTGCTCGGGATCCTGCGGGATCGTGATCGCGTGCAGGTCGACGACGCAGAAGTAAGCGTCGTACTCGTCCTGCAGACCCACCCACTGGCTGATCGCGCCCAACGCGTTGCCGAGGTGCAGCGAATCAGACGTGGGCTGCACACCGGAGAAGACGACGCGGCGCGGAACCAGTGGAAGTGCTCATGATGAGTCGATCTTTTCACACGGACGCGAGCGATTTCGGCGCGTTACGCTCGCTGCGGCTTCGTAGCGCACGAAATCACCCAATGGCCCTCGGGGTGTTCTTCTGCTCCTGGACTTGGTCCATCGCCCGTCGCGCGAACACCCACCGCTCGGTGATCGCCATCTGGCCGCGCCCTCTGCCGAGGAAGGTGACGAACCACGAGATGACGGCGATGAGGCGGTTGCGACTGCCGACAAGGTAGTAGAGGTGCAAACCGAGCCACGCGAGCCAGGCGAGGAATCCGCCGAACTCGAGCTTGCCGATCTGGCACACCGCGCTGAACCGCGAGACCGTCGCCATGCTGCCTTTGTCGAAGTACTTGAACGGCTGTCGCGTCGCCTGGGTCGTCGCCCTTGAGGCCGGCCTTGATCTGCTTGGTGGCGTAGACGGCGCCCTGATCGCGCCCTGCGCCTGGCCAGGCACGCCGGGCACGTTCATCAGGTCGCCGACGACGAAGACGTGCGGATGACCCTTGACGGTGAGGTCCGGCTCGACGATCACGCGGCCGGCGCGATCACATTCGGTCCCGTCGGACTGTTCGGCGAGGATCCGTGCCGAGCGGGCTCGCCTGCACGCCGGCCGACCAGACCTTGACAGCGCAGTCGATGCGATGTTCGGTGCCGTCCTTCTCCTGACCGTCAGGCCCATGTAGTCGACGTTCGGTCACCATGGTGTTGAGCCGGACCTCCACGCCCATCTTCTCCAGCCGACGCTGCGCCTGAGTCCCGAGTTTGGGTCCCATCGGCGGCAACACCGCGGGTGCGGCCTCGATCAGGATCACCCGGCCTCGCTCGGGTCGATCGTTCGGAACGCCCCTGCCAGAGTCCGGTCTGCAAGCTCGGCGATCTGCCCGACGACTTCGACGCCTGTCGGTCCGGCGCCCACCACGACGAAGGTCAGTCGGCGCTCGCGTTCGGCCTGGCGACGTCGTCACCTCGGCCGCCTCGAACGCACCGAGGATCCGGCCGCGCAACTCGAGGGCGTCGTCGACGGTCTTCATCCCGGGCGCAAAGGCCTCGAAATGGTCGTTCCCGAAGTAGGACTGCTGGGCGCCCGCGGCGACGATCAAGCTGTCGAACGGCGTTACCCGCTCCCAGTCGAGCAGCTTCGAGGTGACGGTCTTGCTTCGTCAGATCGATCCCGACGACATCGCCGAGCAACACCTCGGCATTCTTCTGCTTGCGCAAGATCATTCGCGTTGCCGGCGCGATCTCGCCCACCGACAGGATGCCCGTCGCGACCTGATAGAGCAGCGGCTGGAACAGATGATGGGTCGTCTTGGCGATGAGGGTGACGTCGACGTCCGCGCGCTTGAGGTGCTTCGCGGCGAACAGTCCGCCGAAGCCGGAACCGATGATGACGACGCGATGGCGTCGAGGGGCAATCGCTGGAGACGCTCACTGGACTGCTCCTCCCGACGATACCGCGAGACGTACGGACCCTAACCGACGCTGATCGCGGCGTCGTCGCGGTGCCACCGACCGCACAACTCGCAGTGCAGATACTCGACGGTCACCGGCGCGTGGTCGGACCAGCGCAGCGCGTACGCCGCGGCCCGTTCCACCCTGGCGCGCGCTCTCGCGCCGCCAGCCCACGCGTCGCGAGCTGGTAGTCGATGCGCCAACCGGCGTCGTTGTCGAACGCCCTGCCCCGCCATGACCACCACGAGTACGGCCCCGGCCACGTCGGGGTGCAACACCCGAACCACGTCGACCCACGCCTGCGGCGAGCAGGTCGGTGAGCCACTGCCGTTCGGCGGGCAGAAACCCGACTCTTGACGTTGCCGCGCCAGTTCTTGATGTCGTTCTCGGTGTGCGCGATGTTCCAGTCGCCACACGACACACGCGCGTCGCGGTCGGTCAGCGTCGCCATCCGGTGCGCCAGCGCCGCCATGAACCGCTCCTTCTCGAGCTGACGGTCGGTCGCCTGCCTCGCCGGTCTGGATGTACGACGCTCGCGACGGTCAGCCCGTCTGATGTCGACCTCCACGTAGCGGCCGTGCGAGCGCGAACTCGTCGGCACCCAGATCTCGCACCGACTTGATCGGATGCCGGCTCAGCACCGCAACACCGTTGCGGCCCTTGAGATCCCCGCCCGCCGGATGCCAGATGCCAGCCGTCGGACAGCGCTGGGCTGCAGCGCGCGCGGCTAGTTGGTCGTCGTCGGCCCGCGTCTCCTGCAGGCACACCACGTCGGCCGTCGTCTCGGCGAGCCACGGCAGCAGCCCGAGGTTCTCCGGCGACCGCTGCTTGATCGCGGCGCCGGATGCCGTTGACGTTGATTGTGCGTGACGATCACGGGGACAGACCGTAGCCGACCGTCTTGCGATACCGGCGGTATCACCTTTAGTGTCGGGCAGCATGACCGCAGCGCGCACCGATCCACCTCGGTTCCGGCGAGCCGATGCTGTTGCTGCATCCGTTCATGATGTCGCAGAACGTGTGGAAACGCGTTGCTCCGCTGATTGCTGATACCGGGTCGCTACGAGAGTCTTCGCGCCCACCATGGCCGGGCCACAACGGCGGACCCCGCAGGCCCGTTCTTCCCTGGCATCGGCCGCGCTGGCCGACGACGTCGAGCGCCGGATGGACGCGCTGGGCTGGGGCACCGCGCACATCGTCGGCAACTCGCTGGGCGGCTGGGTGGCATTCGAGCTCGGAGCGCCGCGGCCGGGCTCCGCACGCTGACCGGAATCGCGCCGGCCGGCGGCTGGCACTGGCTACACCCCGGCGAAGTTCGAGATCGTCTGCAAGTTCCTGGCCGGCCTGCCCGTATGGCTGCGTCGCCAAGGCGCTCGGGCCCGCGTGCGCTGCGGCTGCCGTTCGCCCGCCAGCTGGCGTACGTGCCGATCAGTGCGAGCGCGGACCGGCCTGAGCGACGCCGACCTGCTCGACATCATCGACGACGTCACCCACTGCCCGGCCTACTACCAGCTGCTGGTCAAGTCGCTGCTGCTGCCGGGCCTGCTGGAGCTGGCCGAGCGGCAGCGCGCCGACCCATCTGGTCATCTGCGAGAAGGACCGCGTGCTGCCGCATCCGCGGTTCACCCGCCAGTTCACCACACAGCTGCCGAAGGACACACAGATCACGCACCTCGACGGCGTCGGGCACATCCCGATGTTCGAGGCGCCGCGACCGGGTCGCCAGATCTGATCGTCGGCTTCGTCGACCGACTACGCGCGCGCCGCCGCAGCGAGGCCATCGGCTAGCGGCGTCGAGCGCCTTCTTCAGGTTGTCGGCGATCGGGCCGAGGAACTCCTCGCTGGTCTGGTACGGCCTGGTCTGGCGCCGATCAGCAGCGCCAGGTCCTTGGTCATCTGGCCGCCCTCGACCGTGCTCGATGCACGCACGTCCTCCAGCGTGTTCGGCGAACTCGATCACGTCGGGGGTGTTGTCCAGCTTGCCGCGATGCTCCAGGCCGCGCGTCCACGCGAAGATCGAGGCGATCGGGTTGGTGGACGTCGGCTTGCCCTGCTGGTGCTGGCGGTAGTGGCGGGTGACGGTGCCGTGCGCGGCCTCGGCCTCGACGGTCTTGCCGTCCGGCGTCATCAGCACCGACGTCATCAGGCCCAGTGAGCCGTAGCCCTGTGCGACGGTGTCGGACTGCACGTCGCCGTCGTAGTTCTTGCACGCCCACACGTAGCCGCCCTCCCACTTCAGGCAGGCGGCGACCATGTCGTCGATCAGCCGGTGCTCGTAGGTCAGACCCTTGCGCGTCGAACTGCGTCCTTGAACTCCTCGTCGAAGATGCGCTGGAACTCGTCCTTGAACATGCCGTCGTAGCCCTTGAGGATGGTGTTCTTCGTCGACAGGTAGACCGGGTAATTCTGTTGCAGCCCGTAGTTGAACGACGACGCGCGCGAAGTCCTGGATCGACTTCTTGAAGTTGTACATGCCCATGACGACGCCGCCGCCCTCGGGGATCTCGACGACGTCGTGCACGATCGGCTCGCTGCCGTCGTCCGGCGTGAAGGTCACGCGTGAAGGTGCCGGGCTTGTCCGACCTTGATGTTGACGGCGCGGTACTGGTCGCCGAACGCGTGACGGCCGATGATGATCGGCTTGGTCCAGCCGGGCACCAGCCGCGGCACGTTCTAGATGACGATCGGCGCGCGGAAGATGGTGCCGCCCAGGATGTTTCGGATGGTGCCGTTGGGCGACAGCCACATCTTCTTGAGGTTGAACTCCTTCGACGCGGGCCTCGTCGGGCGTGATCGTCGCGCACTTCACGCCGACGCCGTGGCGCTTGATGGCCTCGGCGGCGTCGACCGTGACCTGGTCGTCGGTGGCGTCGCGGTGCTCGATGCCGAGGTCGTAGTAGTCCAAGTTCGACGTCGAGGTAGCGGCAGGATCAGCTGCTCCTTGATGAGCTTCCAGATGATGCGGGTCATCTCGTCGCCGTCGAGCTCTACGACCGTGCCTTCGACCTTGATCTTGGACATCTGAGTCCGATGCCTCCTACGCATACCGACCGCCTTGTGCGCAGCCGGTGGTGAGCATCTTTACGAATGTGTCTCGCGGTCACACTACAAGGGCTGGATGGCGCATAGAGGTGCAACATTTCGTTACTGACCAGTAGCGTTTGTAACGCGGCAGTGCCGCACCGGGGGCAGCTAATCGCTACCGGCCCAGTCAGTCCGGTGTGACGAGGGCCGAGGACGCGACCGGCGTCAGCCTTGCGCGTCCGCCAGCGCCGCGTTGAACGTTCTTGCTCGGCCGCATCACCGCCGTGGTCTTCTCGCGGTCCGGGTAGTAGTAGCCGCCGATGTCCACCGGCTTGCCCTGCACCTCGGCGAGTTCGGACACGATGGCGTCTTCGTTCTCGGCCAGCGCCTTGGCCAGTGTGGCGAAGTGTTCGGCCAGCTCCTTGATCTTCGGTCTGCGCGGCGAGTTCCTGCGCCCAGTACATGGCGAGGTAGAACTGGCTGCCACGGTTGTCGAGCTCACCGGTCTTGCGCGACGGGCCCTTGTCGTTGTCCAGCAGCTTGCCGGTCGCGGCATCCAGCGTCTTGGCCAGGAGCGCGGCCCGCTTGTTGCCGGTCTTGTTGCCCAGGTCTTCCAAGCTGGCGCCCAGCGCGAGGAACTCGCCGAGCGAATCCCAGCGCAGGTGGTTCTCCTCCACCAGCTGCTTGACGTGCTTGGGTGCCGAACCGCCCGCGCCCGTCTCGTACATGCCGCCGCCGGCCATCAACGGCACGATGGACAGCATCTTGGCGCTGGTGCCCAGCTCCAGGATCGGGAACAGGTCGGTGAGGTAGTCGCGCAGGATGTTGCCGGTCGCGGCGATGGTGTCCAGCCCGCGGACCACGCGCTCCAGCGTGTACCGCATGGCACGCACCTGCGACATGATCTGGATGTCGAGGCCCTCGGTGTCGTGGTCCTTCAGGTAGGTGTTGACCTTCTTGATCAGCTCGGCCTCGTGCGGACGGTTCGGTGTCCAGCCAGAACACCACCGGCATGCCGGAGTGCGCGCGCCGGGTGACGGCCAGCTTGACCCAGTCGCGGATCGCCGCGTCCTTGGTCACGGCGCATGCGCCAGATGTCGCCGGCTTCCACGTTCTGCGTCAGCAGCACCTCACCGGTGGCGATGTCGACGATGCTGGCGACGCCGTCCTCGGGAATCTCGAACGTCTTGTCGTGCGAGCCGTACTCTTCGGCCTTCTGCGCCATCAGGCCGACATTGGGCACGGTGCCCATGGTCGCCGGATCGAACTGCGCCGTTGGTCTTGCAGAAGTTGATGATCTCCTGGTAGATGCGGGAGAAGGTCGACTCCGGGTTCACGGCCTTGGTGTCCTTGGTCCGTCCGTCGGCGCCGTACATCTTGCCGCCCAGCCGGATCATCGCGGGCATCGAGGCGTCCACGATCACGTCGCTGGGCGAATGGAAGTTGGTGATGCCCCTGGCCGAATCCACCATGGCCAGCTCGGGGCGGTGCTCGTGGCACGTCGTGCAGGTCCTGGATGATCTCGTCGCGTTGCGAATGCCGGCAGCGCCTCGATCTTGTTGTACAGATCGACCATCCCGTTGTTGACGTTCACACCCAGTTCATCGAGCAGCTTCTGGTGCTTGGCGAAGGCGTCCTTGTAGAAGACCTTCACCGCAGTGGCCGAAGACGATGGGATGGCGAGACCTTCATCATCGTCGCCTTGACGTGCAGCGAGAACATCACGCCGGTCTTGTACGCGTCCTCGATCTGCTCTTCGTAGAACTCGCACAAGGCCTTCTTGCTCATGAACATGCTGTCGATGACGTCGCCGTCGTCCAGCGACGTCTCGGGCTTGAGCACGATCGTCTCGCCGCCCTTGGTCACCAGCTCCATCTTCACGTCGCGGGCGCGGTCCAGCGTCATCGACTTCTCGCCGTGGTAGAAGTCGCCGTGCTTCATGGTCGCCACGTGGGTGCGCGACGCCATGCGACCACTCGCCCATGCTGTGCGGGTGCTTGCGCGCGTACTCCTTGACCGCCTTGGGTGCGCGGCGGTCCGAGTTGCCTTCGCGCAGAACCGGGTTCACCGCGCTGCCCAGGACTTTGGCGTAGCGCTCTTTGATGCGCCTTTTCCTCGTCGGTCTTCGGCTGCGCCGGATAGTCCGGAATCGCGTAGCCCTTCTCCTGCAGTTCCTTGATGGCGGCCGTAGAGCTGCGGCACCGAGGCGCTGATGTTCGGCAGCTTGATGATGTTGGTCGTCGGGCAGCTGCGTCAGCTCGCCAAGCTCGGCCAGGTTGTCCGGCACGCGCTGCTCTTCGGTCAGGTAATCGGAGAACTCGGCCAGGATGCGCGCCGCCACGGAGATGTCACTGGTTTCGACGTTGATCCCCGCCGGCTCGGTAAAGGTCCGAATGATCGGCAGAAAGGCGTAGGTCGCAAGCAGCGGCGCCTCGTCGGTCAGCGTGTAGATGATGGTCGGCTGCTCGGCGCTCATGTGGTGTTCTCCCGGCGTCGGTCTCGGTCAGATTCGAGAAGCTCGCGTTGTCACGGCGGCTATCAGTATCGCGTCGGTTACGACGCTACGCGTGAGCTAGGGTCTGGCAGCGGCCACCTCGGCCATGGTGACTGCTTCCGAAGTATGGGCAAGTTGCCCCATGCGGCGATGTGGCCACCGCCCGCAGAATCGCATCATGATCAACCCGGTGGCAGCCGCTGGCGCCGCGTGCGATACGCTTCTTCTCGGTCATGAGTGCCAGCGTCAAGCCCCGGCTTGCTGGCCGGCAACCCTCCAACCGCGGTGGGGTGCCCCGGGTGATTGACCAGGTTGAGTAGCCGCAACCGGCTACCGGCAAGCGCGGGTCCGTTGTGAACGGGCCCCCAGAGTAAGACAGGCGGAGGTCCGGCGTGCGCAGTTGTCGCTGAGTGCCGTCGACTGCCGAGCGCCAGCACGGCCCATCACACCAGGAGAACGAGCCATGAGCAGCCGTACCTCTTGACGACACCGACCACCATGGCACTCAGACGACCCGACGGCGCACTGGTCGTTCGAGACCAAGCAGGTCCACGCCGGCCAGAGCCCCGACAGCGCCACCAACGCACGGGCGCTGCCGATCTACCAGACCACGTCCTACACGTTCAACAGCACCGAGCACGCCGCCGCGCTGTTCCGGCCTGGCCGAGCCCGGCAACATCTACACCCGGATCATGAACCCGACGCAGGACGTCGTCGAGCAGCGCATCGCCGCGCTCGAGGGCGGCGTCGCGGCGCTGTTCCTGGCGTCCGGCCAGGCCGCCGAGACACTTCGCGATCCTCAACCTCGCCAGCGCCGGCGACCACATCGTGTCGAGCCCGCGGCTGTACGGCGGCACCTACAACCTGTTCCACTACACGCTGCCCAAGATCGGCATCGAGGTCAGCTTCGTGGAGAACCCCGACGACCTGGACTCCTGGCGCGCCGCCGTGCGGCCGAACACCAAGGCGTTCTTCGGCGAGACCATCTCCAACCCGCAGAACGACATCCTCGACATCCCCGAACGTCGCGGCCGTCGCGCACGACGCCGGCGTGCCGCTGATCGTCGACAACACCGTCGCCACCCCGTACCTGATCCAGCCGCTGCGCCACGGCGCCGACATCGTCGTGCACTCCGCCACCAAGTACCTCGGCGGACACGGCGCGGCGATCGCCGGCGTGATCGTCGACGGCGGCACCTTCGACTGGACCAACGGCAAGTTCCCCGGCTTCACCACGCCCGACCCCAGCTACCACGGGGTGGTGTTCGCCGAACTCGGGCCGCCGGCGTACGCGCTGAAGGCCCGGGTGCAGCTGCTGCGCGACCTCGGCTCGGCGGCCTCGCCGTTCAACGCTTTCCTGGTCGCGCAGGGATTAGAGACGCTGAGCCTGCGCGTTGAGCGTCATGTGGCCAACGCGCAACGGGTCGCCGAGTACCTGGCCGGCCACCCGGACGTGATCTCGGTGAACTACGCCGGGCCTGCCCACGCTCGCCGTGGTACGAGCTGGGAAGAAGCTGGCGCCCAAAGGGAACCGGTGCCGTGCTGGCCTTCGAGCTGGCCGGCGGCATCGACGCGGGCAAGGCGTTCGTCAACGCGCTGACGCTGCACAGCCATGTCGCCAACATCGGCGACGTGCGGTCGCTGGTGATCCACCCGGCGTCGACCACGCACGCCCAGCTCACTCCCGAGGAGCAGCTGGCCACCGGTGTGACGCCAGGGCTGGTGCGGCTCGCGGTCGGCATCGAGGGCATCGACGACATCCTCGCCGACCTCGAGCAGGGGTTCGCCGCGGCCAAGCCGTTCCAGTGCGTCCGGACGAGCGGATCCGCAGCACCGCGGCGGCGTTCTGATGACATCGACGTGACGATCGACGTGCCAACCACCGCGCTGCCCGCCGAGGGTGAAGTCGCGCCTGGTCGACATCGGCTCGCTGACGCTGGAGAACGGCGCCGTCATCGACGACGTCACGCATCGCCGTGCAGCGGTGGGGCGAGCTGTCGCCCAACCGCGACAACGTGGTCGTCGTGCTGCACGCCCTGACCGGCGACTCGCACGTCACCGGCCCGACCGGTCCAGGCGACGACGACCGAAGGCTGGTGGGAAGGCGTAGCCGGACCCGGGCGCGCCGATCGACACCGACCGCTGGTGCGCGATCGCCACCAACGTGCTGGGCGGCTTTCGCGGGTCGACGGGCCCGAGTTCGCTCGCAGCGGACGGAAAGCCTTGGGGCTCAAGGTTTCCGCTGGTGTCGGTGCGCGACCAGGTCGAGGCCGACGTCGCCGCGCTCGCCGCGCTCGGCATCACCGAGGTCGCCGCGGTGGTCGGCGGCTCGATGGGCGGCGCCAGGGCGCTGGAGTGGATCGTCAGCCATCCCGACACGGTGCGTTCGGCGCTGGTGCTGGCGGTCGGGGCACGCGCCACCGCCGATCAGATCGGCACCCAGAGCACGTCAGATCGCGGCGATCAAGTCCGACCCGGACTGGTGCAACGGTGACTACTACGGCACCGGCCGTTCGCCGGACGTCGGCATGGAGATCGCGCGGCGCTTCGCGCATCTGACTTATCGCGGCGAGGTCGAACTGGACAGCCGGTTCGCCAACGATCCCCAGGGCGACGAGGACCCGGCGACAGGCGGCCGCTACTCGGTGCAGAGCTACCTGGAGCATCAGGGCCGCAAGCTGCTGGCGCGCTTCGACGCAGGCACCTATGTGGCACTGACCGAGTCGCTTGTCCAGCCACGACGTGGGCCGGGGCCGCGGCGGCGTGGAGGCGGCGCTGCGCGGCTGCCCGGTCCCGGTGGTCGTCGGCGGCATCACGTCGGACCGGCTGTATCCGCTGCGGCTGCAGGAGGAGTTGGCCGAGCTGCTGCCGGGTTGTACCGAGCTGAACGGTGGTCGACTCGATCTACGGCCACGACGGCTTTCTGGTCGAGACCGAGGCGGTCGGCAAGCTGATCCGTCAGACGTTGACTGGCCACGGTGACAGCGATGAGCCACTCGGCGAAGACGGTGACCGAGCCCAGGCAGCAGCGTTCACTGTCGTTCGGCGCGGAGGCCGCGGCATACGAACGCGGCCGGCCGTCGTATCCACCCGAAGCGATCGACTGGCTGCTGCCGCCGGATGCCGCCGGACGTGCTCGACCTCGGCGCGGGCACCGGCAAGCTGACCACCCGGCTCGTCGAACGCGGGCTCGGCGTCGTCGCCGTCGATCCGATCCCGGAAATGCTCGAGCTGCTGAGCAACTCGCTGCCCGACACGCCTGCGCTGCTGGGCACCGCCGAAGAGATCCCGCTGCCCGACGACAGCGTCGATGCGGTGCTGGTGGCGCAGGCGTGGCACTGGTTCGACCCCGAGCTCGCCGTCAAGGAGGTCGCGCGCGTGCTGCGGCCGGGCGGCCGGCTCGGCCTGGTGTGGAACACCCGCGACGAGCGGCTGGGCTGGGTCAAGGATCTGGGCCGCATCATCGGCCACGAGGACGACCCGTTCAGCCACAAGGTGACGCTGCCGGAGCCGTTCACCGATGTCGAGCGCCACCAGGTCGAGTGGACGAGTTACCTGACGCCGCAAGCGCTTATCGACCTCGTCGCGTCGCGCAGCTACTGCATCACCTCTCCGGAGAAGGTGCGCACCCGCACGCTGGACCGGGTACGCGACCTGCTGGCCACTCATCCCGCGCTGGCCAACACCAACGGCCTGGCGCTGCCCTACGTCACGGTGTGCATCAGGGCGACGCTCTCCTAGCGCCCAAACGGACGTATCGGCGCAAAAGTTCGAGTGAATTCGCGCCATGACGTCGATCTCGGCCGAGGTTGCGAGCGTGCGTGGGAGCCGTGCCCGGCCCACCGGCACCCGGCCCGGGCGTGAATTGCGGTGTCGGCGTTGAGTTCTGCACCGCACTGGGCGCGACGGCATGCCACCACCGATCGGCGTGGCTCTGTCAGCGTCGCACAGGCATCAGCGCCAGCCAGGCTTTTCATGGTCGGTCCGGCCACTAGCCCGGCGAGCAGTGTCGCACGGATACTTGATCACGCCCTTCCAGTGAGCAGAATCGCCAGCGCGTCCAGGCGCCGATATCGTCCGACGACGCCTGACGCTCGAGAGTCGCCATCGCGCTGCGCTGCGATGTTCGCGCGGCATCGTAGGTCGCGGCACGCATCGGACCGGACACACGCGAACGACGGTTCGAGTCGCGGCGCAGCGCTGCGATCACGCCAGATCGCGCAGCGCGACGACAGGGGGTCGACCGTAGACGGCGTGCATCCGGCCGTGCATAGTCAGTGTGCTCCGCAGTCATATGTGCCGCGTCGCAGCGGCGACCTGGCGTGGTGCGCGGCCTCGTCAGGAAGCCACCAACCGATTAGTCGGAATGATCACGTGGTACGGGTCCATCCCCAAACCGGCACCAGCAGACGTCATTTCCACATCGTTGAGGTAGACCAGCACCTGGAACGTGTCGGATCTGGCTGCGGGACTTGCGGCTCGTTCGCTCCCAATCACGCTGTTCGCTCTGATGTCTGGGGCCGAAGATAGCCGCCATCCCGGCGTGCTGCGCCGCCTCTCGACGCTGACGCCGAACCACCTCTGCAGCGCGGCGTGCAACCGGTCCTCGTCGTCGGGCCTCGAAAGTGTCTGCCGCCCAGGCGACGTAACCGTCGGGCCGGATCAGCATGGCGCACAGACCTCGAAGTCGGCGATGGCACCGACCACGACGTCGACGCGGTCGGCCCATCCGCGTGCGGCTTCACCCACGCGTCCGCCGGACAGATCGAGCAGTACCGGACGAGCCCCGGTGAAGCAAGCTCGCTGATCGCGGCGGCCGTCGTCGAGCGTCAAGTCGGGCGCCAACCGCCCCGCGAGCGGATGGTCGTCGCCCACGTCGTAGCGGACGTCGGAGCCGGCGAGGAGGTGTGGGCCATGTGTTCGGCGACGCTCGGTAGCTGCAGTAGCTCCTTGAAAAGTTCTCGCAGCGCGGCGATCTCGGGTCCCGGACCGAAAGGGCGGTCTGGGGACATGGAGTGCATCATCACCCGCTCGCCGACGGGATACCGCTCGCTTGGTAGGTGTCCAGCAGATCCCGCGGGCGCCCAGCCGTTGACCGCGGCGGCCAACTTCCAGCCGAGGTTCATCGCGTCCTGCATACCCAGGTTCAAGCCCGGGACCGCCCATCGCGGAATGCACGTGCGCGGAATCGCCGACCAGGAAGATGTTTCCCGCGCGGTAACGGTCGGCCTGCCGGGTGTTCTGCCCGGCGATGCGGCGCAGCGCGTGCGGCCCGTCGCCCAGGCGGCGGCTCGACCGGCAGATCGACGCCGAGCGACTCGCCGCGCGCTGTCGCGCAGCTCGTCGAGCGTCATCGGCTCCGGAATCGTCGCGCGGGCTGATCGAACTCGATGGTTCCGACCATCGACCGCTCACGCTCGAACTCGGCGTAGATGAATCCGCCGCGGTCGAGTCGGTTGTGCCCGCAGGGCAGCGTGGCCCGACGCCCGGCACATCGATGCCGCCGTTGGCGGCCGCGCATTTCGTCGGGCAACCGCACGTGAGCGATTCGGGCGATCGGTGTTGGACGTGTGGCCCGGGAAAGTCGATGCCTGCCAACTTGCGGACGGTGCTGCGGCCGCCGTCGGCGCCGACCAGGTACGTCGTCTCCAGCGTGTAGGTCCCATCCGGTCCCGACACGCGTCGACCGTGGCGCCGTCGGATCGCGTCCGGACGCCGATCAGCTCGTGGCCCCAGCGGACGTCGACACCGAGTTCGCGTGCCCGCTCGTCGAGCAGCCGGACGAGCCGCGGCTGCGCCATCATCAGCCATACATCGGGTTGTCGCGAACGCCGAAGAGCGGCACCGACATTCCGCTGAAGATCCACTGGTACGCGGGCTGTGGAGGATCGTCTGAGCCGGTGAACCTCTGGTAGAGCCCGCGCATGTCGAGCATGTCGAACCACCTGGCCGCGACCATGCCGTTGGCCTTGCGGCTCGTCGCTTGGCGCGAGCAGTCGCTCGAGCACCACGGGATGCACGCCAGCCAAGCGCCAGCTCGCACGCCACCATGAGCCCATTGGGGCCTGCACCTGAGATAACAACGGGGACTCTGGGTTTCGGTCATCGGCATCACCTTTCGGGCAATCCGGCCGCGACATCGGCGAAGCCGCGACGTAGGAGTTCGGTATAGGCGCACGGGTGGATCGGCATAGGCGTAGGCCTCCATCGCCGTTTCACCGATCGCCCGGACGACCGCAGTGACCAATCGCGGGTACATATCGCGAGCCGGATCGGTTCCGGTGCGTTCCGCGATCGCGTCGACCCAGTCGGCGAACAGGTCCTTCGTCAGCGCGGCACGCAGATCCCGCGCGGACAGGAGCTCCCGGATCACGGCCAGCTCGTCGGGGGTCGGCCGCATGTCCGCGGCACCCTCGGCTTCCAGCGGCTGCAAGCATTGCATCGCGTGATCGCCGACCACAGCGGCTCGTCGGCGGGCCGCTCGCGGAAGTGCCGCGAGGCTCTGCCGCGTTCGATCGACCTGCCGGAAGCGCGACCGCCTCGTACTTGCCCGCGAAGTAGTTGTTGAAGGTCCGCAGCGATACGCCGGCCCTGTTGGCGATGCCTTCGCGAGTGACGTTCTCCAGCCCCCGCTCAAGCGCGAGTTCCAAAGCGGCGTCGCTGAGCGTCCCAGCGGGTACCGAGCTTCTTGCGCTCCCGCAGCCCCAACGTGGTGGTCATGCAACCAGCGTAGCCAAATCTTGCACGGCAGGCAAAATTGCCCGACAGGCAGATTCTGGCGGCGTTTGGGCATCATCGTGGCCCGACGCGATCGAGCGCACCCACCCCGACTCCATCATGTCGGGGGATCGTAAGTTCGAAGCCCGAGAGGCGAGCGCGCCGTATGCTACGGCGAAACTACTGCAGGGGCGGAACTACTTCTTCTTATGCGAAGGCGGGCACCGCACCCTTGTGCGGGCTTGGCCTTCATGGTTTGCGGTTCGGCCTTGTTGGGTCCGCGAGGATCGACCTTCTTTTTCTTCAGCCATCACTCCATAGGTAGAGGTGATTGCGATCGGCTAAATACTCTTTGGCTGAAGCTCAGAGAAGCCTATTCGTTGTTGTGCGGCGCGCTACGCAAAGTCAGTGCTGCATAAGCGAGGTGGTACCGCTGGTCACGCGCGTGCAGCAGCTATGCCGACCACTACGTCGTGGCGGAGAGCGCGGGGTCCAACGGTCAGATGCATGCCCAGCTCGGTGATCCTGCCGTCGAGCGGATGCCAGGCGCGGTCTGAAGGGTCGCGCCCCAGCAGCGGGTCGAGTGAGTCGATCGTCGGCTTCCACAGGGTCAGCCAGTTCCTGCCGGGGCCGACGACGAAGGCGAGTTCGAGCCTGACGGGTCCGGCTGGCAAGCTCTGCCGCGCCCGGCGACGGCGGCGTGGATCTGCTCCTTAAAGGCGGGCTTCGTCGTACGACGCGGTCGTTCTCGCGACCAGCACGTCCGTCGACGGCGGAGGCACCTCGCGGGCGGCTTCGATCCGCACGAACGACTGCTCGCTGTGCTGCTTCGTGCACCACACCGACACCAGACCGGGATCCTTCAGGGCGCGAGGCGAGCGGGTACACGCATAGTTGTCGAGGTCCGCCATGTCGAGCAGATCACGTCCAGTCGGGAGCCCAACATCGAGTCGGAGCGCCCACGGGCCGTCGACCCGCGACGCGGCGAGCAGCGCTTCCGCGTCGTCGAGAAACGCCCGCAGCCGAACCTGATCCGGATGGTCGGTCTGATCTCCAGGACGCCAGCCGAGGCGAGACCCTCAGCTGATGACTGTCGCCTGCGGGGCGGCGGCGTACCAGCGCATCGTCACCGGGGATGCCTGCGGATAACGCTCTAGTATATGGCCAAATGTCCATTTCGTCCGTAAGCCAGAATGGGTGCATGCCCACACTGACTTTCCGCAACCGCGACGGCGAGCTGGTCGACGTCCCGACCGTCGCCGCCACCCGCTTCAAGAACGAGTTCGGCGCGATCTTCGAGCAGGCCGCGCTCGGCGGCGCGGTCGCGATCACCAAGCACAACACCCCGAAGGCGGTGCTGTTGTCCTACGCCGAGTTCGAAGCGCTGACCAAGGCGAGCACGCCCGGCGCTCGACCGACCTCGTCCGACGAATCTCGACCGACTGCTGGAGAGCATGCAGACCGCCGCAGTCGAAGAGCGCGATGGCGTCGGCGTTCGACGCCACGCCGGAGCAGCTCGGCCGCGCCGCGGTCAAGGCGGCCGCGCGCTAGCGCCAGCGCTCGTCGCATGGCCCGCAAGGCCCAACCTCCGCGCCTGTATGTACTCGCCGGGGTCAACGGCGCGGGCAAGAGCAGCATCGGCGGCGCGATGATCCGGGCGTCCGGCGCCGACTACTACAACCCCGACGAGGCGGCGCGGCAGTTGATCGCGGCGAATCCCGGTCTCGACCAGGTGAAGGCCAACGCCGCGGCGTGGCAGCAGGGCAGACGGCTGCTCGAGCGGGCCATCCGGCGAGCGCAAGGACTCTCGCCTTCGAGACCACGCTCGGCGGAAGCACCATGCCGCGGCTGCTCTCCGAGGCGGCGTCGCAGGGCTTCGAGGTGCGCATCTGGTACGTCGGACTGGCCAGCCCGGACCTGCACATCGAACGCGTCCGCAACCGCGTGCGCGCCGGCGGCCACGACATTCCGGAGTCCAGCATCCGGCGGCGCTGGCGGCACAGCAGGCTGAACCTGGTGCAGTTGCTGCCGCACCTGACCGAGCTGCGCGTCTACGACAACTCCGCGGATGCCGACCCCGCCGCCGGGCGATGCGCCACGGCCGGTGCTGGTGTTGCATCTCGACCGCGGCGAGATCGTCGGGCCCGCCGGATCTGTCCGTCGACGCCCGATGGGCCAAGCCGATCGTCGCCGCCGCACTTGAAATTGGGTTGAACGCTCGCGGCCACGTTCCCTATCGTGGCCGCCATGTTGGTTTCTTCGATGAGGTTGCGCACCGCCTAGCGGCGGATTTCACTCACGGTCGACACATCCGCCGCCGCAGCAGCTTGTCCCAGCTACTCGCGGAGTTGTTGTGTCACACCTTCATTCAGGCCGGCACGAGTACGGCCAGAACTTTCTTCACGATCGCGGCGTCATCGACGTCATCGTGCAGGCCGTCGCATCGCACTGACGGACCCATCATCGAAGTCGGCGCAGGCGACGGCGCGCTCACGTGTGCATTGCAGGAACCTCGCGCCGCCCGCTGACGGCCATCGAGATCGACCCCTCGTCGCGCCGCGCGGCTCGCGTCGCGCACCACGCCCTGCACCCGCGTCGTCCGGGCCGACTTCCGGAGTACCCGCTGCCCTGTGCACCGCATGTCATCGTCGGCAACCTGCCGTTTCATCTCGACGACGGCGATGCTGCGGCGCATCCTCCACGGACCCGGATGGACCGATGCGGTGCTGTTGGTGCAGTGGGAGGTGGCCCGTCGCCGAGCGGCTGTCGGCGGCGCCACGATGATGACCGCCCAATGGTGGCCTTGGTTCGAATTCGGTTTGGCGCGAAAGGTTTCCGCGTCGTCGTTCCGGCCGCGGCCCAGCGTCGACGGTGGACTCGATGACGATCAGCCGGCGCCAGACCCGCTCGTCGCACGCCGCCGATCGCCGTCGCTATCAAGCCATGGTGCATCAGGTGTTCACCGGACGAGGTCATGGCATCGCGGCAGATCCTCGCCCGGCGCATGCCACGCGCGTCGGTTCGCAACTGGCTGCGCGACAACAAGGTTAGACCGATAGGCACTGCCGCGGACCTGTCCGCCGCACAGTGGGCCGCGTTGCCTGTCGTCGGCACGCTAAGCTGGTGCCTAACGGGTCGATCGTCCAGGCGATGTAGAGCATGGCCGCGCTGACCGTCGCGGTGGTGACGAAGTCGATGGTCCTGCTGCGCACCGCCAGCAGGCCCGCCCGGTCGTCGGGCAGCGCCAGCCGAAGCGCCGCCGCGACGCCGACACCGATGGCGAGCACCAGCGCACCGCGTCGCCAGTAACCGGCGACCACCAACCCGAACGCCGCCACAATGATCAGGCCGACCAGCAGGATCGGCCACTGCCCGCCGAACACCTTGCGGGCGAACTCCTTCAGCGTCACGCGCGGCGCGAGAGCTTCGTGCTGCGCTCGACGACGTTGGTCAGCAGGAACGCCCGCGTCAGCGGGCCGACACCGCCGGGGTTGGGCGACACGTGACCCGCGACCTCCCACACGTCGGGGTGCACGTCGCCGACCAGCTTGCCCGTCGTCGTCGCGGCTGACGCCGACATCGACCACGGCCGCGCCCGGACGCACCATCTCCGCGGTCACCATGTGCGGCACCCCGCGGCGGCGATGATGATGTCGGCCTCGCGGGTCAGCTGCGGCAGATGCCGAGTTGCGGTGTGGCACAACGTCACTGTCGCGTTCTCCGACCGCCGGGTGAGCAGCAGCCCGAGCGGCCTGCCGACCGTGACACCACGGCCGATCACCACGACCTGGGCGCCGGCGATCTCCACCTCGTAGCGGCGCAACAGATGCACGATGCCGCGCGGGGTGCACGGCAGCGGGGCGGGCTCGTTGAGCACCAGCCTGCCGAGGTTGGTCGGATGCAGCCCGTCGGCGTCCTTGCCGGGGTCGACGCGCTCCAGCGCGGCGTTCTCGTTGAGGTGCTTCGGCAGCGGCAGCTGCACGATGTAGCCGGTGCATTCGGGGTTGGCGTTGAGCTCGTCGATGGTCTCGTCGAGCTTGGCCTGGCTGATGTCGGCGGGCAGGTCGCGGCGGATCGAGTTGATGCCCGACCTTCGCGCAGTCGGCGTGCTTGCCGCGCACATACGCATGCGAGCCGGGGTCGTCGCCGACCAGGACCGTGCCCAGCCCGGCGTGTGCGCCCGCGGCGGTCAACGCCGCCACCTCGTTCGGTGAGGTCGACGAAGATCTCGTCGCGCGTGGCCTTGCCGTCCAGTGTGATCGCACCCACGGCAGCCATTGTGGCAGGCTCACCCTGCGTATGAACACTCAGCCCAATGTGTTCACCCCGGCCAAGCTCGGCCCGGTGACGCTGCGCAACCGCATCATCAAGGCGGCGACGTTCGAGGCGTCGACGCCGAACGCACTCGTCACCGACGACCTGATCGACCTACCACCGGCTGCCCGCCGCGGGCGGCGTCGGGCATGACGACGGTCGCCTACCTGGCGGTGTCACCGGGCGGCCGCACCGAGGGCAAGCAGATCTGGTGGCGTCCCGAGGCCGATCCCTGGGCTGCAGCCAGCTGACCGACGGCCATCCACGCCGAAGGCGCCGCGATCAGCGCGCAGATCGCGTCACGCCGGCCCCGTCGCCGACGCCCGCTCGAACAAGGCCAAGGCATAGCGCCGGTGCGGTTCTTCAACCCGATGACGATGCAGGTTCGCGAAGAAGGCCAGCCGCGACGACATCACCGACGTCATCGCGGCGCACGCCACCGCGGCCCGGTTCGGCCATCGAGGCGGGTTCGACGCGGTCGAGATCCACCTCGGCCACAACTACTTCGCCAGCTCCTTCCTCAGCCCGCTGATCAACCGGCGCGACGACGAGTTCGGCGGCTCGCTGGAGAACCGCGCCAAGGTGGCGCGCAGCGTGGTGACGGCGGTGCGGCGCGCGGTCGAGACACCGGAGCGGGCACGCCGATCGCGGTGACCGCCAAGCTCAACATGGCCGACGGTGTGCGACGGCGGCATCTCGGTCGGAGGAGTCGCTGCAGACGGCGAAATGGCTGCAGGACGACGGCGGTCTCGACGCCATCGAACTCACTGCGGGCAGCTCGTTGGTCAACCCGATGTACACTGTTCCGCGGCGACGCGCCGGTCAAGGAGTCGCCGGCGCGTTCAGCCGCCGTTGCGGTGGGGCATCGGATGACCGGCAAGAAGTTCCTCCGCGAGTACCCGTACCGCGAGGCATATCTGCTGCAGCGATGCCAGCCTGTTCCGCGCCGAGCTGACGATGCCGCTGGATCCTGCTGGGCGGCATCACCAACCGCGAGACCATGGATCTGGCGATGGCCGAGGGATTCGACTTCGTCGCGATGGGACGAGCCCTGCTCGCCGAACCCGACCTGATCAACCGCATCCAGGCCGACGGCGACGCGCACACCGTGACGTCGGTCTGTACGCACACTGCAATGAATGCATGGCCACCATCTACAGCCACACCCACTGCGTGGTCACCGGATCACCGGACCGGGCTGGCAACCGGCTAACCCCCGGCCGATCAGCCGCGGCCTGCGACGAACGCGACCATCGGCTCCTTGCGAACCACCCATCCCCAACCCTGAGGATCATCAGTTCCTTCGCCGAGAAGATGTACGTGACGTCGGCGTTGTGGGGCGACGTATTTTTCGTCCCGCATCACGGCGCCAGAGACGTCGATCTCGGAACTGTGTCTCAGCAATACGTAACCGGAACGAAGTACAAT
>ERZ1370068.1882-contig-11833_pt1 | contig 41335 bp, 71 predicted proteins | sample MGYA00561227_ERZ1370068 | MGnify/ENA primary metagenome ERZ1370068 (study PRJEB38410, sample SAMEA6850437) | metagenome | study: Metagenomic assessment of the ecological functions of the soil: analysis of the soil microbiota associated with the... | reverse complement strand
CCAGTGCCGCCGTACCGGAACCGTTGAAATACGGCAGCGTATCCGCAGCGCTGGTCAGCCCGGCGAGCGCAGTGAGCTCGGTGTCGAGCGGCTGAGCCTCGGTCCAAGTCGCGTTCAGCCGGCCGTACAGCGAGCCGTCCGAAGGAGCATCGGACAAGCCGCCCGGAGAAACCGCCCAGGCCGCGTTGCGACGCGAGTAATACTGACTGTCGCTCGGCGCCTCGCTGATCGACCCGGCCGCCGTTACCGCGTTAGAGACGAACGCCGTGGTCGCGATCTGAGTCGTATCTCGTGCCGGTCGTTGCGGTCGGGGCCGCCGGCACACCGGTAAACGTCGGCGAGAGCAGCGGAGCACGCGAGGTATCACTTGCGTGAACATGATCTTCGCGCGCGTATTTGGTGGCCGTGCCGACGGCGGCGACGCTGTTCATCAACGGCGCGACGGTCGCCGGGGCCGGCGCGGCCGGAACGGCCGCCACCGCAGTCGTCACGAAGCGCAGTCGTGGCAACCGAGGTATCGTTGTCTCCTGCGTCGGCGTCGGTGCCGTCGGATTGCCGGTGAATACCGGAGAAGCGAGCGGCGCTCTTAGATCGACGTATTGTTTGGTGGCGACCCGAGCGCCGCGGTCGGATCGCCGAAGACCGTCAGCAGCCCGGTACTGCGATCTCCCGTAAGCACTGCTCCGACCAAGCCGCCGGAGTCGTTGAAACGAGTAACGGAGAGATCTGACCCGACGTTCGACCCGCTCTCTGCCGTAATATCCCCGAGCGTGACCCGCCAGCGAGCATTGGTTGCGGTGTTGCCTTGAATGAAGGCGGCATTGCCGGAACTCGGTTTATCGAGAACCAGCGCAGGATCTGACGCGGCAACCGTCAAGTTGCCGCTCATCGTGTCGCCGGCCTTGGCGACCAGCGCGGTATCGGTCGGATGCCGATGGTCTTCGCGCGCGTACTTGGTGGTCGTGCCGACGGCGGCGGCGCCGTCCATCAGGAGGAGGACGGTCGCTGGTGGGGCACCGCCGCCGCCTGCCACGACCGACCAGGCTAACGATTGACGAGCGTATTGCTGTCCGTCGTTCGGGGCTTCGGCAATGCCGCCTCCGCTCCCGGTCGCACCGGTCGCACCGGCCGGTCCGGTTGCTCCCGTAGGGCCGACGGTACCGGCGCCCGTTGCACCAGTAGCGCCGGCAGGCCCGGTCGCGCCGGCGGGGCCTACCGGACCGGTGGGCCCTACCGGACCAGTCGCGCCCGTCGCGCCACTCCCACCACCGCCGCCGCTCGTGGGCACCACGGTCCAGAGGGCGTCTTTGCGGCCGTAGATATTCCCGTCGACCGGCGCGTCGGTGAGAAAGCCGGAGCCGCTACCAGGCGGACCCTGTGGCCCGACCGTGACCGGCACCCACTGCACGCTGGTGCCGTCGTTGTGCCAGAGGTACATCGTGCCGGTGTCGGATTCCCACCAAAGCGCATTGGTGTTCGGCGCTAGCGGAGGCGCATCCGACACGATGACCGTCGCGCCGACACCGCCACCGCCGCCGGTTCCGGGCGGCCCTTGCGGACCGACCGTGATCGGCACCCATTGCGAACTATTGCCGTCGTTGTAGCGGACGAACATCAACCCGGTGTCGCTCTCCCACCAGATCGAGCCGTCGACCGGAGCCGGCGGCGGCGTGTCCGACACCGCCACGATGGTGCCGCCGGTCGCCCCGGCAACGCCCGTAGGGCCTACAACTCCTGTCCCGGTAGGGCCGACCGGCCCCTGCGCTCCTTGCGGACCGGGGTTGCCGATCGGCCCGTTTGGTCCTGTCGGCCCGATCGGCCCTTCCAGCGCGACGCTGAATCCGACCGGGCCGCTCATGCGCGTGGCGCCGGGGTCTTGCAGCGGGAGTTTGTCGACGAGAGTCGGAGCCGGCTTGTCGGTGCCGAACGCCATCGCCAAGGCGTCGCTCCAGGTCCCCATGTCCTCGGCGTAAGCCGAGCCTTTATTGGCCTTCCACTGCCAGATCATCCCGAGCTTCAGCAAACGCTCGTCGAGCAGGTAAACGTCGCTATCGCTGGTAAAGCCGGAACCGACGCCGCCACCGGTCAACCTGACGAAGTTCTTGCTTAAATACGAAAACGTCGCGGTCTGACCGGCTTCCAATTGTGGCCAAAAATGTACTTGGCCGCCGTAATTGATCCACTCGCCGCGGCTGTCGGCGTAATTGCGCATGCGCCGGTTTTGCCACTCGTTCAAATCCGGGACGTAGCGCATCGGATGAGACGGTCTGTACCGACCACCAGATTTCGTTGGTCAGCAGAAACCGTTCGAAATCCGCCGGTGGCGTAAAACGACGCCGGGACCCGTGAAAGTCCCGACGCTCCGCATGATCGCCCATTCGCGCGTGTCGCCGGCGATCCGCTTGCCCATCTCGTTGGCGAGATCGAGCATCTCCTGCATCGTTCGATTGGTCGCGATGCCACCGAATACCGTGGTCGGACGTTCGACGCCGACGACGGAGCAAACTCTCGAACGACGCTCAGTAAGCTCATCGGCTACGCCATGACTTTAGTCGCGGGAATTTCCATGGCTTGTTTGATGAGATTCTTCTTGGCCGGCTGCCCGACCGGATAGCGACCGGTATTGGCATGGATGAATTCGCGCAACTGATCGACGTCCATCTCCTCGAAACGGGCTTCTGCCGCGGCCCGAGCGCTGCGCAACGCGGTGTTGTCCTCTTCGAGGACTTGTAGCTTGGCCCGCATCGCCTCCAGGTCGGCACGCATCTTGATGTCGGGCACCCGCGCTTTGCCGGCGTCGATGTACTCTTGCGCTTTGTTCTTGAACTCGCGCCCGCCGGGTCCGAGATTCTGAGCTCGGCGCCGTCGATCGCGGCCAAGGCTTCCATGGTGTAGATATTCTGGCTCTTCAGCTCGGAGCGTTTGGCCTCGGTCAGAAACGCGGCAAAGTCCAACGGCGTACCGGATTTTGTCTGCTCCTGGTGGTCCTTGAATTGATTGTATTGCCGACGAAAACGCTCGGCGTAGGTGACCGGGCGCTGCTCGCCGGTGTTCTCGTCGATGCTCCAGTGACTCATCTGGTGCGCCGGGTAGACACCGAAATTGCGCGAGCCGGGAAAGCGCACTTCGGCGACTTCGATGTCGTCGAAAATCGGACGGCCTTCGCTGTCCGACTTGAGCTTGTTGGGTTGCGCGATATTGCGGAACAGGGGACGAGCTTGTCGTCTCCGGGGATTTGAATGGTCATTACCATCTCCAAAGCGTTACGGTGAGAAAGAACGCGACGATCACGCCCAAGACGAATAGACATATCGTCGCGTCGGCACTCACCCGAAGACCCTCGCGATCGATGGGTTACGCCGCTGGATCAGAATCGTAGAAACGCCAATTGAACAGCGGATTTACTTGCGTAAGCTCGCCCATGAAGCCGATGAATTGAGCGATGGCGTCCTTGTCTATGGGCATCATCCCCTGTCCGTCGAACAGCTTGTCGAAATTTCGGCTCGGGTGATAACGCAATCGCAGAGAGTCGGTGTTGAGACCCAGCGTCGTGTTGGCGTCCATGTTGGATCCGATGCCGCCGTCGAGCACGATCTCGGCGCGCTTGCCACCGCCGATGTACTCCAGCGCGGTGAAGCCCAGCTTGCCGAGCGAGGTCTCGTTGGTCTGCCGCTGAATAGCGACGGTCGCGGCATCGTAAGCCGCGTAATGCTCCGGGCTCATGATCAGCAGGTCGGCATAGTCGCGACCACGCGATTGTTTGGTCATGACGGCGTTGAGAAACGGTCGGATCGTGGTGGCGTTGACCTGCGTACCGATGGTGGTGAACGCCGATTGCGCGTCGAACGTCGAGGTGCGCCAGATCGCGTTGCCGGCCGGCGCTCGATCGATGCCGCCGTAGACGCCGGTATTGGTGATGATCGGAATCGCCGTCTTGTAGCCGGTCAGTTGCTTGCCGCCGTTGGCCAGGCCGTCGGAGTAGATCGCGGCGTCCATGGTATCGGACAGCTGCGCTCGGCCGCGTCGATGTAGGCGTCGAACACGTCGACGATCTCGGCTTCGCCTTGGTTGTTCAATATCTCTTGCATGCTCAAGATAACGGGAACCACAACCATCTTGGGCTCGAAAAACGCGTCGTTGAACAGATCGATGGCGGGATTCAATAGCTGGTCGTATCCCGAGTACCATTGCGCGACTTGCTTGGCGATCTGCAGCGTTTGTCTAATGCGCGGCCCGCTGTAGGTCTGCCAGAGACCCTTGCGCTTGGTCACCGCCAGCATGGCGTTGTTGTTCGAGACCAGGTCCTGATAGTCGCTGGAACGGTCTTCCAGCGACATGCTCAGCACTTGCTGATAGAATACCGACGAGTTGATATTGGTAGCCATAGTGGCTCTCCCTGAGAAATATCAGAGCGAGCCGCTTGCACGCCTTATCGCGTTGACAATTGACCCGCGGCGAGTGGCCGATTTTCTCGGCGCCGCACCGTTGGCCGTACCGCCGTTCGGGGCGCCCGAGATCGACCTGTCAGCGTTGCGCGTCTGAGGCGCCGGGGTGCGGGTCTGAGCCGCCGGGGTGCGGGTCTGAGCCGCCGGGTGCGGGTCTGAGCCGGCACGGCGCGAAGCAAGTTCGCACGCTGGTAAGCAGTCGGTAGATTGAAGCCTAGTCTTAACTCACGTCTCGATCAGATCGGCAAGTTCGTCGAGGCGCGGGTGCCGTTCGGCGAATTGATCGACCAATCCCCGCGTATGCCTGAATCGCTGTGCATAATGCATCTGCGCTTGTTGCTGCGCAAGCGCACCCTGCTGTTGCCGCATCTGCTCGAGCGCTGCGCAGCGCGGCTTGCTGGTTCTGCGCTTGCGTCAACTTGTGCTGCTCGGGCGACTGCGACAGGACGTGGTAGGCGATGTCCGGAAGCTCCCAATCGCCGCCCGTCGGGCGTGCGCAAATTGAGATTGTTGATGATGACGTCGAGGCCGCCGATCGGGTCTTCGCGTAGTTTGTTCTCGATCCCGACGTAGTTTTGCAGCGCCGATTGCAACGTCGTGCCCTGCCGGCGGGCCATGTCGTGGTACGGCCGGATGGCATTCATCGGCTTCGTGATCGCCGCGGTAGCGCTGATAGGCGGCGCCGAACTCGCGCTGCATTCGGTGCACTTCGCCGCGCACGCTTTCCGGTGCGGCCGCCCACTCCCGTTTGGCGTTGTCGGCCATGCGCTGCGGCGGGTCGCGGTAGGGGGCGGCGGTAGGCAAGCCACCTCTGGCGGCAGGGCGACCCGCCGCCGCTGGCCCAGCCTGCGATGCAAACCGGCCGCCTTCGCCCCTCTCCCGCGCCGAGGAAGCCGGTGCCGCCTGTTCGTCGGGCCGCTTTTTCAGGTTGAGCGGGGCCTCGGGTGGCTTTGTCGGTTTTTCCTTCGGTGTAGGCTCCGGGGGCGATTGTGCCCCATCCTGGCCTCGGCCGGGCCCTTGAGCTCCACCCTTGCACGTTCGAAGGATCGGTCGATCGTGTTGCGCCGCTCGCCGGCACCTGTTGCCGGTGGCGGAGTATTGGTGGTCGGAGCAGGGGTCGACGGCGGATTGGGATTGATCGGGACTTCGCCGGGCGGCGGTGAAGGTGCAGGCGGAGGCGGTGGAGAAGGAGTCGGAGCGTCGGTCATTTGCGCATACTCTTCTTGCGCTGCAACACGGCATGGGCGATACGGTCGCGGCGCTTGTCGGCCTGATAAAATTCCTGTCCGACAGATACTGGAATTCCGACCTTCTTGGCAAATTCCGGATTATGCGCCACCGCGCGCATCAGCTTCGCCTGTGATTTCGACACGGAAGGCAACGTTACCCCCTTTAGGGCGTCGACCGGCGGCATACTCGGCCTTGGCTTTTTCGAAGGCGTCCCGAAACGCCGTCTTCGGTGGCGTGTAGGTCTTCGGCTTGCGATTCAGGTTTTGATCGCCGACCTCGGTCAACCCGAGACGGCGGCCGACTGCCCGGAAGGCACGCTTGCTTTCGTAGAACTTGCCGTCGACTTGTTCGGTCGGCGGGATGGTGTCGGTAACGACATGAGGGGCGAACAAGTCAGCTCGGCGTTTCATGGGTAAAGCGCCAGGTTGCCGCAGTCGACACTGTAAGCCGCCGATCCGGTCAAGGCCGCCGTAAAAGTCCAGCGCCAATAGCGGTAGGTTCCCGGAGTTGCCATGACGAACGGCCCCATCACGCTTCCCTGCGCCTACGGTCGCGATCCCGGTCCAGAGTATCCGCCACCGTCCATGTGCTGTTATTCAAGCTGCCTTCCAGCGTCCAGGCAGTCGGCTGGTTGACGACGGCGTCCGTCCGCGACTGCATCGTGTACTTGCTGGCCGCAACGGCACTGCCCAAGTCGATCTTCAGCCACTGCGGCAGCACCGATAAATTGCCCGCCGCCCAGAACGCGTTGGCCCCCGAGTTGAATGCGGTATAGGCCAAGTGTCCGCCGTCGAATTCCGACAGCGCCGACGCCGCGAACGGTGCCGGCAACACGTTGCTCGTCATGTTATCGGGCGAAACCCGCGTTCCGAGAACGACGGCAGGCCCGTCGTAAACTACCGCCAGCCCGAATCCGTTGGGTCACCTTGGTCACCGCCAGGCCGCGGCCGTTAGTGGCCTCGACCACCGGCAACGCCAGCTTGCCGGCGACTGCCTCGACGACCGGCAAGCCTTTGGAAGCTACGGTTACTACCGCTAGCGACATCGGAGTAAACCCTGGCCACGACAGGCCGGGCAGCAAATCATGCCATGCCAGCCTCGCGGGTAGCCGGCCGAGCCATTCGCCCCAGCCGGCGCACTCTTCGCACCACGTCAACTGAATACCCAGTTCGTGGCCGCAGTGGCGGTTCCACCCGTCATCACCGTGATCGCGGTATTGCCGGCACTGGTTCGTTTCGGCGCGTTGAGCACCGACAGCTGAGTCGTGCTGTTGAATTGCGTATTGTATGGCATGCCTCCGACGTAAACGACGCTATCCGGGCGAAACCCGGTTCCGTTAACAGTAAGACTGAACTGCCGCCCGTTCCCACGGGCGCGACCGGCAACAGGCCGGTAATGGTCGGCAGTGTCGTCGGCGCTGCCATGCTCGGGTGGCTGGCGTTCGGCGTCCCGGTCCAATTGCCCATGGTCGAGATCATCTGCGTCGGGCATTCGGTGCGACTGCCCGGCGCGGTAACGATGGTTACGCTGCCGATCGCCTCGTGCCCGGCCGCCGAGCTGCCGGTCGGAGCCGCGCAGACCGTGAGCGCACCGGATCGCGGGCACGCTGTCGTTGGCGGTATCCATCAATAGGCAATCGCCGGCATAGGTCGGCGCCCTCGACCAGCCGGATTTGGGGTCATGGTCTCGACCGGCCCGGTGCCGTAGGACACGTAAGCGATGTTGGTCGGCGGCGTCGGGTTGGCGACCGTTACGGTATGAGGTGCTGCCCTGCGGGACCGGTAGCAAGAGCGGCGTGACCTCGGGATCGCCGGGACCGCCAATCCTCGCGTCGACGGGCCGTCCTGGACAACTTTGTCCATCCAACTCGGGTCGGGCGCCGGTCTGCCGAGGCCCAACAGGTCGGCAGTGGATGGAGTAGGGTTCTCGATCATGGCGACTCTCCGGTTGAGAGTCGGCAGACTAACTCTTCGATCGAGCCCGCGCTACGTCCTCGGGCCGCACTTTGCCGGTCAGCAATAGCCGCAAGACGATCACGATTCCCATGGGAATACTACGCTCGCCGCCGGCCCAACGCCGCACGGTGCGCTCGTCGTAACCGAGCAGGGCGGCCGGCGGCCACCTGCGTCAACCCCAATCGTTCGAGAATGGCGCGGAATTCCTTGACGGTCACTCGACCTCGCTAGCTGAAATGCAGAGTGCTGATTTGGTTGACTGTTAGTGTCTCGTCGTCCCAAACCACGATACAAAAGCGTTCGTTGACGACTTCCTCGATCTGTCCGGTGCGAAAGTCCTCGTCGTAGCGATCCTCGACATAAAGACCCTCTGCGACGGCATGCTTGGCTTGGTCGACGGTCATGTTCATGTTCCTGCTTGCTCGGTTTTGGCACCCTCCCTATAGGACACTTGGCCCTGTCTGTCAACGACTATCGTTTCTGTCGCTCATCTTTTCTGGCGCGCTCCAGGATTACGGCTCGCTCATGGTACACGGTGCTCTCTTGCTCGTAGACCTCGCTCTCTTTGCACGGCACTCTCAAATGGTGTGGCTCGCTCTAGGATGCCGGTGCTCTCGCGACGAATGGCTTGCTCGCCCAGACTGGTACTCTCCCTTGTTTGACTCGCTCTTCGGGACGGGCGCCCTCACTGACCTTGACTCGCTCTCAAATTTGGCTCTCGCACATGACTTGGCTAGCTCTCGACTCGCTCTAGACTGTTGGCGCCCTCGTCCGAGATGACTCGCTGCTTTGTTCTGGTGCGCTCACACGACGTGACCTCGCTCTTTATATTTGGTCCCCTCATCCAACGCGGTTCGCTCATAATGCCTGGTACACTCCCGTGACATGACTCGCTCAACCATGCCGGCGCTCTCGAACAGGGTGACTCGCTCAGTTTCTACGGCACTCTCGCATTTCCCGACTCATTCATTTCGCATGGCACTCTCCAACGGCCTGACTCTGCTCGACTTCGTATGGCGCTCCTCAATCTTTACGACTTGCTCATCACGTCTGGCGCTCTTCGTGCTAGTGGCTCAAACCTCGCCCGAGCGGCGGAATGTAGTGCGCGTGCCCGAGAATGCCGATCGGGTAGGGCAGCACCGGCTCCTTCTTGAGAATCCGCACGTGCATGACATGGTGTAGATGCGCGAGACAGCTTGGTCGCGTAGCGCCGCGCCATCGCGTGAATATGCGCCGGCGGGAATCGTCCGACGCTGTAGGCCGCGTAAGCGTCGGTATCCTTGCCGTAGTTCTTCGTGCTTAGTATTTCAGCCGAGCGCCCGGCATAAGTGCCGGCCTCGTTTCTCTGGATATAAATATCTTTCTGCTTGCGCCACACCTTTCCGTAAAAGCATTCGTCGTGGTTCGAGAACTTCAGCAGAAGCTTTCGCCTGCCTTCCAGGTCAGAACCTTCAGCCCGGCATTCCACGGCCGCTTGGTTTAGGTAGCCATTTCACCGTCGGGTCTGAGCCCGGCAAACCGCCAGATATGGCCGGCCGTCGGGGCTTTCTTGATATCGATATGCGCAGCAACCCGGCGCTGATCACCGGGCCCGATGCCGCAGACGCCGAGCAGCCACGACCCGACGACGTGCCCGTCGACATACTTGCCAACGCTCGCTTGACTTGGGTTTCGAGCACCCAATTTTGGTCCGCCAACCATGTCAACATCGTCGTGCGGCTCGATCCGCGTGATCGGATTACCGTCCTGGTCGAACTTGCCCGTGTTGACCGGGTTCCCTTCGATCGAGCGCACTTGGCCGGCCGCTCGGATGCGGCCGTCCTGCAACTGGTAGTATGCATCAACCAAAAACCTCAGCTCCGCGTCGCTGATAGTCCTCGAAGCGAGGGCGAGGTCTTTTGAGAGACGCTTTACGGCCTCGGGTACCGATTCTGCTCGTTTCGTCGAGCATTCGTCACTCTCCATTGTTGGCACTCTCAGGGTTTGTGGTTCGCTCTCTCGAAAGATGGCGCCCTCAGGGTTTGTGACTCGCTCCAGCATACCGGCGCTATCCCGTGGGATGGCTCGCTCTCCACAACATGGCGCACTCGCTATCTGTGACTCAACCAAAATGGACCTCTGATAGTCTGACTCGTTCGGATTGGTTGGCGCCCTCAGTGGCAACGGCTCGCTCTGGATTCACGAGTGCACTCTGCGAACGTGACTCGCTCTGCCTGATCGGCACTCTCGGCGATTCTGGCTCGCTCCATCAATTCGGACCTCTCACTGCCAATAGCTCGCTCGGCTGATTTGGCGCTCTCAGTATATTGTCTCGCTCCCAATGCATGGTTCACTCGTTGTCTCCGGACTCGATCGTTCTCTTTGGCTCCCTCTGATGGTCTGACTCGCGTCCGTCAATTTGGCCCTCTCGCTGTTGACGACTCGTTCCCTTTAGCGTGGCCCTCTCACTATTGATGACTCCGCTCCATGAATGTGGTACTCTCACCAGTCAACTGACTCGCTCGTTCTCTTCGGCGCTCTCAGACCGGGTGACTCGCTCGCGCACTTAGGGCACTCTCCGTCTCGAGTGACTCAGCTTGCCTGATTTGGTCCACTCAAGCGATCTGACTCGCTCAAGGCTTTTGGCGCTCGCGTATGAACTGACTCACTCTCCGGAATTGGCACTCTCGCGGTAGATGATTGACGCTTCCGTCGCTTGATTTCCTCTCGCGCGACCCGGCTCGCTCTAATGCCGCTATGGTGCTCGCGTCTCGGAAGGCATCTATCCGTTTGACTCTCGTTCGCGCAATTTGGTCCGCTCACGATGTTCGACCCGCTCGGGTTCTCTCGGCGCACTCAATGCACTCGGCTTTACGCAACATCAGACCTAGGGCCGATTGGCCGCGCTGTCAAGCCGCTTGTTTACCGGACAAACCGGCCACGAATATAAATCCCGTTCACCCGTGCCGGCGACGGGTCGCCACGGCTTCAATACCGCCAAAGACAAATCGCCGACGAAATATCCCCTGGCGCGTAAGCCGTGGCGAGAATCGAGCCGACCGTGTCCGCCGTGGGCCGGAACCGGCATTCGTTATACGTTCGGTTCTTGAGCTTCCAGGACGATCGCCGATCCGGTGCCGATCACCGGCGGAACGACCACGGCGACCGGCGCGCAGCCGACGAGGATTGAAAACCGAGGAACAACCCACCGCATGGGCATGTTCCTCCTTGCCGGCGTCCGGTGGTCCCTAACCCCTTCCCTAGGGGCTGCCCCAGCCCCGGAAAGCATCAGGCGCCACCATACCCGTCATGCGCGTAAATCCTCCACCCGGGGGCTGCTTCGTCGCCTGCGCCGCCTTACGCTCTTCGGCGCGTGTGGCCATATCCCGCTGCTTGGCTTGCGCCGCCTGCATGCGCCATGGCCGCCTTCTGCTCGTTCAACCGCATGTCGTGCTGCTTGCCGACGATATCCATCTGCGCCTTCTCGCGCTCGGCCATGGCCTTGATATTGATCCCTTGCGCCTTGGCCTCCTCGTCGCGCGCCTGCGCCATCAGCTTGGCCATCTCGATCTTCTCCTGCGACGCGATCTTGGCCTGCTCGTGCTTGTCCTTGAGTTGCAACTCGGCGCCCTTCAACTGCATATCGGCTTGGTTCTTCTCCTTCTGCGCTTGCAATTTCAGCGTCTCGATCTGAATCGCGGTCTTGTGGCCGCAGTCGTCGGGTCCTCGCCTTGCGGCTGGTCGCCCTTCGCTTTCATCTGCTCGACCAGCTCGTCGATCGCGCCGTCGAGCTGCCGACCGGCGCGGTACGGCGCGGTCGCGAACGAGCACCTCGCCGCAGAAATCCACGGTCTTCGGCTCGGCTGCGATCAATTGCATAAGCTGCGGCAGAGCGTGCCCAGGACACCTAGAAACTCGACCGACGCTTCCTTCTCCGCCTTCTCGTCGATGATAATCCGTGCTGTACGGTCTGGATATCCAATGCAAAACACTTGATCCTGTTATTGCGCAAGAACGCCAGGACTTGCTCGAGGTTGGGCTCGGCCGTGATTTTCTGAATTTGCGTGCTCAACTGCTGAACCATGTTGTTGCACCTGCTGCACGACTTGCTGCACCTGGTCCGGGCTTTGCTGCATCGTCTGCTGTGCGCCGGGTTGCGACGCGGCCTGCTGTGCTTTGCTGCAAGACGCCGACGATCTTCTGCCGAATCGCCGTGGCTTGCTGCTGCTGTTGCTGCTGCGTCAGGATCTGCATCTGCGCCATGGCAACCAGTGTCTTCTGGTCGAACTTTTCGGTGGTGATTTCGCTCACGATCACGGTCAAGTCGCGCGCAATGCGCACCATCTGCGCGCTGCGCGTCCTTGATACGGCTGGAGCCGAAGTCGGACTTGAGCTTTTGCGCGCCTAGAGTCTCGCGCGCATCGGTCGCCCCGCGCATGATGTCGGACAATCCGGTAATCTGGTAAATATCCTCGATGATCTGCTTGCGGGTGGCAATCAACGTCGTGACGGTCTGCGCGATGATGTCGATCGGCATCCAGATAATGACTTCTTTGGAGCCGCCGAACGCGGCCCAGTTGTTGATCGGAACCAACACTCTGCCCGGATTGCTGATTTTCACGGCGGTTTCGACGGCGTCGGCGATCTCCGAGCCGCCGGCCGGGTAGAAGCCCTTGACTTCGAGCGCGTCGGCCAACGCATGAATGCGGCCGGTGAGCAGGTTCAGCTCGTCGAGCTGGTCTTTGTACTGCATCGAGTCGGGCACCGGAACCAGCGACCCGCGCTGCAACGTGCCATAAGCCGGGCAAGGACAAGGGAAAAAATCTTCCAGGTCCAAATGCGGCGGCGTTTCCTCGTCGAGAATATCCTCGCAACCTTCCGCCACCCATACCACGCGCCGCTCTTCTTTGTGCCAAATCTCCCAGAATTTGGCGCGCTCGCGCGCGTCGGCGCCGCCGATCGATTGCGACTCTTTGTCGACCTTGTACTCGGCGTCCTGGTAACAATCGCCGGAGTGTTCGTAGAATCTTTCTCTGGCTTGCGCTCGGGTTAAGTAACTCGCGCCGGCCACCCACGTCACCTCGTACCAGCAGCGCGAGACACTGTGTAAAAATCCCTGCGATGCTTGTAGTCGATACAGACTTTCTCGCTGTCGTAATAACCCTCGCCCTTGCCGCTTTCGTAGCGGCACCACGACACGCCGCGGCCGTGCAGCACGACGTCGTCGCGGATTTGCTTCATCAGCTCGTAGACGTGCACGCGGTCGAGTGCCACCTTGATGCAGCGCTCCATCATCTCGGAAGCTTTTTGGCAAATCGGGCGGCGGTCTTTGAATTTAGGGGTGACGACCGGATTGGGCGGTCGCGCGTAGATCGAAGGCTTGATCACCTCGATGTTGGCCCACAGCATCTGAAATTCTTTGTCGCGGCCCGTCATCGACAGCCGCTCGAGCGAGCCGTAGACGCGATCGATGTTGTCGCAATGGTCTTGCCAGTCCTCGAACGCTTTCTCGCTCTCGATCAGCAGATTGAGCCACGCCTTGGCGCTTTTCGGCTCGATCGACGGATCGAACTCGATCTCGTCGTGGCGGACGTCGGCTTCGGCCGGCGGCCGGCTGCTGCGCGTGGGTGGCTTTCTAGCCATGATTCGGCTCCTATAGGAACGCCGTCAGGCTAGCACGATTTCCTCACTTCTGGACAAAGACCCATTCGCGTTGCCGCAGACTCGGTATTTCCTGCTCCGATATCGGTCCGCGCTTCCAATTCCGCAGCCGTTCGGCCTTCTCGACGATCTGCGCCGCGCGGCTCGGCGTCACGCCGTAATGGGCGGCGATCGCAATGTAGGTCATACCGTATTCGCGCATGGCCAAAGCCTCGACACCGCGATGCCACGAAGCTTCGCGCCGATCGAACTCGACGCGCGACATCCGGATCACAGCCGCAACCCTCTGCGCTGTTGCTCGTCGGGCGGCGGAATCCGCCAGCCGTCCGGAGGCAGTACTTTGACGTTGCGCGGCAGTGCTTTCTTCCACGACAAGGATAGATACCGGAAACTATCGACACGATCGGAAGTCAATCGTGTAGCGGGCTTTGTCGAAAACACTTTTGTCGTCGTCCCACTCGCGCTGGTACTGCTCCAGCGCGATAACGCCGGCCGCCTCGCAACGCGGGTGAAATACACAGAACGGCAGTGTCTGGCGCACCGCGTTGATGCCGTCGAGCAGCGCGGCGTCGGGCGCCAGGGTCGGCGCGCAGGCCGAGCGATTTCATGGTTTCGACGCGGGTGCGACCGGTGCCGAGCTCGCGCACCTTGGCGTCGTGCGGCACGTAGTCGACGCCGTGCTTCCAGCCATGCAGCTTGTGCACGCGCACGACCTCGTCGCGCCACCATTCCAGCGAGGCGCCGGAGGTCGAGATGCAATGCAGTAGATAGATTTGCGTGCCCGCGACCTGGAAGAACCAGACACAAGTGTCGTCGCGCATGCCCAGATCCCAGCTGCGATTCACCGGAACGCCTGGCAGTGGGCCGATCTCGCAGACGCGCCCCTCGGCGCGCACCTCGGCCATCTCGCGCGCGAAGATACTGCCGAGTAACGCGGCGGCCCAGTCGCAGAGATACTCTTGCCGATATTGCGCCGTGCCGGCGTCGATGCCGTAGAGCGCGACGTACTCGGCGAGCGCTTCGTCGAGCTGCTCGCGCGTCAGCGCGACGGTGTCCTCGGCCGTGAGCATTTCGCAAAACCAGGTGGGCGCCTTCGATGCATGCTTGAACATCTCGTAGGCGTGATTGCGGCCGCGCGGCGTAGTGATGAAGATGGCCCAGCCGTTGTTTTCTTCCACCACCGGGCGGCAATAAGCCCAGGCCGACGGATTGGCCAGCGCCATATTCGCTGAAGGTCACGCCGGCGATCGAAGTGCCGACCAGCGACGTGTCGTAGTTGTCGCTGCCGATGACCGACCAGGTCGCTCCGTTCAGAAACCGAATAAACATCTCGTTGTCGCTGGTGTTGGCGCGCCATTCGTGGGGAAACGCTTCGTCGATGCGCCGCTTGCCGGTGTGCGGATTGATGGCGGTCCAGATCGATTTGCGACCTTGGGAATATTCCGGCAGACAATGCACGTAATTGCCGGCGCGGCGCGCGGCGCTCACCATGGCGAAATGCAACGCCACCTCGTCTTTACCGGCGCGCCGGTGCCAGACTGCCATGGCACGCTTGCCGCCGTCGACCAGGTATTCCCAGAGCTTGAGCTGGTGATCGCGCGCCATCCAGCCGTTATGTGGAAACCTCAGCTTCACGTCACGAGTGCCCGGTCACCAGTGCCGCGATCTTCGAGTAGTATCTCCCGAGCAGGCCCTTGGCGGCATCCATGATCCAATCGTCGTCGTTCGTCGCGCACTCCGCGCAAACGCCGACGATGCTGCAATGACCGTAGTCCGCGGCAAACGGGATCATGACGAAGAATGCGCGCGGCACTCGGTTCCGGCCGAAAGTCGTATCGCAGCTCAAACAAAGAAACCGACTTTCAGGTTTGAGGCCGGTCGATTTTGAGCCACTTGCCGATGCCCTTCGTGACGACATAAGCAAATTCGTATTCCGGTCGTCCGTCTCTTACGGCCTGCAACATTTTATCGAATATTTCCGGCCTGACGACGAACGCTTCGACGACACCCTTGCTGGCGTCGTCGAAAGCGTCTTGCTGACGCTTGGCCTCGATGACTTCTGCGTCTTCTGCGTCTTCTGCGTCCATATCAACCGCCGGCGGCTTTTTGCGCTCTGCGATCAGGTCGCGGATGATCAGCTCGATCGGGCCGCCACCCGCGCCGGTGAGTTTATGAGACGACGAGACTGCACCCCAGCCACGGTCCAGCATCAGCTCGATCGCCCGGATTGCAGGTTGCCGGATCGACTTGCGGGCTGATACAGAATCCGGCCAGATCGTTTGATGCACATTTCGGTATGGCCGCGCGCCAGGCTGTCCAGGTCCACTTTCCGCGGTGCCGTTCCTTTTCCTTGTGAGGGCATTAGATTAGGGATTACCCATCTCCATTTCTACGCAGTCGCGCTGCGACTGCTTTGAGTCGTTTGACGGATTCTCGGGTATGCTCGAGTTCGCTTAGCAACATGTCTTCGATCCGTCGGTAAAGCGTATTCAGGCGTCTTCGCTGCCAGTCGTCGACGTATTCGTCCCAGGTGTCCCAGGGAATTTTCCAGTAGTCTCCATAGTGTTCAATCCATTCTTGCAGGTCGGGGGCGAGTGGGTAAGGCACGGGGCGCTCTCGTCACGGTGTTCGACACGACGGTCCAGTCGAAGGTGCGCTGGTCGAAGCGATCGTCGTTGTGTTGTCGGCCGTTGCGGCGGTCTTCGACCATGCTCGATTCCGGCAGGGTCGTCCATGACTCGGTCGACTTGGTGTGGGACGGCCGGAGCTCTTTGACGACGACGTAGGCGAATACGCAGACGTAGAGGCCTGCGATTATGGCGACGATCGCCAATATCACCCGCCAGAAGACGGCGATTACTATAATCGATGCGTAGAACAGTGCGATTCCAGCGCGATTTCGACGATCATCACGCGGCCTCCCCTCGGCGATTTCGGTTTTGGCTTTACAGTGCGGGACCGGGAAGGTGGAGGTGGTGGTGTGGGCGCGGACGAATTGCGCTGACAGGTGATCGCGCACGGCGGTCGATGTCGAGGTTGTCGCGCGAGCCTTCGCTGATTTTGACGACGTAGTTTTTGCCGACGTAGGTGCCGAGGCCGAGGGCGACGAGCTGTTTACGGACGGCGGTTTCCTGGCTTCGAGCGCGGCGATTTGGGCTTTGAGGGCGCCGAATTCGTCGACCAAGGGGGCGATGTTGTGGGCGATATTGCTGTTCATGCTCATGCTCCGGTTGCGCTCAATTCCTTTGGTGCTCTCAGGCAAAGTGGCTGCCTTCGACCCTGTCCTTATAGGGCCTTTGGCCATGGGTGTCAAGAAGGATTTTAACCGTCTTCGACCCTTTGATCTCTCCTCGGCGACGCCGGCTCGCTTTCGTTGCTTGGTACCCTCGGCCATCCTGGTTTACGCGAACGTCATGGAGTTCTCGTTCTGTTCAGAATCCCCTATTTGCTGCACTGCACGCGCCCGGGACACCCGAGACACGGAGGGACACCCGAGACGTGACATTCGAGACACAGGTTCCGACCGGACAGATGGGACACGACGGACATATTTCATATGTCCGTGTCTCGCGTGTCTCGCGTGTCCCGCCCTGCCCGGTAGAACGTTACCTCGGGACACGCGGGACATATGTCCCGCGATGTCCCGCGTGTCCCGCGTGTCCCGCCGAATATTTTCCTAGTCATTTCTCGTCATCCTTGTGTGCGAAGTATAAATACTCGTTTTCGTCAACATTGAATTTTAAAACCAGGCCCTCTGCGTCGACCCCGTCTAGCGCTCGCCGGAACGCCTTCCGCATGGAGGTCCGATCGGCGCCGTCCCCGAGCTTGTCCTTCAAAAACTGATTCCGGACGGCTTCCGAGGCGACCGATCTGACTAGCGGCATATCACCGGCCGGACGGCGTTCGACGCCGCTCTCTTGCATGACTTTTTCATGATCCGCCGAAAAACACGGAGATGCCTAGACCAACGATCCTCGGCGTTTCGCTTGGCTTTGCCGGCCGCTACGAAATCGCCGATTGTCGAATCGTCGTCACCCACGTCCGGTTCCTCCGACTCTTTCGGCTTCCATCGCACGACGAAGGTTTCGTTGCCTCCGTCGTCTAGTTTGACGGATTCCAAGCTAAAACCGGCGTGCCGTTTCTTTCCCGCTTTTTAGTTAGCCGAGAAGAATGAACGGCAAACGTCTTACCCCGAACCGAAAGCACGACGTCCGCACCTCCTTCTTTGGCAATGGAACCTAGCGGCCCTTGATCTTCGTCTTTGCCAAGGTGATCGATTACCAGAATGCAGACTTTGAAACGCTGACCGATGGCGGCCAGCGTTTCTGCCACGCGCTTGGCTTCGGTTTGCCGGGTAACCTTGCTGAATTTGGCGGCGGCTTCCATCGCATCGACGACGACGAGCACCGGCGGTACGCCGTATACTTTATACATTTTGGCGGCAGCCGCTTCGAGGTCGGCAACCAACCTATTTACGTCGTTTTGCTTTTGCAGATTAAAAGCGTTTTCACCGTCTCTCAGCCAGGCGATCGGAAGCTTGTCCAAGAACTTTTCCGACAATCCTTGCTTCGCGAGCTTGTCTTTGACCAGGCCACGCAACCGGATCGGTACTTCTTTGACTCCTTCGGTTGGCAATGCCAAGAATAGAACTCCGCCTGGGCGGGTAATTTCGTGGTCGAGAAATGCCGACGCCGCCATGACGCTCCCGCAAATATCGAGAGCGATGATTGATTTACCTTTTAGGCTGCCCAGCCAGAATGACGATACCAGTTTCCGGCAATAGTTTATCCACCAGCCAGGCATGGACGGCCTCGACGTCTTCCCTCACCATGCCAAAGCCATCGGCTTCTGGCGGGTTCGGCTTTCGGCCCTTCTTCCTTTCGCTCTTCCTCGCGTGCCTTCGAAGAACCGAAATTGATCTCCGGCCCGTCCTCGTCCTTGGTGTCCGGGCCGCGCGGGGATTTCGTCCCGGCTTCGAGGCCGCGCGTCAGCTGTTCCCCTTGGGGCCAAGCGCCTTGTCCGACTTGTCGATGGCAGGGTTGCGCGCAGGATAGCGCCACGGCCTCCAGCTGCGCATAGGCTTCGTCCGGGCTGATCCGAGCCTGCTCCAGGATTTGCCCGAGCTTGAACGCCAGCCGGGCGGCTTCGTTGCTACGGCTGCCGGCCGGCACCGCGGCCAGCTCGGCGCAGATCGCTTCCAGGGCAGCCTTGCCCCAGGGGGTGCCACGGCTCTCGGGGACCAGATCGACGACCTGAGCACCCTCGGCCGTGGAGGGGCTCCGCTCGGGCTTGCCGAGCACGCCGACGAGCCAATCGGGGGAGCGGCGGGGCTTCGGCCAAGTCGCCGATCGGCACGTACACACCGCCGTCGGAGACCGATTTGGACGTGTCCGAGCCCGGCAGCAGGACGTAGCCTTTGCCTTTGACGTCGATAATCTGCGGTGTGTTTCGGGGCATGTCGCCCCGGCCGTCCCCGAACGGCGGATGGGTATTCCGAAAATAGAAATGCCGCCCTCCGGTCGGCGACCAGCAGCCCGGCACGGCCAGCAAAGCCCCGCGTAGCGTCTCCGGACAGCGCGCCGTCAGCCACTCCAGGCCGACGTTGTCGCCGTCCTTGTCACAGTCGATGCAAATCAGGCCGGATTTCTCGAGATCGACCGCCCAGACGGCAGTGGGGTATTTTCTCCGCAAACGCAGGATCTCGAAGCGGGTCGTCGGTCGACGATCCTTCCATTTAAACCCGAAAACCGGGCGCTTGCCGAAGCAGGGGAAAGATATAGAGATTAAGGTTGCTTTTACCAGGCTCAGTAGATAAACTCACAAACGTGTCTCCTTGAGTTGGTGCTTATGGGAACACATTGCTACGGCCAGACTGGGATGTGAGCCCTGGTCTGGCCTCTATCTTGTGGTCGACTATCTGGTGACGACTATATGTCGATGCGGTGACGACAGCTTAACCAAAACCGGTCGGCGAGTCACGACGCTTTCGTCTCGTCGTACGAAAAATCCGCTCTGACAACACGGAAAAACTTACCGTCGGGCCGAATCATAATCCGCGCAGGCACTTCCAGCTCGCCGTTGTGCGCGCGCTCCAACGCTTCGGTCACCGTGGACGGCGGTGGAAAGTCCGACATCGTGCGTGACGCCCACCAGCTCACCGCCTTTTCGTAGGCATATCCATTGTGGTCGAAACAAATCCACTCGCTATATGTCGTATATCCACAGGTATAATCCACGCGAAACGTATGCGGAGCATCCGGTGCGCCGTATTTGACGTGCCGGCTGTAGGCGACCCGTGAAACCCCGGCCCAGTGTGTAAGCTCGTGCACCGACACGATTTCGATCTGCGCGTCCGCCGTCGCCTTCGGCATGTGGCGCTCCGCCGGCGGAAACTCGAATTCGCAATCCGGGCACACCATCACCCCGTGCGCGACGTACGATTCGCAGCGCGGGCAGACCTTGACTTTCTCCGCCTCGGTCTTGCCGGCCGCGCCTTTGGTCTGGCCGCGCACCAGATCTACGGGTCCGTGCCGTCGCGTGTTGCCGGCGAAATCCAGCACCAGACAATCTTTCTTGCCTTCCGCGTTGCGCAGGCCGCGCCCCACTTGCTGCACGAACAAGCCGCCGGAAGCCGTCGGCCTTAGGAGACAAATCATGTCGACGCGCGGAACGTTGAAGCCTATTCCCAAGACCATGACGGATACCAAGCAAGTAAACTCGCCTGCTCGAAAGCGAGCGATCAATAGATCGCGCTCCCGCTTAGGTGTATGCCCGAACACGGCGTAAGTATTCACGCCGGCTGCGCGCAACGCTTCGACCACGTGCTCGGCGTGCCCGACTCCGACGCAGAACGCCAGCCACGCCTTGCGCTTACCGTCGCCGCCGAACGCGACCATCTCCCTGGCGATGGCGGTGTTGAGCCAATCCTTGTCGACCGTGACCTCTAGCTCCTTGGTGATAAACTCGCCGGCGCGCTTGCCGACGTGCGTCACGTCCATCTGCGCCGCGGTCTTCTTGCTGATCAACCTGCAAAGATAGCCCTGCACGATCAGGTCTTTGACGTTGGCGTCGTAGACCACGGCGTCGAACAGCTTGCCGGCGCCGGTATCGAGCCGACCGGTGTCGAGGCGGAATGCGGTCGCCGTCAGGCCGGCCACCCGCAGATCGGGGGTGACGGCCTTGAGCGCGTCGATCAGCTTGCGATAGGTGGTCTGCGTTTCGTGTGAAACCAGATGCGCCTCGTCGATCAGCAACAGATCGAAAGCGCCGAGCTCGCCGGCTTTCTCGTAGACGCTCTGGATACCCATGAAGAGAATGCGACGACCGGTGTCGCGCCGGTTCATGCCGGCGGAATAAATGCCGGCAATGCTGCGTTCCCCGGCCTCGGGCCACAGCGCGATCAGTTCCTTGTAATTCTGCGCGATCAATTCCCTGACATGCGTCAGCATGCCGATGCGGAGCGTGGGGTAGTCCGCCAGCAGCTCCTGGCAAAGCGCGGCGATCACGAGGCTTTTTGCCACTACCGGTAGGCAACACGATAAGCCCGTTGCCGCCGCCGTTCTGCCAGTAGACATGCAGCGCGTCGATCGCGTCGCGCTGGTACTCGCAAGACGAGGCTCACGATTTCGCATCCGGCTTCAAGAACTCGTCGTCCATGGCCAGGCCCGCCTTGCCGTCGACGATCAAAAGCGCAAAATTACAACCGGCTTTTTCGATGTCGGTCGTTTCTTCGCACTCGCTGCATATTCCCTCGGTAAAGAATTCGTTTTTGGATCGCATCGTTTGCTTGGAACCGCAGTGCGAACAAATATATTGTTGCAAAACAAAGCGGTTGGGGTCGGCGGCCTGAACCTTTACGGCGGCCTTCAGCGCTTCGTCGAGCGAACCCAAAGCCATCGTCGCGCGCCTGCCACTAGGCTTGTCCATCGATCCATTCTCCTTTTCCACCCCGCAAGACGTACGTGATCGCCCGCCGCTCCGGATCGGCGTCGACCTGCCGACCGGGCACCAGATCGGGCAGATAGCGATGATCCTTGCAGCCGGCCCTCTGCTCTTCGATCGACAACGCCTTGCCGTGATGGTCGCAGCGCCAGCCGCTATCCTCTCCTCCCGCGGTCGGGGTTGCCGAGATGCAGGTGCGACAGTTGCGCCGCGCAAATCCGTCTTCGTGACAGACACCCTTAGCCGGGCACCAGCCGCAGACGTAAGCGCCCTTTTCCGCCAAGTCTTCATGCAGCTTGACCGGCGCAGTGTTGCCGGAAATAATTTCCCGGGCCCGGCCGGTCATCCCGTCGGCGTATTTTTGATTGAGTTCGAGCCGTTCGCAATAAACACTATCGTCGTTCTTGTTCACTGCGACGTACAATGCACGACTGTAACCGCAGTGCCGCATATAAACCTGCACTTGCGCGTAATGCGCCGGCTTGGATTTTTGACGCCCTCGCGCAGCAACTGGTAAAGCTGCCGTCGTTGTGGGTCTTGATCTCCAAGACGTGCGGGGTCTTGGGCGCCTCCGGCAAGCCGATCGCAATTGCGTCGACGTGCCCGCGGAAATGACCGCCCAGAGCCGAAAACCCGATCTGGCGGCCGAACACCGACACGCCACCGGCCATCAAATCGTCGACGATCCGCGCCTCTTCGCGCTTGCCGGTGTCGAACAGCCGCCGAATGCGCGACTCGATCTTGCGCGGCTCCGTGCGCCCACCTGAAGCCGTACCAAAGCGCCCGGTGCATTCGCCGCCGATCGCCGAAGCGCCGAGATACTCGCGCTCTGCATCCGCATCCGCCGCATAACGCGCATAGATGCGCTCGCACGTCGTGTCGAGAATCTTGCCGATTTTGGCCATGTAGCGACAACCTCTGCGCCGTCACCCTTCCGAAAGCGGAAAGAGCCGGCGCCAGGTTGTTTCACGTAACCTGCGCGCCGTAGTCGAGGGAACTCTACGATTTGGCTGCCTTTTGCCAAGGCTTGGGTGCGCCGGTTGTCGCTGGCCGCGCGGGGGCCGGCCGCGCCACGGGTGCGGGGGCCGGCGGTTCCGCCTGCTTCGGGTCCGACGCATCCGGATAGCTTACGGCATTTTGCTCGCCGTATCCGGCGTCTTTGCGAATGCGGGCCGACACGTGGAAACGCTTGAAATGCAATTGCTCGGTATTGGTCAACTGCCCCGCGACACCGCATAGCCGACATAGTCGTTTCAAGCTCTTTTGCGCGATTTGCTGCGCCTGCGCGTTGACGTTGACGTAGTTCAGCCGATCGAACAGATAGCGTCCTTCGTAGGGGCCGTCGACCACCCGCATCTTGAGGTGCACGTACTCGCCCGATCCGGTTTTCGACACCCGCGTGTCCGACTCGACGATTTCCACCAGATACCGACCGGCCGGCAGGGGCGACGAACTCCAGCCCGTCGTCCTCGACCGCGTCCTGATTGAATTGAATTTCTGCCATGGTTCATGCTCCTGTTTGCTCGGGTCCGGGAAAGTAGGGTGGAAAGTGCGGCGCCAGTACCCGATATCCGGCACCTTTCTTGAACTCGACGCGATCCGGAATGTTGTATCTGTTCTTGGCGACGAACGCCGGCCGCGGAGCGCAGTAAATCCAGCGATGGCCGCCGCCGTCGGCGCGCGTGCGTGCGTTCTTGCTCTTGGCGTCGGTCTTGACGACGATATCCTGGTTGAGAAACAAGATCGCGTCGACCTCGTCTTGGAAGATGCCCAGGGCGCGCTTGTGCAGCTTGATGTCGAAGCGCGAATAGCTTTGCGTCATCGGGTCGTCGACCGGGACGATCGCCGAATGCGCGATGTAGACGACGTTCATCCCGCGCTCGTAACGCAGTGCATTCATGCCTTCGATGAGCTGGTGCCATAGATTGTCGGCCTCGACGTAGCCCCTTGCCGTAGCCGGGTGTCTCGATCGAATCCCAGCCACGCAAATCGCACGCCTTGGCCCAGATCATCGGCTCGACCCGATCCAGGCTGTCGAGCACGATCGTCTTGCCTTCGTGCGGCTGCTCGTACAGCGTACCTATTGCAGCGATAATTTCGTCATAGCTGTCCAGTCGCCCGAAACTCATCAATTCGAGACCGGCGGGCGTGCCGTCTTCGGCCTGTAGGAAAATCGGCGCCGGCCATTCCGCCGCCAGCGTCGTCTTGCCCATGCCGGGCGGACCGTAAATCAAAGTGCGCGGCGGTTCCGTGGTCGTGGTACGGCGCAGTCTACCGATATCGATGCTCATGCACATGCTCCTGCTCATGGAGGGCCATCTGTCCTCCATCGCACTGCTAAAGTCAAGACGTATTTAGACCGGCTAGCGCTGCGTCAGTCGCCAATGACCAGCGCTGCTTTTGATAATCAAATCGGTATTTTCCAAGGCTTCGTTAATCTGCCAGACATGCGATTTGACGGCGTTTTTCGACGGCTTGGCGCGCGCTTCGTATACCGACGAAAGCACCCCGCGCGAGGTAATCCCGCACGGGCCGGCGGCCTTGATCGCATCGAAAATGGCCGCCTTGATCGGCGGCAGACGGAACCCCGGCACGGCTCTCGACGATGGGCTGTTTACAATACGGGCACACTAACCGATTGGGATTTGGCATTGGCAATTGCCTCCCCGCTTACCGTGAATCTTATCCTCGGCTGAAACACTCCCAACTCTATGAGGCAAAGTAATGCTTCGCGAAATCCGCGGCAAACATGGTAACCGCCGCCGGCACGCTCGATCTCGACCGCCATGCCGTCTTGCGCCTTGGAGGTGCGGCCGTTCTCGCGCTTGAGCTCGACCCCGTGAAACCGCCCGCGCACCAAGATAACGATATCCGGCACGCCAGGTCGAACCCCGGTCGCCTTGAGCTTGGCCGCCGTTCGTTTGAACCGCCAGCCGCCGTTCGGAACCGCAAACCAGGCGACGTCGGGCCGGCAATAGTTTCCCAGCAACTCGACCAATCTGCGCTGAATACTGTCTTCGGAATCAACCATCCAGCTCGACCCGCACTCCGTTCACAATCAGAATTAGCTCGATTCCGTCGGGAACGTCCAATCGCAGCACCATAGACTCGGCAGGGATTTCGACGATGTCGTCGTTTTTTGGCGACAAGCTTTCGTTCATCGGATCATCGATCATCGTCGTGCTCCTCCCACTTGCGACTAACCCACACCGTCCAACCCGCCGCGATGGCGATCAAACTTAGCCCGCCCATCACAAAGGCCCAAAAGCCCCGTCGCTCACGGCGCCGCCTCCAAGGCTTCGACTCGCGCCGCCAGCTCCTTGACGGCATTGATCAACACGTAAAGCATTGCACTCGGATCGACCGTTCTCAAATCGCTTACCGGCGCGCCGTTGATCCAGCCCTGCATCTTGTTGACCAGCTCGGGCATGATGCCCTCGATCTCCTGCGCGACCAAACCAACGAAATTCTTGCCTTGTACGTTGAAATGCAGACTGTGCGGGTCCGGTGCACTGCTCGGCGGCAGCGTCGGGCCCACGGGATTGGTGACGTCGTTGGCTTTGTAAGTATAGTTTTTCGGCTGTAGCTGTTTAACGATGCTCAAACCCTTCGTGTAGTTTCCGGCGACTGTCTTGATGCGCGAATCGGACAGAATCTCCCCACGGCCCGCCGCCCGGCTTGAACGCCTGCCCGTCGACTGCCAGCAGCGCGGCCTGCTCGGCCGTCGTCAGGGCGATGATGCTGATCGTGCCGTAGATGTTTTGCGCGCCGGTTTGTCGATCGATGTAGTGCGCCAGCCCGAGATTGGCGCCCGCATCCGACCAGCGGACGAGATTATAGTTGCTGCCTCTGTTGCTACCGGTTTCGGGCGCCTGGTCGCCCCAGGAATTGGACCATCGTGGCGTCCCGCCCGTGGTTCCGACGATCTGCCGGTAGCCGGTGCCGCTGATGCAATCCAGGAGAATCTGGGCGTTCTGCATGTTGATGAATCTCGAACGAACCGGTGTCTCGTTTGAAGCGAAGATTACCGGACATAGTCGTGCCGCCGTCGGAGCAGCGATACAGCGCCCAGTCGCTACCGGAGTTGCCGCCGCTTTCCGGCGACGACGTGCTCATCTCCATGATCCAACGCAGACTGCCGTTGGTCTGCCCGTAGATCGAAGCCGAGTTGGTGCCGGCGGTCTTGTTCAGGCGAAACAACGGCGACGTCTTCGAGATCGCCAGGTCGCCGGTCATCGTGTCGCCGCCGAGATGCACGGCCGGCTGCCAGTTGGCCGACTCTCGGCCGTACAACTTGCCGTCGCTCGGCGCCTCCGGGGATGCCGCCGGTGCCGCCGGTGCTGCCACTAGTGCCGCCACCACCGCCGGTCTCGGTAATGGCGACCCACGTTCCCCAGACGCCGCCCTTGCGTTGCCGCACGTACTTTACGCCCGGGACGTCCGTACTGGTCTGGTCGCGCGCTTCCAGCGTCATATTGCTGTTGGCCGGCGGGCTCGAGGCCGGAAACGGGGCCGCGTCGGTGGTGTAGGCAATGCCGGAAAATTCGTGGCCGCTCACCGGGCTGTTGCTGGCCGAAGCGGCCGAATGAAACGATCCCGGCAGCAATACGGCCGAGTTGTAATCGGTCACGACCTGGTAGGCTTTCTCGGCTTGCAAGACGACCAAGGCTTCGGTGACCGTGGTCGCGCCGGTGCCACCGGCAATCACCGGCCGCGGTGCATTTAAATCCTGCTCCACGTCGTGCACGTTGATGTTGTATTTCGCCGACTCCACGGTCGTGCCGGGCACGCCGTCAGTCCCGGGTGGTGTGGTGTAGATGCCTGTCGCCGATCGCGGCATGGTTGTTTCCTATGGTCAATAGGTGAACGGATTGACGCCGCGTCGGCGCGCTTCGTGCTCGGTAAGCCGAGCCGCCAAAGCTTGCGCCGCGGTGGGATCACTTGTCAGTAAAGCGCGAGTAATGGCCATGCGCTGCTTTTCGGTCTCGCCTTTGAGTGTGCGAGAAACAAAGTCGTAGGCACTGCGAGCAAAGCCGATCGGATTACCGTGCGCCGCGGCGGAAGCCATGCCGAATGCTTCGGATAGCCCGCCCGGTGCGGCGGCCATGTCGGCCAGATTCTCGGCCGTCGCCGAACCGCCGAGCGCATGCCGGCCGGTGGCCTGCATCGTCTCTTCGCGGCCGAGAAACCGGCGTAGCGGCTCGGCCCGACCGGGCAAGGCCATCGCTTGTATTTCTTGCGTGCCCTTCGGCACTTTGGCCCGTAGATATGCGGGGATGTTTCCGGTGCGTTCGAGCTGTTTCAACACGGTATCGACGGCACCGATGCGCTGGCCCTGCTGCGAGGCGGGAGCCAGCCCGCCAAAAGCCCGCATCGTGTCCTCGGCACGGCCCGTGGTCGGAATGCGGCGCCCGGCCTCGATCGCGTCTCTGATCTGCATCGGACCGGCATACAGCCGATTGGCCTCGGCATAGGCGGGGTTGACCCGACCCATCTCCGCGGTCAGACGATTCTTGAAGCCGAGCAAATCGCGACCATAGGGGCTGACTGCACCGGTAACGCCGTCGGTCTCGCGCGCGATCATGTTATCGAGACCCATTTTAAGCGTCTGCAAAGTGCGGGTGTTGGGCACACCGATCACGTTGCCCTGCGGATCGAGCACGGCGTCGAGCGGATCGAACGGCCTGCCGGTGCCAGCCGCGGCAATGCGTTGTCGTTCCACGCCGTGGCGCAAGCCCGCCGTGGTCAGCGGATCGTCGAGCATTTCCTGGATGAGCGGGCTCCAGGTCGGGCTTCTCTCGGCTTGCTGGTAAAACGGCCTCGCTTCGGCACGAGCTTGTTGCTGCAAAGCAACTCGCGCCGCTTCGCCCGTTTGCTCGACGCCATACGCTCGCGGAAATTCCTCTCCTATGCGATACGGCATATTCAGGTCGCGCGCGCGCTCAACGTCTCGGTCGCCAACTCGCGTTGCGCGCCGGGTGTCTTGGCCATGGCGGCAAGCTTGCGCTGGCCTTCTTTGCCGAGCACGTCGGCAACCACGTAAGGTTGCCCGGCTCCGACGGCATCGGCGATTTCGCGTGCAAGCACCTCGGGCGCCACTCCGGCATCGCGTGCGGCCTTGGCGATGTGCTCGGTTGCGACGGCCTCGGCACTGCGTAGTCGGCCGGTAAGCGGCCGCGCCAAAGCACGCGCGCCGCCGATGACTAACGGAGCTGCGGCGCCGACGCCGGCGCCGAACAAGGCGCCCATTTTGGCTTCTTCCGGAATATCCTCGACGCTCTTGCCTCGCCTGCGCCGGCAAGGCCGCCGAGACCCCCGCCGCTATGATGTTTTTCCCATAGGTGTAAATCGGCCGCGTGAGCTTGGTAGCCGGTCCCGCGAGACCGCCACCGGATACGACTCCGCCGGCAACTCTGCCGCCGTACCGAGCCCGCCCGTGCTCCTGCGGGCATTTTCGAGAGCGAGGTCTTGCTCGGCCTTGGCGTAGCGATAGCCCTCGCGCAAATTGCTCGGATCGGTAAAATCGAGCCCTTGCGGTACATCTGGATCGGTGCTTCGAGCGCAGCCGCAAGCTCGTCGCCCCAGCCTAGGGTGGTGCCCTGCGCCATCATGCGTCCGTAGCCTTCGGACGGCTTGTAACCACCCTTGATCAGCCGCTCGCGATCGGCAATCGCGGCTTGTTGAGTACTTATCGAGCGGGGTTACGGGCGCGGCCTCCGGCGATTCCGGTCTGACGGTTACGGCGGCCGCGCCAGGCACGCGAAACTCGGCATAGGGTCAGGCTCGGCCGATACTCGGCGCTTCGCCGCGAAATTCCGCCCACGGGTCCTCGTTCATCTCGGCAACAAATGTTTCGGCCATGGCACGACGCCGATCGTGCCATCCGGCAAGACGAAGCGCTGACCGGCGCCTAGCGTACTTTTGGCCTGCTCCGGCGAAATGTCGCGAACGACCGGCAATTCACTGTTATTCTGCATGACGATCTTGCGGCCGGCCTCGATCGCGTCGCCGCCTCTACCGGCAACTGCCGCCACGCCGTTGACGTAATTGCGCCGCCGTTCGGCTTTGCGCAGCACCTCTTGTTCGTTGTCGCCGTAGCGCGGAATGAATGCCGGCAAATTGCGCTCGGCTTCGCTCGGCGACACCGCCGCACCACTGAGATGCTGCATCACCGCACCCTTGAAACGTCCGATGGCGTTGGCCGCCGCTTTGTACTCGTCGGTTGCAAAAATATTGCCCATTCCCGGGACGGAGGCTCCCAACGAGCTCCACGGCGACTTGGCCAAAGCCATGCCGTGGTTGAGCTTCGTCTCGAGCAAGTCCATGTCCGGCAGCACGTCGCGCACGAAGGTCGCAGCCTTTGATTCTTGCTCGGTCAGTGTTTTCTTCGGCTCCGGACTACCCGGCACCATTTCGAGTGCGCCCGCTGGTCGTCCAGGCGAACCGGGCTGTCCGGGAGTCGGCGGGATTGCCGGAACTTCCGGGGTTTCCTGGTAAAGCGCGCCTTCTATCTGATGCGTCGGTCGCTTGGTCAACGTTTGCTGAGCTTGCGCGATATCGAGCGCGGCCTTCTGTACCTGCTGCTGGCGCGGCAAACCTTGCTCGAAATACATTTTTTCCAGATCGGCTTGGGTCTTTTCTAGGCCAAGGCGCTCGCCGAGCTGCTTGATATTGCGGTCGCGCTTTTCTCTTACGAATTTCGCATATTCTCTGGTGTCCTGATGCCAATTCGTATAGTCGCGCACGTAGTCGGCTTGCCGCTGGCTATCGAGCTCTTTGCGAATTGCCTCTTGCTCTCCGTACCTCTGTTGTGCAACCGCCTGCGTTGCCGGGTTGGCAAGCGGACTCTTCATGACGTTCTGCCAGCGTATCTGATCCGGCGATGGTCCGAGCGGCAGCGGCCGTTTCGGCTCCGGTCCCGGCGGCTTCATCTCCTGCTCGGAAGCCGGTGGAATTGCCTCCTCCGAAGGCTTGCTCGTCGGTATCCGCTCGATATCGGATACGACGGTTTCCGGCGTCCCTCGCACCATGGCACGCGGCTTGCCGGCGGGAGCGAAAATGCTGCCCATGCCCGGCTCGTCCGAGCGCGGGAACACATAGTCGGAATCGACCGACGGCGTTTTCGTACCGGCCGGGCCACCGGCCAGGGTGGCGACGGCAGGTGCGTTGATCTCGGATTGTAATCCAACGGACCCGGCGAAGTCGTACGCGTATCGCCCGGCCCGACCGTTGCCGGATAACGCCCGGCGGGCTCCGGTAGCGGAGCCACGGCTTCGCCGCTGCCACCCGTGAGTATACCGCCGCTCGGCGTATCGGTCGCGAACGTGCCGCGCATGCCTGGTGGCTCGAGCAATCCCGCTTGCGCCGCCAGCGATGCTTTTTCCTGCTTGTCCAGCTCGTTCTGCATCCAACGGTCGGACAGCGACTCGCCGAGATACGTCAGCCCCTCGCCGATGTTTTTCGGAAACGGCGAGCGTTTGCCTAGCAGTGCCTCGGCAATCCTGCGACGCGATTGCAGCGCCTCGTAGCTTAGCGGGCTGTCTGCCCGAGCGTCTGCAAAGAAAAACGACGAAGGCTCCGCCATATTCCGCTCCTAGTCAAAACGGTTTGTACGGCCCTCTCAAGAGACTGCCGCCAAGCCCGAACAATCCGCCGATGATCTGATTCTGTTGCCCGACCTGTTGCTGGTAGTTGCCGAACTGCTGGGCGAAATTCTGATTGTACAAGCCGGCGACGTCCGTCGTCGGAATTTGGTATTGCGGCGTATTCGCATAATGCGGATTGGTTACCTGCGACCCCGACAACAAGGCCGTGATCTCGTTGATCGGCTGATTGCGCAGAGCATACTGCTCGGCCAGGTATTGTTGGCGCGCGCGGTGTTTTGCGCGTTGAACAACGACTGACGTTGGTTTAACTGCTGCAACAAACCCTGATTGCTGAACTGCCCGCGCGCCAAGTCTTGCATAAAGCTTGCTGCTGCTCGGCCGAGCCGGCTGCCGTCACGCCCAGCCGCAAATCGTTGGCCTCGCGGTTGTAATCGTCCAACGCCGATCCGTAGGCGCTCGACCCGTAGCGAATTCCCTGGTCCGCCAGCCGCTGCTCGACGCGCGAGCGCGAACGATCGAGCTGCGGATTGAGCCTCTGGAACAGCGCGTTCCTCGACATGCGCGCGCGCCTTGTTGTAGTCGGTCTCGCCGCCGAACGTTCGCAACGGGTCGCCGACGTTCAGGATATCGCCATCCCGCCGGCCGGCGCCTTCGACACGTCGATATTGGTGCCGAGCAGATCGGTCAGATTCTGCTTGAAATGTTGGCGACGTCGGCGAGATCTCGACTTTGTCGTCTGGGTTTTGCCGAGCAGCGCCTGCTCGGCCGGCGACAATGTCTGCGTCGCGGTGAAGCGCGGAATGCCGTAATGCAGCCCGGTCGACGGGTCGACGAAATCATACGATCCGGTTTGGTCGTAATTCAGGTTTCCGTAGGGCGTGACTTGATTGGTGTTGTTCAGAAACGAGTTGGCCAGCGCGGTCGAAACATTGGTCGCAGTCTGCGCGCCGGCCGTCGCGGTCGGGCTCGGCGGTGTCGGTGGCGAACCAAAAATACCGGACATGGCTAATACCTTCGCTGGTGCGGCAAGATGTTAGGTGCGTTAAGGCCGCCCGCCGGTTCTAGCGGCGGCACCGGCGTGTTAGGCGCCGGCGCCAGCGCTCCGAATTCGGCATTGGGTCGCTCGGGCGGATTGAGCTGCTGCGGCGGGATTTGTTGTGGCGGCTGAGCGGCAAGGCCGGCGGACGGATTGCCCATCAGCACTTGCGTGATGACGGTCGCGCGGCGTCTCGTTGTAGCTGTAGGGCGCCGCCGCGTAGGACAGGACGCCACCGTAGGCAGAGGCCATCAGGCCGCCTCCTCTACTTGCGCAGACGGCTGTTTGTTAAACTTACTAACGGCCCAAGCCTCGGCCGTGAGCAGACAATACACGCCGTCCTCGCTGCGCCCGAACAGTCTCGGAATGACGACGTGCATGCACCCGAGAGCAGCGAGCGCTCGTTGCGACCGCAAGTCCGAGCCGCGCACGACATGCCTCACCATCTGACAACGACAAACACGAAACGGGAAATCGTAGATCACGCGCAACGTCTGCCGCGTCAGCCAGCGCTGCCCCGGCAATGCCGCGGCACTCACCTCGATGACGCCCGCCTCGGGAAAAAGTTGTGAAAAACGGCACCGGCGATCAACTCGTCTTGCTCGTTCACCACGCCGATCGCCCGACGAGTGCCGAACCCGCGGCAATACGGGATAAGCGCCGTCACGAATTTCGCGACCACGTCGTGATGATCGAGGGCGTAACGAAGCGTCATTCGTCGTCGTCTCCTCCACCACCGTCCTCGTCACCCGGTTCGCTATCGTCCGGACCAGGTCGGGCTCCTCGTCGTAGCCACTGTAATCATAACCGCCGTAGTCGGCGGGGTCGGGTTCGGCAGTGCCAGTAGTCGGGAGCACCGTAGTCGGGAGCACCGTAGTCGGGAGCACCGTAGTCGGGAGCACCGTAATCGGGAGCACCGTAATCGGGAGCACCGTAATCGGGAGCACCGTAGTCGGGAGCACCGTAATCGGGAGCACCGTAATCGGGAGCACCGTAATCGGGAGCACCGTAGTCGACGGTGCCGTAGTCGGGAGCACCGTAATCGGGAGCACCGTAATCGGGAGCACCGTAATCGGGAGCACCGTAGTCGACGGTGCCGTAGTCGGGAGCACCGTAATCGGGAGCACCGTAATCGGGGAGCACCGTAATCGGGAGCACCGTAGTCGACGGTGCCGGCAGTGGCATAGTCGGGAGTGTAGTCGTAACTGCCAAACCCGGCGTAACTGCTCAAATCGACTGCGCGCCGGCATAGCCACTGGTGGCATAGGGATCGCTAGTAGTGGCTCGCAAAATCGGTTGGCCCCGTCGGTGCTCCCGGTACGGGTTCTTGCGAGGGAGCCGGCGCGTAACAATCGGGCGCCTGAAAACCACCCTGGAAACCGCTAGGTGCGATATATTCCGCACCCGGCGTGAATTCAAATCGGGGAAGAACCCCGGATCGAAAGAAAAGCTGCTGGCATTTACGCCGCCAAAAGGAACGTCTCCTGCAGCGCTCAATTGCCCAGGTTCTAATTCGGTTTGACCGACACTAGAGCCCGCAAAACCGGCTTGCGCGGAGGCCGCCTCGGCTGCCGCCAACTCAGCTTGGCTAGCTGCAGCATAAGCGTCCGACCCACCAAGAGCGGCGATCTCGGCCGTCGGATCGACCGGATCGACCACCGGCGTTTCGGGCTCGTAAACGTCATACTGAGGATTGTTAGGATCGGCATACGGATCGTATTCCGTCACCCCGGGCAACTCGGGGATATCCTTGTCTTCGGTTAATTCGGGAACGTCCTTTTCCTCGGTTAGCGTCTCCTGCCCGCCGTAACCGCCGCCTGAACCGCCTCCCGAAGCGCCACGGGACCGCCGCCACCGCCGCCACCACCGCCACCACCGCCGCCACCACCGCCGCCACCACCACTGAGGTCACCGCCGATATCGCCAAAGTCTTCGTACATCCATTCGTCGGGCGCGTAACCAACAGGTCCGGGCACGACTTCGAACGGAGCACCTTGATATCCGCGGTAAGGATCGGACCCGGGCCCGGTCACGGGAGGATAGGTCCGCGGCTCGTCGGTAAACCCCGGGCCGAAACCGAACCCGGGAGCTGGCCCCAGAGGGACGCCCCGTCCTCTGAAAGGAGCAGGAGTCGGGGAAACCCTCGATAAAATTCCGGACCGAAGCCCGGCAGGCCTGGCTCGGCACCGCCGAACGGCGATCCGGAAACCCACCGGTTCCGGCCCCGGACCGCAGGAAGCGGCGTGGTCGTAAGCGGGCTAATCCGCCTTCCGAAATCCAAAAGTTGCTCAGGCGTGAGCGTAGGTCCGGGCGTCGGTGCGGGCGTCGGTGCAGGCGCAGGCGTAGGAGCTGATCTAGGCGACGTGGCAAACACGCCAGGATCAATGGGCGCGAGAGGATTCCGGGAGCGACGCCACGAGAAAGATCGCGAGCGCCCGGGCCGAGTAGCGGATCGAAATAGGGCAGACCTGCCGGTTCCGTGGGCAAAGCAGGACCGCCCGGTTCTGCCGGAGCCGTAGGAGTGCCTCTTTCTTCCGTCAGCGCAGGAATGTTTCTTTCTTCCGTCAGCGCAGGAATGTTTCTTTCTTCCGTCAACTGCGGAATGTTTCTTTCTTCGACGAACGGAACGGTGACCGGCGGATTGACCGTGATGCGCGCCGGCTCGGGCGGCGCGGGCGGAATATCCGGCGGCAGTGCGGGTGGACCAGGCGGCTGGACGATCTGTGGCGGCTCGAACGGAACGACCGGCGGCGGCGCGGGCGGAACCGGCGGTGCCGGTGGCAACGGCGGCAGCACGAACGGCAACGGCGGCGGCAATCGTGTTTCCGGCCCGGGCCGACCGCGCTCGAACACGTCCTGAAACGGCACGCGACCGTCGAAGTAGGGATCGAAATCCTGCCCCGGCCGGCGCATCTGCAAGAGAGCATGCGCGATCGAATCCCGCGGGCCGTGTACACCACGTGAATGAACCGCCATGCTCGTCCCCTGTTAGCGCGCCAGCTTGATGCGGCCCGGGTCGATAACTTTGATCGCACGGGTCCGCTGCAAATCCGGCTCCGCCACGACCACCGTTCTCGACACGATCTTTTCCGGCGGGCGCCACCACGGTCGTAGCGCGACGACATGCGATATCCGTTCCGGAACGTACGGATTGTATTTGACGACGTCCGTTTCCGGCGGATGCGGCACGGCGAAGGCGATACCGACTAGACAAAAACTGCCGCCCGCGACGGCGAGCACGAGCTTATTCATGGAGTGTCTCCTCCGTCGCCGCCCGTCAGCACGCGTCGCTCCGGATCGGATGGGTCGAACGGTCCCAGCGGCGGCCTGTACCCGGGATCGTTGGGATCGGTTATCGATGCTACGCCGGCATCGAACGGCGGCGGCTCGAATCCCGGCCGCAATTGCGGAAGGACGTTCTCGACCGGCGGCGGACCCCATGGCGAGAGACCGGCGTTTTGCAGAGACTGTTGCTGCGGAACGAGGGGGAAACTCTTGTCGATGGGCGGAGGAACGTATGGCTTCGGTTGCGACGGATAAGGGGCGTAAGTATTCGCGTCCAGAGGATCGAGCCGCGCCCGCGGCGCCTGCGGCGGTAGCGGCGGCGCTGCCCGCATCGGTGCACCCGGCGGGCGTAGCGGGAGGCCCGGATCGATATGCGTTTCCAGGCCGCTGGGCACGGTCGACGATCGAGTGGTCGGAGCGCCCGGTGTCTGCAGGAACCGAATTGGCTTGCGCCCCGCCGTACCGACGTCCTTGTAAGACGTCCAAAGGCTGTATTCCCTTGAACGGCTCGCCGTATCCCGGCCATGGTGCACCTAGTAGAGCCGCCGTAATCGCATCGCGTGGGTCCGCCATTTTAGCTCTCCTTCAATCGACGTTCACACCGGCCGGCGAATGCACGGTCGATACGGCAACGAGCTCGACCTCGGGCTTGGCGTCTTGCGCCACCGTTACTCAGTGTGATCGGAGCATGCGCGAAACCCGTTCGCCCGATCGAGATCCACATCGTACTGCGCACGGGGCTGGCATACGAGACGCCGCCGTCCCATTGCAGAAACCTGGACCGCCGTCGGGTGGCCCCCAAGTGCCGATATCCCACAAGTCGTCGCTGGCCGCCGAGCCGAGACTAGGCGGCGGCGGCGTCGGAATCGTGATCAGGTAATCGGTCGTGACGCTCAGTTGCGGATTGAATTGCTGAATCGCGCTGGTGATAAACACGGCCCGCGATTGGTACCAGACCACCTGTGCCGACGGCGCGCCGAACGTCTCCCAACCGCCGACCAGGGTGGCGACGTAGGGAATTTTCATGTGGTTGCCGTCGTCGTATCCGGTGCGGTCGGCTTGCATGACGATGCCGTCTTGTGTGCCGAAAAAGAAATCGTCGCGCAGGTGAATGAAACAAGTCGCGTCGTAGCCGACGAACCGTGCCCAAGCACCCGTCGCATTGTTGGCCACCAAACAAAACCGATCCCTGGGCCGCCACCGGACGCGGCGACGAAGATGGCACCGTACTCGTCCCACTTTTTGATCGTCCAAGGCGAGCCGCGCTTGACTGCTGCCTGCTGGCGCCAGAGCGGCTTGATCGTGCGCGTCAGCATGGCCAGTTCGAGCTGGCCGGCATTCTTGGTGATCGCCTGACTGGTCGGCGTGATGCCGTCGACCGTGGCGATCAGCAAATCGCCGCCGATCGTGATATGCGCGTTCATGCCGAGCGGCGGGCTCATCTGGTAGCGCCCTTCTTGCCGCCAGTTGTCCGGATCGCCCGGGTCTGTTCCGGTAAAGATCAGCAACTCTCCGAGCGTCGTGACGAACACGCTTTTGTCGTCGGTCCCCGTCGCCGGCGTCGAGCGACCACACGGCCCCGAAAATCAAGCTTCCGCCACCGGTCGCGCTTCCGGACAACGGAATCTGCTTCAGCAATCCGCCGACGGAATCGATACCGAGGTACCAGGCATTCATGCTGTCTTTTTCGATAAAATACAGTCTGTTACGATATTTCCAGACATACGAAAGATTACGTCCGTCGACCACGTTCGAATCGGCCGGCCCGGTGATGAGCGAGACGCCGTCCGACCCCGCCCCGACGTTCCAGTAGGTCGGATGCGCGGTCCGCTCGGCCGAGAACGTCCCGCTTGCCGCGCTAGTATCGATCGGTCGCACAGGTCCAGAACGTGCTGTTGTCTGGATCGCGCACGTTGACCCCGATCGCGTAATGCGTGGAGTTGAGCCACCCGGGCGCGCCGGCCGGATCGAGCGCATTCCAGGTCGATCCGTTGAATCGTAACGGCGGATCGCCGGAATCGTTCACCGCGATCAGCCAATTGGCCGCCGCGTTGACATCTGCGCCGCGGCGTAGTTGCCGCTGTGCTGACCCGACTTGATCACGGTCGGGTGCTGGAAGTCACGTCGAACAAAGTGTCCGCGTTGGCGGCGAACATGCGCTCGTTGGTGCCGGAGATATAATCGAATGCCGAGATCACCGGCTAGCGCCGGGTGCGGCACCGGTAGGCCGCCATGCAAATCGCACCAGCGAATGCAACCACCGCGCAGCTTGACGCCGCGCATGGTCGACACCCAGTTGTCTTGCACCAACGTGCCGCCCGGCTGCATGTAAGCCTGGCTTTCGCTCATGATCAGGCCGCGGGTCGGCGCCGGAAACGTCGTCGTTTGCAGCCGTTGCGCGATCTGCTGGTCGACCGGCTGACGACGGAATGCGAGATGCCGGCTCATTTTAGCCCGCCGAACATCGGAACATGAATTCCGGCGATCGCGAGTAATTGGATAATTACGTAAATCACGATAACGACGGTGAGGATGACGAACAAAAACGTACACGATCGTTCTTGAACGGCTCGTCGAGCGGGATCAGGGCTACCAGTCGTTTGCCGCCCCAGATCATCACGCCGAGAACGATCATCAACAGAATAAGACCGATGATTGCACCGATCATTTTTTCTCCTCACATATTCAGCTTGACGACGAGTCCCATCGATTGGGCGCCCGACGAAACGCCGTAAAAGACGGCAGACGTCGTGACCTCGTTCTGATGGCATTCACGACGTGCGAGCCGGGTGCCAGCCGCCCGGCGTAGGTCCCCGCCGTCGTGCCGAACAGGTCGACGGTGGTGGCGGAAGCTTGCGTCAAGCTCGGATTGTTGATGCCGGAAGGCACGGTCGTCGAATCGATGCCGATTCCCGCCCAGGCAACGGCTCCGGCCGGCGGCCCGCCGATGACCTCGCAAGTCACCCTGTAATCCGCCTCGACGTCGTCGTCGCCGCCTCCGGTAATCAAGCTGACACGATTGAAACCGGTGCCGCCGGCACTGCGCCAGGTCGCCGATGCGTAGGTCCAGGACGCCGTGCTATCCGAGACGATCGTCCGAACGGAAACGCGATTATGGGCATTCCAGAGACTGAGCCGTGCCTGTTGTGCGCCGGCAGTCGCGGCCGAGCCGCGAATCCAGTCGAGCGAGCCGGTCGCGTTGCTGACGGCGGTGCCGACCCAGGTCCCGCGCGTAGCCAGCGGCCCGTTTGTGATGCTCGAACCGTTGACCAGTACACCGTCTTGCCGAGTTAGGTTGATCACCCGCGTCGTTGCATCGCTCCAGGCGGGAGAGCGCCCTAGTCTGACAACTCCGATATCGTTCCAGATAAAATAATCGTAAATACTATTGGCGACGACCTGGAACGGATTCTGGTCGCGTCCGAGTTCAGGTTCGAGAGCCCGGCGCCGATATCCGCCAAGGACCACAACGCACCGTCGTAGACCGGGACAAATCCGGTCTTGTACCGGCAGATAATAAGTCGTGTCGGTACCGACGACGTTGGCACTCATGACCGGATTGCCGTTCGAGAACGACAGCCCGGCCGCCGGGCGGCAGCCCGCGTGCGACGTTGGCGCCGCTCACGCCCGCGATCGCCAGTAGCGACGAAGGCCGTCGTCGCCAGCGACGTGTCGTTGTCGCCGGGCGCCGGTGTCGGGGCTTTCGGATCACCGGTAAACGTCGGAGAGGCCAACGGCGCACGCGTGCTGTCGGTCGGGTGAATATGATCTTCGCGGCGCGTACTTGGTCGTCGAGCCGACCGCGGGGGTCCCGTCCATGAGCGGCAAAACCGTTGCCGGCGAAACGCCGCTGCCGGCTATGGCCGCCGCGACGAAAGCCGTCGTCGCGATGGTCGTCGTTGTCGCTGGGCCTCGGGCGTCGGCGCTCGCGGATCGCCGGTAAAGACCGGCGAGTTCAGCGGCGCGCGACTGGTGTCGAACGGATGGACGTGATCCTCGCGGGTGTATTTCGCCGAGACGCCGACCGCCGCCGTGCCGTCCAGTGAGCGGCAACTCGGTCGCCGGAATGCCGACGCCGCCTCCCCGCCGCCGCCGACGGCAATCGCGGTCATCACGAACGCGGTCGTGGCGATGCTGGTGTCGGCGTCGCCGGACAACGGCGTCGGCGCTCGTCGGATTACCGGTAAAGCGCGGGCGAGACGAGCGGAGCGCGCGACGTATCGGTCGGATGCCGGTGATCCTCGCGCGTATAGCTATTCGAGATGCCGACCGCGACGGCGCCGTCCATGAGCGGCGGCAACGTGCCGGGCAATCGCGCCGCCGCCGCCCGCGGCCGGATGCACGTGGTCTTCGCGCGAGTAGGGCGAGGCCGTGCCGGCGGAGGCCGTGCCGGCGGCCAGCGGCAGCGCGACGCTCGCGACCGGCGTGCCGGCGGCAACGGTGATTTGCTTCCACTTTTCTCCGTCCCAGACATAACTACCGAATATCTGGTTGATGGCTGGAGCATTCGGAAAATCCATCATCTGCCTATCATCCTCCATGGCACTCGACGGCGGTCATGTAGGTGCGCATCCTGGTGTAGTAATTTGCTGCTTGCGTGCTGGTGAGACTACCACCGTAGCTGGTCGCGGAGACCTGGTCGTTGGTCGGAATAACCGGCGTTCCGTTGTCGTTACGGGCACAGACGTAAAACGCTACCGTCGGCGGGGAGGCCGATGCCGCCGTGCCGGTCCCGGTCGACGTTCCGTTCGAAGAACCCTTCGAGCGCGTTCGAAGCCGTACGCTGCGCGATAAAAATCCATTGATTGGCCACTCGTCAGCGCGGCACCACCGCCGTTCAAACGAAACCCCAACCCGACCGGCCCGAACACTCCCGTATAAGACAACAAATCGCAGAGACCTACGCCGTCGTTACATCCGGTCTGCGCCTCCGTAGCCGCAGCCCTGTTCGTATTGTCCCAGACGGCCATATGAGCAGAGTTGAGGGTGTACGTAACTCCGTTGGTCGCCGGCACGAACGAGGTATCGATGTAACCGCTCTGCCGCGTTTCCGGTATAACCACGATCGGCGGTAAAACTCGGCGCAATGCCGCCCGTCGACGTCGCGGTTGCCAACCCTTTCAGATCGATCAGTGCGCTTTTGGCGTTCTCGGCCGCGAATATCCAGATCTGGTCCAGCTTGGCCCAGACGCCGTCTGTCATTGAGCCCCTCGATCAAAGTATTGACGTGTCCCTTGCGAGTGCCGCTCACGGTGCCGCCAGCCGCTACCACGACATTCGCCCATCTGTCGGCATCGGATAGCGTGGGCCACACCAGATTTGTGCCGGCGTAAGCCTTGCTCACCAGGCTGGTGCCCACGTAAAGTTTATTTGCCGTGTTGAGCACCGTCATGCGATCACCCGACGATCACATACAGAATATTTGCATTCGGCGGTGTCAACGCGTCGTAGGCGGCCTGCGTGAGCTGAATCCAGCTTTCGGGTGGACGTGGTCTTCGCGTGCGTATTTGGTCGCCGTGCCGACGGCAGCCGATACGCCGTCCATGATCGGCGTCGCGGTTCCGACGATGTTGGCAACCGCGGTCGTGACGAATGCCGTAGTCGCGATCGATGTGTCGTTGTCGCCGGCCGTCGGCGTAGGCGCCGTGGGATTGCCGGTAAACACCGGATCGGCAATACGAGCAATATTGCCGGTGCCGGTCGTGGCCGTCATGGTGACGGCACCGGCGGCAAACAACGGATGCCGTTGGCAGCGCCGTTGTTGCTGCCGAGACCACCACGGGTGGTCGAGAGCGTTCCGGCCCAGCCCGCAGTGATACCAGCGGCCGCCAGCAGGGCCGTAGTCGGCGTACCGCCAAGCGTGAGCGTAACGTTGGTGTCGTCGGTTTTCGTGAGTGCCGCGGCGGCGGTCATCGTGACCGTGCCGGCAGCAAAGATCGGCACGCCATTCGAGGCGCCGGCGTTCAACCCGAGACCACCGCGTGTGGTCGAGAGAGTCCCGGTCCAGCCCGCGGTGATGCTGGAAGCCTTGAGCAAGGCCGTTGCAGGCGTGCCGCCCAGCGTTAACGTGACATTGGTGTCGTCGGTTTTGGTGAGCGCCGCCGCCGTGTAGCTCAGCGGATGAACGTGGTCTTCGCGAGCGTATTTGGTCGCGACGCCGACAGCGGCCGTGCCGTCGATAATCGGCGCCACCGTAGCCGGCGCCGGCGCACCGGCCGCCGTAATGGCCGCCGTCACGAACGCCGTGGTGGCGATGCTGGTGTCGTTATCGCCGGGCTTTGCGTCGGCGCCGTCGGATTGCCCGTCAACGCCGGATCGACGGAGCGGACAAAGGTGCCGGTACCGGTGGTGCCGGTCATCGCGACCGCGCCGGTGGTAAACAACGGCACGCCGTTCGAGGCGCTGGCATCCAGGCCGGAGACCACCGCGGCCCGTCGCGAGCGTGCCGGTCCAGCCCAGCGTCAAGCTGGCCGCCGCGAGCAACGACGTGTTCGGCGAGCCGCCCAGCGTCACCGTGACGTTGGTGTCGTTGGTCCGCGTCAAAGCACCGGCCGCGGTCATCGTCGCGACGCCGGTCGCGAATACAGGGACACCGTTGGCGGCAGAGTTGTTCGGCGCCGAGACCACCGCGAGCCGTTGAAAGCGTACCGGTCCAGCCGGCCGTGATGCTGGTAGCCTGTAACAATGGCCGTCGCAGGTGTGCCGCCGAGCGTGAGTATGACGTTGGTGTCGTCGGCTTTGGTCAGCGCGGCTGGCGTTATGCCACCGCCGGCGGCGACGGCCGTGGTGACGAACGCCGTGGTCGCGATCTGCGTGGTGTTGGTGCCGGCCGTGGCCGTGGGCGCGATCGGCGTGCCGGTAAAGGTCGGACCGACCGCGAGAGCGACGTTTCCGTCCCGGTCGTGGCGGTCATCGTGACCGCACCCGTGGCAAACACGGGCACACCGTTGGATGCACTGTTGTCTGCCCCCAAGCCGCCCCTGCCGGTCGCCAGGTACCGGTCCATCCGAGGTCAAGCTGGTTGCCGCGAGGAGGACGTCGTCGGCGCGCCACCCAACGTCACCGTGACGTTGGTGTCGTTGACTCTAGTCAGGCGGCCGGCGTGGCCGTTGCCGCCGACGTGAGGCCCAGCGTCGTTCGCGCCGCAGCCCGCGTCCGCGTCGTCGGTGAGCGTGCGCGCAAATGCGGTGTAAGTCG
>ERZ1370068.7393-contig-6310_pt1 | contig 41338 bp, 65 predicted proteins | sample MGYA00561227_ERZ1370068 | MGnify/ENA primary metagenome ERZ1370068 (study PRJEB38410, sample SAMEA6850437) | metagenome | study: Metagenomic assessment of the ecological functions of the soil: analysis of the soil microbiota associated with the... | reverse complement strand
TGTACTTCGTTCAGTTACGTATTGCTGATTTCTCTGCACCAATGGTGTCGCCCATTTCGACGCCCTGTCAAATTGAGGAGTCACGCGGCAAACGCCAGGACATTTGCGGAGATGGCAGGAAGCACATTCCAGAACTTGGCGGCGTCTTCGGCCATCACGACCGCCCGATAAGGGCCGGAACACCATTGCGAGAATTTCCCATCTCCGCCGCCGTCAGATTTTCATTGCGGTGCATGGCGTAGTGGTAAGAATGTCCGTCAGCAAAAAACGGTCTCCTCGCTTTCCAGCTTCAGTATTTCCGGACTCGAGAGTCGGGTCGGAACATAGCGGAAGGCCAGGCGCCGGTTTGTAGACGAAGTGTTCTTCGCGACGGTTTCTCGCCGAGGACGTCCCCTCGGAAGCGAAGGCTGCCTTGCCCGCCATGGGCGTCCTGACCGGTTCCGAGGCTACGGACAGCGGAAACGGCGTTGGCGGGCCAAATTCGGGCGCAGCATCTTGCCCCTCCCTCTGCACGAGTTGGGCTTTCGAAAGCGCGAGTTTTGAGACTTGCACGGCTGTGAACCCCGTGAGGGTGTGAAAGTCTCACTTCCATGGCTTTCGCGACCTTGCTTCGCATAACAGGGGTGAGGGACATACCCGGCAGACTCCCGCCCCCGCGGCAGGGGCAAATCCTTGACCGGCGTGTGTAAGCAAGTCCGCCCTTTTATGCGCAGCATTACCTCTGCTTTACAGCTTAACCACACCAAGTAGTGCGGCTACGCCTCGCGAAAACGACTAGCTAGCGTTCACAAACCACTGCGGGTTCGTGACTTGTGGAAGGAACTTGGTTTCACGCGCTCGAGCACGCACACTGTGTGGCCGAGTGAGGTTTCGGCAAGCTAAGGCCGACGCTGGTTTGGTGCTTTTGTGCCCGATAGCTAGCAAATGCGGCGGCTCGCTGCGCACCATCGATCTCAATGTAAATGTTCGTCGTTTGAACGATGGCGCGCCATGTCTTGTGCAGGCCGTTTCGGGTTGCGCTGCCCATGCACCGGATCAGTAACCGCAAATGATCGGCCGGGGAAGAAAAAGCCGGATTTTTGCAGGGGCAGCAAGCTCATCTTGATCGGTAACATCTCCTTCCGGAACCGATCAGTCGCATCTGCCAACGAAAGTCACCGGATCTTGTCGCCAGCCCGGCGAGGTTTCTGTTCGGCGTTCCTCTGCCCAGGCGCAGAGATTCGCGAGCGTCTTCTCGCCACGGTGACCTTCTTTGAAACTCTGCGCAGCGCGACGTCACCTTCGACGCAAGGAGCTCCATCAGGCTTGCTCGCAGATCGACCTTGTCGATTTTTGCGATAGGAGAGCGACTCCGAGGCCCAGCTTGCCGATGCGGCTCGCGTTGTCTGGCTGGTCATGCGAACGCGGCACGATGCTGGGGAACGCCCGCGGCATTGCATTTCACCAGTCGTTCTATCCCCGCGCCATGGTGGACGACTGCCTGACAGCGAGGAAAAGATCCTCAAACGGCGCGGGTCGGGTGAAAGCTTCGGGGCGCAACTTCCCTCAGGGGTTTCAAAGGCTGATCAGCAAGCATCGCAAATTGAGGTTCCCGCGAGATTGCCAGCGCCCGCCTTTGGAAGCGGCGAATATCGAAATTGGCCGATCCGTGGGTCAGAGCACCGGCTTGTCGCCGGTCTCGAAGAAAGGCCTCGAGGCTCGGATAACCGCCTTGGAGCGGCGTTGACGAGAGGAAAACCGAATTGCCAGGCGCTGGCGGCCAGTCGGATTGCCGGAGGAGCAACCAGCGCGGGAGAAGAGGGGCGGCGCACCTTCCGCTCCGTGAAAGCCTTCGAGATAAAAATCCCCGGACGGGGCCAGGCTTAACCCGCTGCGAAATCTATTCAGGGTCTTCCGGGGCGTTTCCAACAAAAGACGGTCGACGATTTTGAAGAAGACGCTTGGCCCACCGTGGCGATCGCGCCAACCATAACAACTCTTCCAGGAAGACTGGGCATTCGTAGGTGCTGCGAAGCAGGGGCCGGCTGCATGTGGAGGGTCAACCGGGGGATCCCGACGGCTTCTGCCACCGACGCGCTACCCCAAGGCCAGGCTCGATAGCACGACGAGATCAAATTGGCTGCCCGCTTTTGCAAATCTTCGCCGTAAGGCCCGGCGGGGTCTCCAACATGCCTTGGTGATAGTTCGCGGTCCACGCGTCTTATGCCAGAAATGAGGATCCCGAAAGAAGCGAACAAATTCCCAGTTCAGTCCCGATGGGTAATGAGGACGGCCTGCTTTTTTCAACGAGTGTCCATAATGCGGCGTAATCATGAACGTCGGTAAGTGTCTCTTTGGCCATCCCCTCGCAACCCTTGAGCGGATTGACGTCGCCCCTCGCTTCCAAATGGCACGAACGCGCAGGGCCTGTTTGCCAAAAAGGGCTCTTCCGCATCGGCGCGAACCTTCGGTTCCGACATCTTCAGGTTTCCTGCAAACCAGGAACTAGTGACGTGCGTGGGTTTTTCAACAGTCTCTTAAAATCAATGGAAGTCCCTGGCGATCATCGGCGCGAATCCTGATCGAAATCCGTAAGGACAGCCTCGCCTGGTTGGCGGCAAGCCGCTCCTGGGGCGGATCATCGAGACCCGCGCCAAAAATCCCTGACGCGCCGTGCGTGCCAGGCGGCCCCACTGAAAGCGCAGGACCCGGATGCGGTTTTTTACGCGAAACTGTTGCGCGACTTCGGGCGATCTACATTGGGTACAGGCGGCGAAGCAAAAAGGCGCGAATCCGCTTTCGTCAGCACGCCCGCGCGGAAGCCAACCGCCGCGAAGCGAGGCTTTCTCTCAGGCTTCACAAGGCTCGAGCGAAGTCCAAAAACGAGTGAAGACCTTCATTCTATACGAACCAAAGTCGCTTCGCTCACGGCACGCCGGCTAGAAACGAAACTTCAAAACAACGGAGGAAAGTGAGAACATGAGAATCCGGATACCGCCACCCGGGGCGCGACGAGCCTGGCCACCGCGGTTAACTCAAGCTTGCCCGCCCTCAAACGCCAGCACCGCAGCCATCAGCCGAACATAGCGAACAAGGCCCGCCCCCTGAGCCGCCAAGAGACCTTTTCGTTCGACAACTTCGTTAGATCCTTCGGCTGGGTGTCGGCGCTCGAGCCGTATATGCGGCTTTTGACGCTCATCGACTCCGGACTCTTCAGGAACGGTCAGCCCAACTGGGAGGGGGAGCCGAAGAGCTCCAGCGTGAACTGACAAAGACGGGAGCGTATGTGCCCGAAGCCCGCCAGCTTCTCACTTGGAATGGAGCGTGTGCGCGCCTTCTTGGCCGCCTTCATCACGCCCATCCTGAGAGGATCGCTCGGATCCACCATAACCACGCCGAGGGAATGGTTGATTTATCACCAGGCTTCCACCGTGACACCAGTGACGCCTGAACCGCAAGCCGCATGAATAAAGCTCGAGCAAGGCGCTTCTGACCACGCCACAAACCAGGCGTGGCGTGTAAAAAAGCGCTTGAAGGACGCGCAACCCTATAAAGTTAAGCGGTGGCGCCTTGCGGCAATGGCGAAAATGCCTTTTTCTCTGTAAAGACCAAAGTCTCTCTTGTGCAGCGCGGCATAGCGCGGACGCGGCCCAGGAAGGCCTTTAATCCTTTTCGGACACTTTCGGACAACAGGTTTGCGACTATCTGCGAGAAATTCCTGCAAGGGCCGCAATCGCCTGTAAAGCAGCTTATTTGCTTATTCTACTGCGTTTTAGCTCTGTTTTCACGCAGTCTTAAACACTCACCAAAGCGGATCCGATTCCCGCTGCGATCTTGGAAAGCTCGGCCGGCGGGCAACGGGAGAGCGCCGGAGCGATCCTTTGGCCCTGAGCAGATCGCCGGCCAGCGCGATCGCACTTTTGCCTTTGAGGCCGGTCCGCAGAAAGATCGCCAGAAGTTCAGCATCGGTCAGCGACGAGGCGCCCCGCGCCGAAAGCTTTTCTCGAGGACGATCGCCGAGGGGGATTTCCCGGATGCGCACAGTCGAGGATTGCTAAAGGCCGGTGAGGCGATCGTTCACGCCAATCGGTCAACCAGGCCGATCAGATGATCGGCGATGGCCTGAAGGCCGTTAACGTAGCGATTGACCGGGACCGCTTCCAGCGATTGGCGAGCCTCTCCGAGCATTCTTCGGGCAATCTGCGCCGCCGCCGGAAGGGCTCCCGCGCGATGCAACAAATCAGCCAGAAACTCCTCGTCGACGCGGTCTTCCCTCAGCAAGAGGTCGCGCAGGCGGGTGAGATCCAGTCCCTGCCGATTCTGCAGGGTAAGCAGGACCGGCAGCGTAAACTTGCCCTTTCGGAGATCGGTTCCCAATGTTTTGCCCGTCTCCTCCTCGGTGCCGGCCAGGTCAAGGCAGTCGTCGTAAATCTGGTAAGCTGTGCCCACCTTGAGGCCGAAATTCTTGAGCGCGCCGATGACCAGCGGGCTCGCTTCACTGATGAACGCGCCGAGCTCGCAAGCCACCGAAAACAGGGACGCCGTCTTCATCTCGATGATGCGGTAGTAGTCCGCGGTGCTGAGCTTCAGGTCATAGCGCCTCTGCGTCTGAACGATCTCGCCCGAGCAAACTTCCGACGCCGCCTCGGCGATGCGGCGACAAATTGCATTGTTGCTAAAGCTGGTTGCCAGCCGCAGAGCATGCGCGAACAGGCAATCGCCCAGCAAAACGCTGATCGACGTTCCCCATTTCGCGTTGGCGGTCGGCTGATCCCGACGAAGTTCCGCACCATCCATGATATCGTCGTGAACCAGAGTCGCGACGTGGACCATTTCCACGATCACCGCGAGATCAACGTGGCCAGACGTAATTCGCCCGGATGCGCCCCCAGCCAGAAGGGCGAGAACCGGCCGCAGCCGTTTGCCCCCTTTTCGCAGACATAGGAAACATAGCCTTCCACAGCCGGATCAAAGGCTCGCGCCTGTTCGCGGATTCTCTCCTCGACCGAGTAGAGATGCGGGTTGATGAGCTCCAGAGTCTGGGCAAACGCGGCAGCGCTCTCCGGCGGAACACCGGATGACTTTGTGATTTTATTCACGATTCCAGCATTTTGACCGACCGCAATCTTGTCAATGGCTGATTCACTGCGGGGTGGCTTCAAAGCTTGCCGCGCAACGCGCGCAGGATCTCTCTCAAGATAACAAAGGGCACCAGCGTCGCCAGGGAGACGCAAAGGCAAAGGAACCGACCGGGAACCACCCGCGCCCGGCCGCGGGAAACCGCCAGCAAAGCTCTCTGCACGGCCTCCTCCGGGGATACCACGAAGGCCGGCATGGTCTTCGCGTGAGATGCGCTGTCCAGGTCGCCCGCACGCCTGGCGACGGAATGAAACTCCGTGGCTATCGGGCCCGGACAAAGAGCCGTAACCGTGATACCGCGCGGTCGCAGTTCAATGGCCAGCGCCTCCGAGAGAGCTCGTGACATAAGCCTTGCTGGCTGAATAGACGGCGGTATTTGGCAGCGGGAAATAACCCGCGATGGAACTCACGTTGAGGATCGCGGCGCGACCGGCGAGCGTCATGGACGGCAGCAGCAGGTGAATAAAATGGGTCAACGCTGAAATATTCACGTCGATCATCGACCGTGCCTTGTTCCAGTCAGCCGATTCGAATGCGCCGTGATCGCCCAACCCAGCGTTGTTGATAAGAAAATCGACCTTCACATTCTGCGACGGAAGCCACTTTACCAAGGCGACCCTCTGGTCTTCCTTTCCGATATCTGCGCCGTAGACGTGCACCGTAAGATTGCCGTGCCTTGATTCCAGTTCCGCCTTGAGGGCATCCAATCTCTCCAAACGACGAGCCACCAGCACGAGCGACTTCGCATAGCCCGCAAGCTGCCGGGCAAATTCCGCTCCCAATCCCGAAGAGGCTCCGGTAATCAGAGCCGTGCAACCTTCGTAATACCTCATACCGGCGAACTTTCGATGATTGTCCTAAACGTATCCAGCCAAAAACCCTTTACCACCAAGGATGGGTCGCGGATTCGCAGCATCCTTGACTGCACCAATGCCCCCGTCCGCAACCAAAGCCTCGCCGAGGCGAGCGTCCTCGCCGGCGGCGCCACGCAGCGCCACTATCATAGGAAAAGCGAAGAGTTCTATTTCATCCTGGAAGGCGAAGGCATCATGGAAGTCGATGCCGAAAGGCGTACGCATCGCTCCCGGGGATGCGATCCTGATCCCCCGGGAGCCTGGCACCAAATCACCGCCTCCCAACCCCTTCGCTTTCTTTGTTGCTGCGCGCCCCCATATTCCCACGATGACACCTTCTTTGCCTAGCGGCTGGGAAGAATGCCTTTCCGATCGCCCGCGGATTGACCCCTAGGAGACTGTTGAAAACCCCCGCATGTTACACGCCCCGGGGTTGCGCCAATTTTCGGCCGCCCTCGCGGTGTCGCCATGCTTGTCCGTAGCGCCACGGCTTGCGGGGAGATGGGGACCCCGCAACCCCATCAAGCCTGCGCTTGGCTCCTTGCGATCTTCCGAAAATTGACAGCAACGTGGCATACCGCGGGTTTCTCAACACTCTCTAGTCGGATTCATCCTTTTTGCGATCATCATCGTCTTCCTTGTCCTCGGGCGTTTCCGGGGCGGCCGACTCGCGTGCCTTCTTAAGCTTGTAAACCTCGCGGAACACTTTGCCGATGAGAGGCGCTGCATGCGAGCCTCCGTGGACTGAGTTGTCGTTGGGCTCCCCTTCGTAGAGCGCGGCGAAAGCATATTCGGGGTTCTCCGCCGGAACGAAGCCGGTAAACCACGCGGCGGTGCGCTGTTTGTTCTCGGGCCCCCATTGCGCGGTTCCCGTTTTCCCGGCGACGCGAACGCTTTTGACTGCCGCGGAGTGGCCGGTGCCCTGACCGTCGTAGACCACGCTTTGCAACGCTTTGCGCAGCGTCTTGTCCACCAGGGGAGCAACGGGAATCTCCTCGCGAAGCCGGTCCGGATAGGCCGCCACAACCCGGTTGTCCAGCCCCTGAACTTGCTTGACGAGCCGCGTCTGATGAAACTTTCCCGAGCACGCGATCACGCTCAAGGCTTGCGCCATCTGCAGCGGGGTAATCAAGATGTCGCCCTGGCCGATCGCCATGTTGGCAACGTCGCCTTTCTTGATGACCCGCTTGTGAACGCGCAGCATATACTCGTTGGTGGGAATGTTGCCTTCGTTTTCCGCGAAGATGGGAATCCCGGTTCGCTTTCCGAGACCCACGCGATGGGCATAGTCGATGATGGGATCGGCCCCGATCTTCAATGCGACCTGGTAGAACCAAGTGTTGCACGACTGGGTCAAAGCCTCGACAAAATTCAAGCTGCCCGCGCCTTTCTTCTTCCAGTTTTTGAACGTATGGTCGCCGATGGTGATATCCGTCGGGCAATCGAAGTGATTTTCCGGTGTAATCTTTCCCGTTTCCAACGCCGCGAAGCCCACGAACACCTTGAAGGTCGATCCGGCGGGATAAGCCGAGCGGTAGGCTCGCGGCACCAGGGGATCGCGCCTGGTCCTTGTTGTATTTGTCGAAGACTTCTTTCTTAACTACCGGCACAAACTCATTGGGATTGAACCCCGGGTAGGATGCCATCGCCAGGATTTCGCCGTTGTTTGGATCGATGAGGACGATGGCGCCTCGCTTGCAGTTCTTAGCCAACACATTTTCGCAAATGCGCTGAAGATCTTCGTCAGAGTGTGGTTATAACGTTGTACTCCAGGAACGGGCGGGCGGGCGATGCGCTCGGACATCTTGTTTCCGGCGTGCATCGAAAGTCACATTGAGCTGTCCGACCTGGCCCCTGAGCTCGTTGTCGAAGACCTGCTCGAGTCCTTCGCGACCCTGGCTGTCGGAAAAAATCAGGTCGTTGTTCTCCACCGGGCGAACCGAAAGCGGCGCCTCCCGGCCGGTGTAGCCGATGATATGTCCGGCGAGCGGACCGTTCGGATAAAAGCGGACGTAAGTCTGCCGCAGAATGAGGTTGGCCGTCACGCCGCGTTGAACCACGCTAAGATCCTGCGGGCTAAGGTCCTCGGCGATGTCCATCGGCAGGATCCCGCGATTCTTGTAATGATTCAGGATGGCCTCATCCGAAATGGTAATCGGCCTCTTCAGCAGGCCGCTGGCCAGAGTGATCTGCTGGGTGGCAGAAAGCCACGATCTTGCTGTCCGACCAGTCAAGGGGCGCGGGAAAACTGATGGCGAGATTATAGCTGAGGCGGGTCTGAGCGAACGGCTTGCCGTTGCGGTCGGTAATCTGTCCCGGGGCGCTGGAATGCCCAGCACGAAGGTTCGGGCCTTTCTTTGCGTTTCCCACGTCGGTTTTGGATTTTCGACGAACCCGGTATTATCGAGTAGGGGAGCCGCTCCCTGCGCGCAAAGGACCAGCGGCAGAAGCAAAGCAGCCGGCGAAAAAGAGCACCGGCGCGACACGATGCCGGGCGGGGGCAAAGTTCATCCCTGCGCGTCGACGCAGGCGTCGCGTCAAAGCTGCTGAGGCACCTTCTCAAGCGTGTAGCACTCGATGACATCGTCGGGCAGGTATTCGGAGAAATCTCCCAGCTTGATGCCGCATTCCAGACCGGCGCGAACCTCTTTGACGTCGTCCTGAAAACGCCGCAGCGTTCCAATGACCGCCGTCGTAGATCGGCTGCTTCTTGCGCAAGACCCGAGCGCGGGCGCTGCGGCTGATGCGGCCGTCGCTCACGTAGCAACCCGCCACCTTGCCCTTGGTGAGATCGAAGACTTGCCGGACCTCGGCATGGCCAATGACCGTCTCGCGCAGCTCGGGCTCAAGCATTCCGGCCATCGCTTCCTTCACCTGGTCGATCAACTCGTAGATGATGCTGTAGAGTTTGACCTGAACACCCTCGCGCTTGGCGACCGTGGAGGCGTTGTTCTCGACCTTGACGCTGAAACCAATGATGACCGCGTTCGACGCGCTCGCCAGCAAGAACGTCGGATTCCGTGATCGGACCGACCGCCGAGTGAATGATATCGAGAGTGATCTTTGACTGCGGAATGTCTTTGCAGCGCGCCCGACCAGGGCTTCGACCGAGCCCTGCACGTCGCCCTTGAGAACGATCTGCAGGGTCGGCTTTTGGCCCTTCGGCGATGTTCGCGAAAAGGTTCTCGAGTGTCGCGCGCTGCGGCGCGGCAAGCTTGCTGTTTCGGATCTCGAAGAGCCGTTCCTCGCTCAAGCAGTCGCGTCGCGCGCTCGCTTTCCATGACCACAAGTTCATCGCCCGCATTCGGCAGACCGCTCAAGACCCAAAACCTTCACCGGCATTGCCGGGCCGGCTTCCTTCACCGGCTTTGCCGGTATCGCTGATGAGCTGTTTGATCTTGCCCCAATAGTTGCCGCAGATGAATGCGTCGCCGACCCGCAAGGTGCCCATGCGAACAATGACCGTCGCCGTCGGGCCCGCGGCCTTGCTCGAGTTGAGCTTCAATGACGGTGCATCGCGGGGTGGCGCGAGGATCGGACTTCGAGCTCGAGCACTCGGACTGGAGGCTGATCATCTCCAGCAGGTTTCGACGCCGGTCCCCTTGGTTGCACTGACCGGGACGCAGATGATTTCGCCTCCCCAATCCTCCGGCGTCAGTCCCTTTTCCTGGAGTTGGGTCTTCACCCTGTCGGGATTGGCGGACGGCAAGGTCGATCTTGTTGATCGCCACCATGATTTGAACCTTGGCGGCCTTGGCGTGGTTGATGGCCTCGATCGTTTGCGGCATCAGCCCGTCATCGGCGGCGACAACGAAGCACGACAATATCGGTGCACGTTGGCGCCGCGGGCGCGCATAGCGGTAAAGGCGGCGTGGCCCGGCGTGTCGAGAAAAGTGATAGACTGACCGTTGCGCTCGCACGCTGTAGGCGCCGATATGCTGAGTGATTCCGCCCGCTTCGCCGGCGCGCGACGCGGCTCTTGCGAATCGCATCGAGAAGCGAGGTCTTGCCGTGGTCGACATGCCCCATGAACGTGACGATGGGCGCGCGCGGCTTGAGAGCTTCCTCCTTCGGTTTCTCGGGTTCCTTGGGAGCCTCGACCTTGACTTCCTGTTTGTGGTGACCCTTCGAGGTGTCCTTCTTCTCCCGCTCGAGAACGAAGCCATGCTTGTCACAAAGCTTCGCGACCGTATCGAGTTCCAGGGTCTGATTGATATTGGCAAAGATCTGAAGCGCCATCAGATCGGCAATGACCTGAAACGGCTTGATGCCGATCAGCGGGGCAAGATCCTTGACCGTAATCGAGGTTTTGAGATGGATCACCTTCTTGCCGGTCTCCGGATTCGGCCGGGGTCTTCGGCGGTGGCGCCTCAGGCGCAGCCTCCTTCGCCTGAACCGGCTCAGGCGGCTGTTGCACGACGACGGCGCTCTTTGCAGGAGGCCTCGCCTGGATCTTTTGAATGGGCGCGACGCACCGGTTTGGCGCGCTGCCGTCCGCTTCCCTGCGCTTCACCTTTTTCTTGGGTTCCAGAAGGTCGAGCGTCTCCGGCGGGCGCTTTGGGCGCCGGCGGCAGCTCCCGAAGGTGCCTCTTCGGGCATGGGCTTCTTGCGCCGCGAGAAGCCGGCGGCGCCTTAGACTTTGTGGCTTTGTCCTCGGATTTTGTGGTGGCCATCGAAAAGAAAGGGTGAAGTTTTCATAGCCCTAGGAAGCGGCGGTTTCCTGGGGCTGCCCGACGCGCGCGCGGCATCGAGGATCTTTTGGCCCTTGCCGACATCGCAGCCAAGCAATCCGGCGATGTCCTCGGCGTCCGCGGTCAGGATCACTTCAATCGAATTCATTCCGCCGGCGGCAAGGGTCTGCGCCTCGCCTTCACTGATTCCAAGCGCCTCGGCCATGGAGTGAGCCGCCTGGGCCTTCTGGGATTCCAGCACTTGCTCGGCCGTCTTGTCCTCCTCGATATCCACGTCCCAACCGGTGAGCTTCGAGGTGAGGCGCGCGTTTTGGCCGCGCTTTCCGATCGCGAGCGAGAGATCGTCCTTTCCAACAAGGACGTGCACGGTGTGGGTCGCTTCATCGAGCGAAATACTGCGAATGTTGGCCGGCTTCAACGCGGCGGCCGCGAATTTCAACGGATCAGGATCCCAGCGGATGATATCCACCTTCTCGTTGTTCAGCTCCCTCACAATGTTCTTGACGCGAGCCCCGCGCATTCCCACGCAGGCGCCCACCGGATCCACCTTTGGGATCGGCGCTGTGCACGGCAACCTTCGTGCGATAACCGGCCTCCCGAGCGATGGCTTTCAATTCGACGGTCCGGTCAGCGATTTCGCTAACCTCGATTTCAAACAGGCGGCGGACGAAATTTGGATGGCTTCGCGAGAGAATGATCTCCGGACCGCGGGAGGCATTGTCCACGGCGACCACATAGGCCCGCAGGCGGTCGCCGACGCTGTATTCCTCGGTAACGACCTCTCTCGCGAGAGGGCATCGTTCCCTCGAATTTTCCCGAGATCCAGGATGACGTCGGATTTTTCAAAGCGGCGGACAGTTCCGCTTACGATCTCGCCGGCCCGATCCTTGAATTCCTCGTAGATCATGTCCTTCTCGATCTGCCGGATTCGCTGGTTGATCGCCTGGCGGGCCGCTTGGGCAGCGATGCGCCCGAAATCCCGCGGCGTCACCTCGACCTCGATCTCCTCGCCCGCCTGAATACCCGGTTTGATGCGCCCGGGCTTTCGAAATGAGAATCTCGTCGTGGGGATTCTGAACACGCTCGACGGCAATCAGTTTGGCCAGCGCGCGAATTGCTCCCGATTTCGGATCGATATCGATGCGCAATTCGCGAGTTCCCGAAGTGAAATTCTTCTTGGAAGCCGTGAGCAAGGCGCTGGAAATCGCCTCGACCAGCACCTCTCGCTTGATGCTTCTTTCGCGCTCGAGATAATCAAGCATCGCTATGAGTTCGGAATTCATAAATCGCGTGTCCCAAGATGAAAAAGCGGGATGGGAACCCGCTTCTTCGCATGGTTGGGAGCAAGATAATATGGATGGCGGCGGCCTCGAAGGTCAAGGGGGAAGCCGAGGTCATTTTCTTCGACGCGGCGGGGACGTTGATCCGGCTGGAGCGGCCCGTGGGCTGGCATTACGCGGAAGTTGCGCGGAGGCACGGACTCAACGCCGATGAGGAGCGGATGGATTCGGCTTTTCGAGAGGTCTGGGGCGCGCAGCCTTTCGAAGGGCCTCTCCGGGCGCCCGCGAGGACGATGATCGAGCCTGGTGGAAGAAACTCGCTCTGGACGTCCTCCGCGACGGCGACTTCTTCGGCCCCAGGAATCGATCGAGGAAGCCTGGTTCGAGGAGCTCTATTGCGCACTTTGCGAAGCCGGGCGTCTGGTTTCTTTACGACGACGCCAAACGGTGTCTCGAGCACCTCGCCGGCCGGTTCCGGCTCGCCATCATCTCGAATTTCGATCGGCGCCTCCGGCTGAATTCTCGGCGGATCTCGGCGTCGCCGCGAACTTCGAGCAGATTTTCATCTCAAGCGAAATCGGCTGCGAAAAGCCGCATCCCCGGATCTTTCAACGAGGCTCTCGAGGGAATGAACGTCGCCGCGCGTCGCTGTCGTCCATGCCGGGGACGATCCCGCCAAAGATTGGGCCGGAGCGTCCGCGGCAGGAATCGCGCCGTTTCGCTTGCGCCGCCCTCTCGTGAACGCTCGATCAACTGACAATCTGCCTGGCCTAGGAGACTGTGGAAAAACCCCGCATGTCACGCGCGAGCTTGTTGGGGCATGCATATCAGTGGAGGGACGAAGAGCAGCCCCATCGAAGGGCTGTGCCTGAGGAGCGACGCCGAGAGATGCCCCAAAGAGTTCGCGCCCTCGGGTTGCGCAGATTTTCTCGGGGCCCGAGAACGAAGTGATCGTTTCTGTGTTCTTTCGGGAGTCTTCATTTTCGCGGCTTCACGCTGTGGTGAGTACTCGGCGCGGCGGCGCCCGGCCCGGCATCAACCTGCGCGGCCGCGCGCGTGAGCTTTTCCTGTGGCATTGAGGAATGAAGCAGCGTAATTGCTTTCACCTTGTCTCATGAATCGTCCGCTCTTGCGTCTCGCCTTCGGCTTTGTCGCCATGTTCTCTTTGCTCGATCCCCTGCGGGCTCAATCGCGCGCCGCGGCCGATGCAAACGCCGCCGCCTACGAGATCTATTCGTCGGGCGATTACCGGACCGCGGCAGCTGCTTACGAAAAGCTCCTCAAAGATTTCCCCACCGACGGAATCGTGTCCTCGGCTCAAGTCAGCTCGCATTCTGCTACTACTTCCTGGCGCAATTTGACGCCGCCTCCGGCATGCTGGCGAAGGCTTTGTCCGGACCGCCCCTCTCGCCAGAGCTCAAACAGATTGCGGACGGCTTCCTGCCTCAAATCCTCTCCGCCAAGGCGACGGCAATGCCTCCTGTCGGATCCCCAGCGCACGGGGCGTTTTCGAGGAAGCCATTGGCAAATTCAGCGGCTAGCATCGCCAAATATCCCCAGACCCAAGATCTCGAGAACTTCGTCTTCGGACGGGCGGCCGCGGAATACCAGGCCGAGCAACCTACGACGCCGCGGTAAAGGACCTGGAAGCACAATCTTCAAAAGTTCCCGCAGAGCAGCGCCACGTCGAACACCAAAGAGTCTGCTCGCTCGTTGCCTGGCCACGCAAGGCAGCGCCGAACTAATGAAGGGGAGACCTCCGCCAGCGGCCAAAGGCTTTGCACTCTATAAGCGCGCGGCTGAACTCCTTCGGGAGGTCATCAAGAAGAAGGACAACATCGCGCTCATCAACGAGGCGAACTTTCGAGCTCGGGGAGATCCTTCTCAGTCAAGCCGGCGTTCAGCCCGGAATCCGAACGCGCAGCCCTCTACGCGGAAGCTCTGGCCGCCTATCGGGTCCGATCGCGCCGAGTAACAGAACTCGTCGCCCTGCAGCAGGCCAAAATCTAAGGAGTTCCCCGAGAAGGAAAGCAGCGGCCCTGAGGGCTAACAATGCGTCCTTGAAGAAGCAACTTGACCGGGACAACGAGCGCGAGCTTAGAAAGCTCTCCGAGCTTCAGGCGAAGCCGGATCAAACCGCCGCGGCCTTGCTGAAAATCGCGGAAATCTATTTCCAGCAGGGCAAGAACAACGAGACGCGCGTGGTGCTCAGGCACGTCGGCGCCCTACCTGACCGGGGACGAGGACAAGAAGCGCGCGCTTTATTTTACGACCATGACCTACGCCCTGCAGAATGCCGTCCGATCCGGGCGACTGCGGGCTACTCAGGAATTCAAGTCGAAATACAAAGGCGACGCCGTCGCCGACAAGCCTGTCCGTTCACCCTGGGCAGCATGTATCTGCAGGCTGAGCAAGCCAAATGACGCGATCCGCTATTTTAACGAGTCGCTCGCCATCTACCCGAAAGGACGTCTCGCCGGCCTCTCGGTAATTCAGAAAGCCACGCGCGGAAACCAGCCTTGGGCAATCTGGCCGATGCGCTCAAGACCTTCCAGGATTACCTGGCGCAGGATCCGGCCGCCTCGACCTTCGAGGCAATCGCCCAGGCCGGTATCGCCGGGATCTATAAGGATACTCGAAAGTGGGATGAGGCCATTGCCGCACTACAATGCGGTCAAAACGAACTATCCCGGGAACGCCGCAAGCTGTGGAGGCCGACTACTGGACTGGGAATCTGTGCTCAGCAGAAAGGCGACAATACGACGGCGGCGCTCAATCCTGGACACCTTCGCGAAGGCCAATCCGAAAAACGAACTCGCGCCACTGGCACTCTATGCCGAAAGGCGTGGCCCTGATTGCCCTTGGAAAGAAGGATGAAGGCATCGGGACTCTCGCCTCTGTCGCGGAACAATATCCGGAAAGCAAGCCTGCTCCGTTCACCTATTTCCTGCGCGCGCAAATACGCGCCAAGGAAGGCAAATCCGACGATGCTGATCACCCTGATGAGGCAATTCGTCGAAAAGTATCCCAAGAACGACAAGGTTTACTTCGCTTATGAATCCATTGCCCAGACTTCCATCAATGCCGGGAATACCGACGCGGGACTCGCGACCTACCGCGAGTTCGTCGAAAGATATCCTGAAAGCCCGCCGGCCGGCGACGCGATGTTCAAGATTGCCGACCTTCAACGTTCGAAGGCAGAAGCGCTGGGACGCTACAGCGCGCTTAGCGATAAGGATCGCTCGCAGTGGAACACGCTCGTGGAAGGGAGCATCGCCGCTTCCGAAGAAGCCATCAGGAAATATCCAGACAGCGCCTCGCTGGCCGCTGGGTCCTCCAAACGCTGTTGCAGTGCCAGCGCATGCTTTTGAGCGCCGACCTGAAAAAGGCGCCTGACGGTCGAGCACATACTTTCAGTCGCTGGCCGATTCGGCACCCAGCCCAAACGCCAGGAGCAAGATTCTTTTCAAGCTGGCCAACTACGTGTCTCGGAACAGGACAAGGCTCGCGCTCTGCGGATCATGGCCGACGCCTACAAACCCGAATTCCTGTATTCGCCGCAAGACATGGACTCCTATGGCCTGGCGCTTCTTGAGCAGAAGAAGTTGGATGAGGCCGCCGCTGTATTCGAGAAGCTGGCCAGGGATTATCCGATCCCGGAAAATGTCACGCCCGAACCAGGGCTCCGCAGCTCGTCCAGGAGGCTCAGGCCGTCGCGCTTTTCGGCCGTGCTCGCGTGGCCCAAGAGCGAGGCCAGATTCCGGAAGCGGGCCAGCTTTTTCAGGAGCTGAAGGACCTCTATCCCTGGTCGCCCAAGGTGCTTGAGGCCGACTATGGCATCGCCCAATCCCTCAAGGAGCAGGGCAAGCTCGACGATGCTGTCGCCTTGCTCAGCGGTCTGATCCGCGCTCCCACCGCCACCTCCGGAACTGCGCGCCCGCGGCATGGCTCCTCGGCGGTTCCATTATGGCTGAGAAGGCCAAGTTGGCTACCGACCAGCAGCAAAGGACGAATACCTGGGCGCCGCAATTGACTATTTCAGCAAGATCGCCCAGTTCTACGGAGGAGTGCCGGCCGCGGCAGCGAAGGATCTATGGATGGGCGGGCAACTCCTCGAGCAGCAAGCCAATGTTTCGAACGACGCAAAATTCAAAGCCCAGCAACTCGCCAAAGCCAAGAGCCTCATATCAGCAACTACTGAAAGAATATCCGAACAGCGAATTCGTCTCCAAAGCCCAGGAGCGTTTGACAGCGCTTGGCGGGTAGCAGGCCCAATCAAGATTCGGCGGTTCCTGGCTTTGCCGGCCTTCGTCAGCGGTGAACCGCAAAGCCGAAAGTTCTCTAAGAACCTGTGAAAAAATTACAAAGTGCCGCGTTGCTGCTGGATTTTTGGCTTGGCCAAGGCGTGAGGGCGGCGGCAATACCCGCAGCGGTGTTGCCGATGCTTTGCATCGCCCTGCGGGCTGCCTTCGGCAGGCTGTCTCCCTTCGCTCGGCTGTCCCGCCCGAGCAACGCAGGTCAAGCCAAAAAGACACGCAACCCTGTGGGCGAGAGCAAGACAGGCCGTCTGGCCGCGTTGCCCGCTCGGTTACAGCCCGCTGCGAGGGATGCGCCCTCGCGTGCGCCTTGCCATACCGCCTTTCTGCTCTCGTGCGGCGCTTTCTAATTTTTCACAGGTTCTAAGCATCCATGAAGATTATTCGATATCTCGATTCCCAGGAGCAGATCCACTACGGCGCGGCGCAGGGGGACGGATCCGCAATCGAACTTACCGGAGAATTGTTCTCCGGGCTCCAATCAACCGACCGGCGGGCTGACGTCGCCAAGCTTCTCGCGCCGCTGGCACCATCCCAGATTCTCGGTATCGGGCTCAACTTACCGCCGACACGCCGAGGAGACGAAAGCGAGAATTCCAGAGTTCCCGGTGCTCTTTATCAAGGGCCTCAATAGCCTTCAAAATCCCGGCGATCCGATTTTCATTCCGACCCGTCTCCGCAGCGAGGAAGTGGACTACGAATGCGAGGCTCGCCGTGGTCATCAGGAGGCCATGCAGAGCAAGTATCGCGGAAGAGGGCTTTGGACTACGTGTTCGGCTACACCTGCGCCAACGGCGTGAGCGCAGAGAGACTGGCAGAAGAGGAAGGCGGAAGCCAATGGATTGCCGCGGAAAATCCTTTGATTCCTTTTTGCCCTCTTGGGCCGTGCCTAGAGTGACGGCCGAGAAATCCCCGATCCGAATGCCCCCTCTCCATTCGGACGATTCTGAATGACACGATCGTTCAGGACGCGAATACGAACGATATGATCTTTGACGTGCCGTCCATCATCAGAGTTCCTGAGCGGCAGCCCACCCCTTCCTGCGGGCACAACAATCCTGACCGGAACCCCTCGCGGGGTCGGAATGGCGGCGAACCCTCCTCGTTGGCTCAAAGTGGGGACCGCGTTTCGATCGTTGTCGAGCGCATTGGCAAACTTACGAATCCCGTGGAATCCGAACCTCTCCTGTTGCCGGTTCCGACCACGATCGCTTTGCGTGACCGGCCCGCCATTTCGCCGGGCGCATCTGGTTTGAGCGTTTCAGCATCTTTCGGGACTGTCGGGAACGTTGCGGTCCTCAGGGCCCGATCCTCATCCAAACAGTGGCCGCGCCGTGACCGGCCGGAATGTCTGGAAGCGGCGGCGAGCGGAAGAAGGTGACCGGCGCGGGGCTGTGCCGGCTGCCAAGCTCCCGCAAGCTCGAAACGGTGACCTTGGAGGAATTTGTTGAAAGGAGGATCACCGCGCCAGCGGCCGCGCGGCTGATGGCCAACTCGATCAACCGGCCGAAATCGCGCTCCGCGCGGAAGAGCCGGCCATGACGCCCCCTCGAAAACGTCGGCGGGTCCAGAATTATCGCATCGAATCGCTGACCCCGCCGGGCCAAGCGGGGAAGAATGTCGAAGGCATCATCGGTAAGGAAACGGTGCCCCTCCAGCGAAAGCCTATTTGGCTCAAAATTGCGGCGCCCACGCTCTGGCGCGCTTTTGAAAGATCGACATTCACGGTCCGCGAACCGCCAACGGCCAGCGGCCACGCCAAACGAGCAGGTGTAGGCGAAAGATTGAGCACGCTGCCGACTTTTGAGGCCCGCAGCCATCCGCGGTTTCCTCGCTGATCGAGAAACAATCCATTCGAGTAGCCCGGAGGAAATCGACTTCATAGGCGAGGCCGTCCTCGTGGGCGACTGCGCGATGCCCGGCCGAGACTATCCCCAGCGGTCGCGGAAGGTTTTCCTTGCCGGGATTGATGATCAACCGGCGGGCATAGTGGTTCCTGATCAGGACGCCGGCATGCGCGCGCCAACGCTGGATCTCATCGAGAACGGCCGCAGGCGGATTCTCGGCGGAATGCGAGATCACCGCGCAGTCTCCAAACCGCTCGATGCGAAATTTCTCGCCGTCCGCAATCCGATAGGCGTCCGTTCCCCCTTAAAGCGAATTCACGCGCCAGCGCAGGCTTAATCCACGTAATCTTAGGCTCGGCGGGGCGTTTGCTTTTCCGCTGATCATCGATTTTCACCGAGGATTACCTTCCGGAATGCTGGCGAAGGAATTGGGCGATCTTTTTTGAACTTCGGCAGCCCCGGACCGATTTCCACGAGATGCCCGGCGCCTTCGACGGGATAGAAGGATCCGCTCGGGGATTCTGCTGGCGAGCTTCCGCGCTTGCGCGATCGGCGCGATCTTGTCCGCTGTTCCATGAATCAAAAGGGTTGGCGCGGTGATTTTCTCCACGGGAGATCGGGCGGGTCTCGAAACTGCTGACATCATTTCGAAGACCCGGGCTGTCTGGCGCTGAATGGGACGAACGTGCCAATCAAGCTCTTGAGCCATTCAGAGTTGCTCGGTATCGTCGAGGACGTAGCTTGCTAACGGATCTCGCTCCGCGGCTGTCCTGTTGTCGCCGGCCTCGAGAACCAGCGGGATGATTCGGCGGGGATTCCTTTCCGCCTCTTCGAGGACAAAGCATTCCGCTGATTTCGTTCGTGAATGCGTCCGGCGCGAGCGCCGGAAATCCGATTCCTTCCGGCTTCGCTTCGCTCTTCAGGTCTTCATGCTCCCCGGTCACTGCAGACGCGCAGGACGAGGGCCCAGAGTTTCGCGGGATGCCGGACGGCGAATTCCACCGCTACCCGCGCGCCCGATGAGCTCGCAAGGATCGCCACGCCGGGAATTCCGAGAGTGTCGATCAGCGCTGCCAGGGTGTCAGCCTGTTCCGCCGGCCGACGGCCGGCGGAAGCGAGGGTGCGCAAATAGCCCGGCCGCGAGGGAGCAATGATCTCGAAGTCTTCTTCGACTAACGAGGAACCCCATAGCATTGCCTGATCATAGCCGCCGGGCGTGCCATGAATAATCAGCCAGGGCCGGCCCCTCGCCATGTCTTAGAACTCGACTCGGCCCGCGAGGTCTCGACGACCTGGCTGGCGGAGTCCAGCGCCATGGCCGATCCGCCCGCCATGAAGCGAGCCAGGCAGCGCCGAACCCCGTGGCGGCCAGGAGGATCACGCCGAGCAGAAAACCACCCTTGGCGAGCGTCCGCGGCGAGCCATCATCGAAGAAAAGTGACGGGTCTTCAACGAACGGTGGCAAGAAAAACGAGCGTTATCAGCACCGTTCGAGAGCGCACAGAGTTGGGGGCACACGGATTCGAACCGTGAACCAAGCAGTTATGAGCCGCCTGCTCTGACCGTTGAGCTATGCCCCCGCTCCGCATCGAACTAAAGAGCATTTTTCGATTTCGGCGGGAGATTTATTTCCTGTCCCGTTAGTGGCGGGTTTGAGAGAAACGCCGGCCGAACCAATCCCAACTCTTGCCAGCGCCAGCGGATAGGCGACCAGAGCCAGAACCGCCGCGAGATAAAGGCGCCGACCAGCAGCGGCAACGGGGCTTGGGCAAGCAGCGCCAGCATATCCTCCTGTCGGCTGATCCGATGGCGTTTCTGCCGAATGAGCAGTGAACCGAGATAATACTGACCAGAAGAGAATGAATCGGCGTGGTCAAAGGATTGCTCATCCAGGTGCGTAGCGATCGCCGCCGGAATATTCGCCGCGCGCGAGATACGCAACAAGCGCGGCGGCGAGCATCTGAATTGGCAGCGGCATCATCGCGAAAAAGACCCCGATGGCGCACCCGAATGCAAAGCGTCCGCGCTCGGGCTGCCACATCTCGCGGGCGAAAAGACCGATCGCCTAACTTGCGATGCAGCCAGGTGCCCCGCATATGCTTTATCCGAGGCAAGTGCCGGAGATAACGACCCGCCGGAACTCCGCCGCCACTGACGCGGCTTCATCCGGCTTAAGAATGCAACGGCGCGATTTTCCTCCGCATCTCCGCTTGCCAAGGTTCGATTAAGCTGCTTAAACACTCTTGCTGTATGAAGAAGATTGAGGCCATCATTAAACCCTTCAAAATGGAGGACGTCAAAGAGGCTCTAGCTGAAGTTGGCATCGAGGGGATGACTGTCAGCGAGGGTGAAGGGCTTCGGTCGTCAGAAGGGCCATACCGAAATCTACCGCGGCAGCGAATACACGGTCGACTTCTTGCCCAAGGTCAAATTCGAAATCGTGGTCGTCGACAGCATCGTCGAAAAGGCGGTTAAAGCGATCTCCGGACTCTGCCAAGACCGGCAAGATTGGGGACGGCAAAATCTTTGTTCTTCCGATCGAGAATGCGATCCGTATCCGGACCGAAGAGACAGGTGAAATGCCATCCGTGAACAATCCCGGCCTTTTCTCCATGCCGGGAATTGGATCGTCGTCATTATTCTCGGCATCGTCGAGGGTCTCACTGAATTTCTGCCGGTTTCGTCCACCGGCCCATCTATTGATTGCTGAGCATTGGCTGGCCAGCCATCAATCCGATCTCTTCAACATCGTCATCCAAATCGCGCCGTCTGGCCGTTATTCCCCTGTTCTGGCAACGCATTGAAATGCTAATGCGCTGGAATGAGCCGCCAGCCGCGTTCTCAACCTGAAGATTTTTGTGGCATTCGTTATTACCTGCATTGGCGGGCTGGTCTTGAGCAGCTTGGGCTTAAGCTTCCGAGGCCGTTCAACCGATCGCCATCGCGCTCATTATCGGCGGCATCATCTTCATCGTGGTGGAAGCCGTCGCCAGGGGCCACCGTCGGTCCGATTTCATTTCGTGGCCGGTCGTCATCGCGGTGGCGATTGGACAGCTTATCGCGGCGGCCCTTCCCCGGTTCTTCGCGTTCGGGTTCCACGATCATGCTGGCGATGATTCTGGGCGCGAGCCGTGTCTCGGCCACCGAATTCTCGTTTCTGGTTGGCATTCCGACCATGCTGGCCGGCGGGCTCGCTCGAAGTGGTCGATCATCTTGGAAAAGGGGAAACCGAAAATTGGTTCTTACTTGTTTTGGCGGCCGTTACCGCCGCCGTGGTTTCCTTCATCGCGGTCAAATGGCTCTTGCGATACGTCCAGTCTCACACCTTCATCGGGTTTGGCGTCTACCGCATCGTCTTTGATTTCTGCTGCTCTGGCTTCTCAGACCCGGATCGTGAATCCGATCGCTCCCGACCTCAAGCCGCTGTGCTGCGAGGATGTGCGCGCCGGAGGATCAGCGGCAGCAAACGCTGGTCGGGGTGTTCGGAATGATTCCCGCGCGTGCTGCCCATCGGTTTTCCAAGCTTTGCCTCTGGACGCGCTGGTGCGGCGGGGCCAGACAGTTTGTCGAGAAATCGCTCATCCTTGGCTGCGACGACGAGCAACCCATTACCCAAAGTGAACTCCGGTTCTCGCTGCCGGACCTGGACTCTTACGTAACGAATGTTCATGTTCTCGGCGGGGTGCAGTTTCAGCGCCACGGCGTCTACCGCATCGAGATCCGGCTCGACGCCGCGAGTTGCGGCTACGCTTTCCGTTGCCGGTGGTCCGCGTCCAGCCCTGCAGCCAGCGAGCTAACGCGGGGAGTTCAGCAGTCTTCTAAAGGTCAAGATTCTCCCCGTCGTCCGGAAGAGTAAACCACCGCCGTATTTGCGAGCTCCCGCTCGAGACAGAACTTGAAGCTCATCCCGGCGGGCGTCGAGTTCCGAGGCGACATGGGTCAAGCAGAGAGTTTGGATCCGCGCGTTGGCGGAGGACGGCTATCAGGTCGTCGGGAGCAAAGTGCGCCAACTCGCCAGACGAGGAGATCCAGGGTCTTGCCCACCCACGACGTTCAAATCATCCGCCGAGCCGAGGTCGCCCGAATAAACAAGTCTCTTCCCGGCCCCCAGGATCTCGAACATGGAACGATTCCGCCGGGCGATTCCCGACTCTGTTGGCGGCTGGCGCCCAGGTGCGTGGTAAGATGCGGAATCACCGTGATCCCCTCCAGGGCACTCGCGGTTTCGGCTTGCCGCGAAAAATTTCCGCGGAAAAGCGGAGAGCCTCGTCCGGGAGCAAAATGGCGTCAAGCCAGGCCCGAAGAGGAACCGCCAGATCGCGCGGGACCGCGACGGGCAGCGGTCTCCGTCGGCCATGCAGCCAACTGGCCTGCAACAGCATCGGCAAGCCGCCGATGTGGTCCGCGTGAGCATGGCTGATCCATACCGCGTCAATGTCGGAGAGAGGGACGCCAAGCTCCAGGAGTTGTGCGAAGAACAGGGTTCTCCAGCGTCCAGAAGCAGCGTCTCTTTGGTCGATTTTTAACAGGATGCTGGACTGGAAGCGCCCGGCGATTCCAGTCCCCGACCAGTCCCCAGAAAAGTTACGGCTGACATCGTTGCAGTAAATTGCTTAAGAAATTTGCGGACTTTCGACAAGCTGCCGCCACCGAAAAAGTTGCAGAGCCCGGCCGGTGAAACATTAAAGTTCCGCCGATGCGGTTCCTCCGTAGACATGCGTTCTGGATTTTTCTTTTCTGTCTGGTGACCGCCCTGGTCAGTGCTCCGTCTCCAGATACAGCCGGACGCGTCTGGCGGACGGCTTCGATCAACCTGTCGGAAAGCCGGACGGCTCCAGGCTTCTATACCTCGCGCGGCTTCCGCCCAAACTACCACATGGGTGAGGATTGGAACGGTCTTCAGGGAGGCAATAGCGACCTGGGCAAACCCGTTTACGCTGCAGCAAATGGCATTGTCGTCCTGGCTCGCGACATGCGAATGGGTTGGGAAATCTGATCATCGTGCGGCATATCTTTCTCGAATCTCAGCAAATGAAAGCGGCGGATTCCGTCTGCGCTCATCTTGACAAAATCTCTGGTCCGCGAGGGCAGCAGATTGTGCGCGGCCAGCAAGTCGGCACCATTGGCACCAACCGCGGAATGTACCTGCGCACCTGCACTTTGAAATCCGCAAGAACCTTTTCATTGGCTACAATCAACGCGGTTTCGGAAAAGACTACTCAACTATTACGTGCCGAGTTCGTTTATCGCCCAGCGGCGCAAGCTCTACGGAGGAGGACGCAGCGCGCTCGTGGCGATCAATACGTTCAACGCCCAAGCGAGAGAACTGCCGCTGCAGGGAGAGGCGCCGCCACCACAACACTACGAAGCCCGGTTGTTTTCCCGCAAGACCAGCGACCCGGAGAGTCCCGGAGCAGCCCCCTCCTCCTCGCCGACGAAAAAGGGGATTCATTTCGCGTAAATCGCTTCAGCGATTTGCTCTCAACTAGGCTTGACTCGCGCCAGACTATCTTGCCCCGCCCCCGATGCTTCGCTTTCCGTGACCATGCACCCGAATCTCTTTTTCTCATCGCCGGGAGCGGTCGTTACCCTTCTCTTCTCATCGGAGTCCGCGCGAGCTTCCGGAGTAAAGACGATTTGTGTCGCGGCCTTCAAAGGCGAAACCGCCGAATCAGCCAGCGCCCTGGCGGATGAGGTCCACTGGATGAGGGTCGGCCAACTCGGGAAATTGCTTGAAGCGGCAAAAGCGGTCCGGCGCCCGGCACGCAATGATGGCGGGTCAGCTTGCGCCCTCCCATCTCTTTCACCTGCGTCCGGACGTTCGGGCTCTGGTGCTGCTTGCGAGATTGAAACGGCGCAATGCAGAGACCTTGTTTGGAGAAGTCGCCAAAGAGCTTTCAAAGACTGGCTTGGAACTTCCTGAACGCCACGACCTTCCTGGACGCCCATCTTGCCCGGGCAGGCCATATCGCGGGGCCCCGGCCGAGCGCTCGCGAAATCGAGGACATCCGATTTGGCTTTGAAATCGCCAAGGAAGTCAGCCGGCTCGACATCGGACAATCGGTGATCGTAAAATCCGGCACGGTTCTCGCCGTGGAGGCTTTCGAGGAACCAATGAATGCATCCGCCGGGGAGCCTTGGACGCAAGGATGCCCTCCTCGTCAAGGTAACCAAGCCGAATCAGGACCTGCGTTTCGATGTGCCGGTCATCGGTGAGAAAACTATCGCGGTGGCGAGCGAGGCGGAAGCTTAGGATCGTCGCCTGCGAGGGGCGAATCGCACGCTGTTCCTTGACCGCTCGGCAGTGTGTCGAGCGGCCGTCGAGACCGGGATCACCCTTTACGGAGCAAGCGAATGAGCACTCTTCGCACCGGCGTTGTCGGCGTGGGACATATGGGCCAAAACCACGCGCGGATCTGTTCAGAGCTCGAGAATTGCATCCTTTCCGCCGTCTATGACACCGATCACGACACGGCGCGGCGGGTAGCAAAAGATACCGGACGTATGCCGCAGGCTCCCTGGAGGAATTTGCAAAGCTGGTCGACGCGGCGACGATTTGCACTCCACGGTCGCTCACTTTGAGGTCGGGGCGTTTCTCTTGGAGCGGGGCAAGCATTTGCTCGTGGAGAAACCGCTGGCCGATACGCCGGCTTTCGCGCCCGATCTCTTTCGCAATTGGCAGCGGCCCGCTCCTGCGTGCTGCAGGTTGGGCACGTCCGAACGCTTCAATCCCGTCCTAGCGGCGCTGGAACTAAAGCTCAATAATCCCAGATTTCTGGAAGTCACCCGAATCTCTCGCCGTATCCAAACCGAAGCACCGACATCGAGGTCGTGCTCGATCTGATGATTCATGACATCGAGATTATCCTGCACATCGTGCGTTCCCCGATCGTCAGTATGGACCCGGTGGGAATCGCGGTTCTCAGCAAAGGCGAGGATATCGCGAACGTGCGCTTCCGGTTCGAGACCGGTTGCGTCGCCAACGTCACCGCCAGTCGAATCAGCCGCGACAAGGTGCGCAAGATTCGCGTCTTTCAAGAAAACGCCTATCTGTCATTGGATTATCAAAAGCAGGATGGGGTCATTTACCGGCTCCGCGACAGTCCGAGAGGCATAGGAAATCGTCCGTGACAAAGTCGAAGTTCGGCGCGGAGAGCCGCTCAAGATAGAACTGGAAGCCTTCATCCACTGCGCGCTCCGGGGGTAGCGCCGAAGGTCTCCGGCCACGAAGCCGCGGATGCCCTCGATATCGCCTTGGAAATTACCCGGCGTATCGAAGAAGCGGATCCCCGAAAGAAGACCGGGCTTCGGATCCCGTGACCACCTTGTGGTTTGTGGCCGGGAAGCCAGCGGTGACGCACGAGCGGCGGAAGTCATGCGGGCCTTGAAAGCGGCGGACCCGGACATTCGATTGCTTGGTGCCGGAGGTCCGAAAATGCGGACGGTCGCCGCGCAACCGTTCGACGATTGGATCGCGCAGGCCGGCGTCCTGGGCCTCTGGGACGTCCTGAAACGCTACGGCTACTTCAGAAGAAAATTCCGCCGCATGCTTGGCCAGATTGACGACACGAAACCGAACGCCGTGGTCCTGGTCGACTATCCCGGTTTCAATCTCAGGCTGGCCGCTGCGCTGCTGAAAGCGTCGATTCCCGGGCAAAATTCTCTTTTACATCAGTCCTCAAGTCTGGGCATGGAACCGCGGCCGGATCCCCTAAGATGGCACAGCTTCTGGACCTGATGATCTGCGTGTTTCCATTCGAGCGGCCGATGTACGAGAGCCAGCGGGCTTGCCGACGGTGTTTGTCGGCCATCCTCTGCTGGAAGCACTCGCCGCGGAAAGATCCGGCATTGTCCGCGATGGAGCCCTGCTTGGCCTTTTCCTGGAAGCCGGGAGCGCGAAGTCAGGCGGATATTTCCGACGATGGTCGCGGCGTGTCGGCTCATTCGGGAGCATGACCAACGCATTCGCTTTGAAGCCGCCACAGTCAGCGAAGCCCATGCGGACCAGATGCGACAAATGGCCCGCGGCGTGCCGATCCTTATCCGGTCGGGAGCGGCTCATGAACTGATGCAACGCGCCTGCGCCGGCATTGTCTGTTCCGGCACGGCAACTCTGGAGGCAGCCTTCTTTGGACTCCCCTATTGCCTGGTTTACCGGGCCGCCTGGCTTCACCTTCCAGGTGGGCCGGCGACTGGTGAACGTCCGATTGCCTCGGCATCATCAACATCCTGAATAACTACAGGCAGAACCCGCCGCCGGACCCCCGTCTTCCTGCAAAAGCCGGCTCCCCCGTCGTGCGCGAATTCATTCAACATCTCGCCACGCCGGAAGCCCTGGCCCTCGAAGCGTCGCGCTTGTTGAACGATTCGCAGGCCCGCTCGCGCCTGGTCAGCGAGATGAGCACGATCGTCTCCAGTCTTGAAGCCAGCGGTTCAACTCGACGCGCCTCACAGGCAATCATCGCCGCTCTGCGGGAAAATTCCGAGTTCTAGGTTTTCTTTCGGAAATTTCCGTGGATGCTGAGGCTGCCAGCTCATCTCGATGCGCTTTCGGACGCGAGTTTTTACACTTTTTCTGATCATGGCCGTTTTGACCGGCTTGCTCATCGCGGCCTTCATGTACGCTCCCACCAAGCAGCTGTTCATGGATCTCATGAGGACAAATGTCCTTTCGATTGCCGCGACGGTCGTCCGCCATGCTGGACGCCGAAGCTCACAGCAAGATCCAGACCCGGGCGGACCAGGATATGCCGGTCTACAAGCAGCTTGAGGCCTCTCTGAGACGGGCGCGCGACGCGAATCGCCGGCGGGATCTTTATGTAAAGTACATCTACTCGATGCGCCCCTATCCCGGCGATCCCTCCACGGCCGAGTTTGTCCTGGATGCCGAGGAAGACGGGGTCAACAAGTCCAACGTCGGAGACGTCTACAAGAACTCCAATCCAAACTACATTGTTCGCTTCAACGATTTTCAAGCCGACCAGGATTTTGTCCGGGATCAATGGGGTCTGTGGCTGACCGCGAACGCGCCGATTCGCGATGCGCGAAACGAGACGGTGGGAGCGGTGGGCGTCGATGTGAGTGCGACGGAAGTCATGCAGCGCTTGAAAGGGCTTTTTGGAACGGCGCGCTGGCGGTGGGGGTCTCCTTTGTCGTGGCGTATTTGCTGGCCAGCCTGGCTTCGCGCAAGATTGCGCAAACCGCTGGTCACCATTCGGAACGCCGTTGAGCGCATTGCCGCCGGAGATTACAACCAAACTCTGAAGATCGCCTCCAAAGATGAATTCGGGGAAGTCGCCAACGCCCTCAACAAGATGACCCTCGGCCTGCAGCAGCGGGAAGATCTCAAGAGCGCCCTGGCGCGCTACGTGTCGGAGGATATTCTCAATGAAATCATCTACGCCGGAAGACGATCTGAACTTTACAGCCAACGCAAGAAAGTCACCGCGCTTTTCGCCGACGTGCGCGGCTTTACCAATTTTTCCGAGCAACTCAGTCCTGAAGAAACGGTTGGAATGTTGAACGACTACTTCGAGAAAATGATCGAGGCCGTCTTCAAGAATATGGGGCACTTGAACAAGTTCATGGGGGACGGACTAATGGCCTTGTTTGGCGCGTTGCGCGACGACGAATTCCAGGAGGAGCACGCGGTGCAGGCCGCTCTCGACATGCGCACAGCCCTCAAGGAACTGCAGGAAAAGTGGGCCACGTCCGAAAGCAGAGCCCGCGACGCACTGGCATCTCTCCGCATCGGCATCGGCGTCAATACCGGGCTTGCCATCGTGGGAAATATCGGCTCAAAGCAACGCATGGAGTTCACGGCGATCGGCGATGCGATCAATCTCGCCGCCCGCCTGGAGCAAGCCACCCCGGACCGCGGCGTCGACATTCTGGTCAGCGAATACACCTACGTGGCCACGCGAAGTCGCTTTCCTTTTGAGCGGGTCGGGGAGATTTCTCTGAAAGGCAAAAGCGAAAGCACCCGCATCCTATACAATTAGAAGACCGGCATGAACGAGTCTATTCTCAAGACCCATCTTGACTCTCTCTGGGCCCCCTGGCGCGTGGAATATTTCCGCGCCGAACAAGAAGCGGATCGAATTTTCTCACCGAAGCCGCGCAGACGGAAGACGATTCCGCACATCTCGTCATCACCCGGAGAAAATCGACGTTCCTCCTCATGAACAAGTATCCGTATTCAGCCGGACACCTTATGGCGGTGACCTATCGCAAGCTGTCGGAAATGGATGAACTCATCGACGAAGAGATCCTCGAGCTTTGGCACCTTTGCACCCATGCCCAGCAGCTGCTCAAAGAATGCGTCAAGGCTCAGGGATTTAACGTTGGCTGGAACTTGGGAAAACCGGCAGGCGCCGGAGTGCAGGACCATCTTCACCTTCACATCGTTCCGCGATGGGTGGGCGACGTGAATTTCATGACCGTCGTGGGCGGCGTCCGGATCATACCGGAAGCGTTGAAGCCGCTTTATGAACGGCTAAGAGAAGCGCAGGATCGGCTCGCCGGCGGCAAATAAAGCGCTTCTTGCCTCGAAGGCAGGCGAGCTTTGCGCCGCAGGGGACTCGGGGCCACGCCGAACGCCGCCGGCATCGGCAATCGCTTGGAACGCGAGCCTCTGCGCCACGCCTGGCGTTCATGGAACTTCATCACATGGTGAAGAAATAGCGTGTCAGGTGAAAGAAGACGGGCGCTGCAAAACACAAGGAGTCGATCCGATCCATCACGCCGCCGTGCCCGCTGATAAGAGTGCCGTAGTCTTTGACGCCGCGGTCGCGCTTGATCGCGGACATGACCAGGCCGCCGGCAAAGCCCATGAGCGTGATGACCAGTGACAGCGCCGCTGCCTGCCAGGGCTTGAACGGCGTCGCCCACCACAAGGCGGTCCCGAGCAGCGTCGCCGAGGCGGCCCCCAACAGGAAGCCTTCCCAGGTCTTGTTGGGACTGACCGTCGGAGTAGATCTTATGTTTGCCCAAACATTTTGCCCCCAAACGGTTGGAGCACGTCGCTCGATTGCACCACCAGCACGAAATAAAGAAGCAGCCTTCCGTTTTGTCCTTCGAATTCCGGGATCTCGAGGGTCAGGAGCGCAGGGGCATGGCTGACGCAATAGACACAGATCATCAGCGCCCACTGCATCGTGGCGGCGCGTTGAAGGAAACTCTCGCAATCGCCGTTCAGCACGCTCCGCAGAGGAACGAAGAGAAATGCGTAGACGGGGATGAAAATTGCGAAGAGCCCATACCAGCCGATGGCGAACGAGTCCGTATTGGAGCGGGGTAATGACAAAGAAGTAGCCATAGCAAAGTGTCATGATCCCCATCGCCCGAGTCGGGGTCATGGTCATGAACTCACGGAGCGCCAGAAAAGAAGTTAAACCAAACAAGATGACCGCGCCGATCGGACCGCTGAGGATCGCCAGCGAGAAAGACTCCGACCATTACCCACCAGGCGCGCATTCGCGCGTTGAGGTTGGCTACGGTCTCTCGATAGCCGGCGTCGCCGGGCCGGCGTGAAAGCGATCGCATCCACTACACTCGCCAGGACAAGAATCGCGATGACGCCGCCCGCTAATAAGGCGGTCGTCCGGTCCACTGCCAGGCTCATGTGGAGACGCAGACTCCAAACCGCGTTCCGCGCACGATCTCAGAAAATCAACCTTGGTTTCTCCCGGCTCCGAGCGAATCGGGCTCCCGACCGTGATACTGCCCAAGAGCGGGACCGGGCAAGAATTTCTCCCTTGGGAAGAATCCGGTTGAGATTTTCGAGATAGACGGGAACAAACTGTAGCCTGCGGCCGGTCCTTCGGCGAGATGGAAAAGGCCCCCCTTGAAATTTTGCGGTTCCGGCCCCGGCGTTCGCCCACCCTCCGGAAAAATGATCAGCGATTCGCCGGCCTCCGAGCACCGCGATCATCTGCCGCAAGGGATTGTTTTCATTGGTGACTTTCCGGCGTTCGATTAATACGGCGCGAAAGATCTCGCTCGCCAGCCACCGCCGGGCTGCGCGCTTCAACGTCCAATAATCTCTGGCGGCCACGGGACGGGTTGTTTTGCGAAGAAGTGGCGGCAGGGCGGCCCACAACAGCGCCGCGTCGAGATTGCTTGTATGGTTGGCGAAATAGACACGCTGGCAATCGAGCGGATCTCTGTCCCAACCACCGCACTTGCACGCCGGAAAGCGCGCGCACCAGGAAGGCCACGAGCTGACGCTCAGTTTCGCTTTCCAGCTCCCGCACAATGAGCCGCGCGCGACGGAAGACGGTGATCAGACTTCCCGCACCGACCGAAGATCATGGAGAGCGCCTATCACCGGCCACTGCGTTCCAAACCAACTGAGGAATGCCGACGCGATGCAGGCAATGGTCATGGCGGCCATTCGGTGCTGCTTGGCCATCGGGCCGCAGAAATATTGAGCGGATCCCGCGGCCACGACCAGGATCGCACGTAAGCGGTCAGAACCGCGCGAGGAGGCGCAGATCCAGCCCGCGGGAACTCCCCATTCCCAATTCATCGCAGCGTAACCCGCGCCGGCAAAGATAAAGGTATCCGCAAACCTGTCCGGAAACTCGTTAAAGATCTCGCCCGACTTTGTCCTGAACCCGCCTTCTATGGCGACCATGCCGTCGAGCAAGTTGCACAGAAGACGAACCTGGATCCAGCGCGGCCGCGCCCAGGAAGAGCACCGGTTGGAGACCGCCCGGCAGCCGGCTTGTCAACGCAAGGCAAAGTCCGGCGGCCGCGCGAAATCGCGCTGGAAAGCGAAATCGCGTTCGGCCGCACGCCTGCCCGCGACAACCAAGCGGCAACACCTGCCGCCATCCTGGTATCCCGGGCCCCTAATCGGCCGGCGCGCACCGTTCGCATGACTCATCGATCGAGGCGCTATATTCTTATGCCTCGGCCCGTCCATTCCACACCTGCCCTTGCAGACTTGCCAAGCAAAACGCCTTCCGGCGCGCGGATCCGGCTCTGGACAGGAGTCCTCTTCGTTTCGAGCGTATTCCGTCTTTGCCTCGAGAGACGCTTTCATCGTGATGCGATCGAATTCCGAAACCCAGCCCCAACTCCCTAGGCCAAAAGTCCGTCGATGCGCTTTCGCACCGCGTCATCCATCCCAATCAGGGGCGGCCAACGCCTTTCAAATCCCTCTCCCCGAAGCTTTTTTGTCGCGTCAATGCCGAGTTTGCTGCCTATCGCCATTTGGGTCGTCGCGTGGTCCAGCACGTCGGGCTGGGCCTTTGGTAAAGATGCTCGTCGCGCTGCGGATCGGTGTTGGCGCAGAGACGAAAAGAACATCGCTCGTGCTGTGCACGTTCACGTCGTGGATCCGCGACGACGATATATTTGGTAAACATCATCTGGCCCATGCCCCAGAGCCCATGCATGACCTTATAAGCCTGCATCGGATAGGTCTTTTTGATGCTCACAAAGACCAGGTTATGAAGAGACTCCTTCGCGCCGGCAGGGCAATGTCCACGATTTCAGGGAAAATTCATTCTGAAGACCGGCAAGAACAGCTTCATGGAGGCGCCGCCCATATAGAAATACCTCCATCGGCGGTATTCCAACGATCGTGGCCGGATAGATAGCGTCTTTGCGGTGCGTGATCGCGGTGACGTGAAACACGGGATACGGTTCGGGCAAAGCATAGGTAGCCCGTGTGATCGCCGAACGGTCCTTCTTCGCGCAACGGCTCTGCAGAGTCCACAAATCCTCGATGATCAAAGTCTGCATTCGCTGGAACCTCAGGTCGATTGGTCTCGCATTTCACCAATCCTCGATCCGATTTCTTGCGAAGATATCCCGCCAGCAGGAAATTCATCGAGGCCATCGGACAGCTAACGGCGCGGTGGCGGCGAACGGGAAAACCGGATCCCCGCCCAGGAAAACGGCCACAGGCATTCGACTGCCGGTTTCGTAATAGCGCCGCCCGTGACGCGCGCCCACCTTTTGAAGCTGCCAGTGCATCCCGGTCATCTGATCACCATAGATCTGGATGCGATACATACCGACGTTTCGCTCCCCGGTGTCGGGGTCTTGGGTGACGACGCAAGGCAGGGTGATAAACCGCCCACCGTCCAAAGGCCAGCACTCTTGAGAATTGGAAGGTTGAGCAGGGTGGGAATCGAAGCGATCGAACGTCGACACGTCCGTCCAATCGGGGGCCGAAGGCTAACTTGCACTCCTGGTCTCCGACGCCGCAAATTTATGAATGACTTCCTTGCAAGGACCCCCACTCACCTGTTTTGGTTTTGCGTGCCGCATCTCGAACGCGTGTGCCCAGCAATTTCATTGCTTCGCGAAGGAAGGTGGGCGGCTTGGCTTTCAGCAGCGAGCCAAGCTCTGCGGCGACCTCGTCGACCGAGCTCGCTCCCAGTACTCTATGGCCATCCGTTTCCAGGAGCCCATAGTGTTAATGGCGACCGGAAAGGACTCACCCGGCCGTTGACTGTCGGCTTTTCGATCAGGAGGGCCTTGCCGCCTGCCGGCGACTTCATTTCGCGGTCGGCGAGTTCGTGATCTCAAGCTCCGTGGCCACAGGATCCCTCGGATACGCCTCAACTCACCCGCGCTTTCCAAGGCCTCGACAAAATCCCTGAAGCAAGAGAATGCCATCGCTAGTCTCCTAAGTCGCAGCGCCCTGACATTCAGCCGCTGCGGAATGCGGCGGCTTGCAGAAAGGCGCTACGCAACTCGGCGCGCAGCCAGATTCGCACGCCGCGCAGGATTAACTTCCAGGCGTGGCGGTTTGGTTCGAAACCTTTCAGAAAGCGTTCGGGAATTCAGATTCATCGACCCGTAGACCCCGGCTGCCAGGCGTTTTTGCGCGATCTGCGCAAGGCGCCGGTTGTATGAAGCCCATCGCCCGGCTGATGATTCGTCCCGCCGACCGATCCCTCGAAAGAAAGTCCCGCAAACCCCGCGCGGGGTACAGCGCACCACATTTCGCACCGGGCCAAAAAGAAAAGCCCAAGATCCATGAGAAAGGCCGCGGTCATCAACTCCTTGTCACCTGAGATAGTGATACTTTGTCCTTGTAAAGGGCGTGGAACCAACCCGGCACGAACGGGAAAAGCCGGTCGTTCAAGCTTTTCAAGTCGCAGGCCTCTCCCCGCCCTTCTCTCTTGATCCGATCGACAGCCGCCGAGACAGTCCACGAGCAATAGTCGAGCCCTGGCTGTATAGCGGATCCAGGAAGGATGCCGCATCGCCAACGATCTGCCGCCGCTCTCGCGCGGCGATTTTCGCGGAATAATAGGGCAGCGCGGAATAGGCTTTGACGTCGCCCTCTATGTATTGGGCATCCGCGAAGATCTCCCTTCCCACGGGATGAGTCAGCAAATGCGCCTTCAACTTGTCGCCTAGATGCGCACGCTCCGGAGGGCGATAGAGGCGGGAATCGTAAACCAATCCGGCGCTATAGTCCCCTCCCTGAGCGGAATGATCCAACACCACCAACCGTATCCCGTGAGGTGATTCGTTGCGGACGCCCGGCTGACCTGGCAAGAACGGGCATAGCCCGGAAAGCGGCTCATCAACTCATAACCGTCCCAATCCTTCACGTTGCGAAAGCGCGCCCAGATGGAATTTGTCGGATGCTCGGGCAGGCCGCGCAAGAGGCTCAACCGGCGCGCGAGCACCGCCGCCCGGCCGCTCGCGTCGATGATCCAGCGCGGCTGCGAAGCTCACATTCCCCGTCACTCGTGCGAACGAGTGCCGTCGAGGGCCCGCCACGACTTCGATGGCGCGCGACCTTTGCGGGCGCCAGACGATCGCTCCGGCCTTTGCGGCCAGCGAGAGCACGTGCTCGCTCATCAGAACCTCGCGGTCGACTTGATAGGAAGGAAGCCGAACCTGATAAAATGCGCCCAACTCTCCGCAGCGATCGAAATCATCGTCAGGCCCTTCTGCGGAAAACCAGAACCGCAAGCCGTTCTTGACCCACATGATGATGGCAAAGATGGTGGGTGAGCCCTGGCGCGTTTGGTCAGGAAACATCCGCTCACCTTCGGTCGTCGCCTCACCAACCTTGCGATCGAACCGCTCAGACCGCTCGATCACCACGACGCGAAGTTCGGGACTTCGCGCCGAAGCAGTAATCGCGGTCGCCGCCCCGGAAAATGCCCCACCAATCACGGCGACATCGCAACTTTCCTGCATCCCCTTGTGCATAAACGAGGAAGCAAGCGCTGGCAAACAGTCTCCTTGAAGAGGAGTGCTGCTCAAAGACTCGGCGAGAAGGAACATTGCCATTCGCGCAGTGATGGAGCATCTTTCGGCATGGAAACGAAGAGCCGAATCCGGGTTCTCGCGGCGATTTGCGCGGTCGCACTCTGCCCCGCCCTCCACGCACAGACGGATAACTCGACGGACGCCGCGAAGCAGGCGGATCCACGCTTCCAAAACCGAGAAAGTGCACGGTCAAAAAGCTCGACGGAACGAAACTCTTCGGGCTTGTCGAGATCACCGACGACTACTACGATTCGGATCAGCAACAATTCTGGCATCACCAGGCTTCCAATCGCCCAGCTCTGATGAAGCCGATTTTCAAAAGCATGGCTTTCAGAAAGATCGATCTGAACGATGGTGCGGTTTGAGTACGAGCGCCAGCAGGCTCTTGAAATCTTCTCACGACGAGCCGAACGCGGAAAAGAATGCCAACTCTGACGAAAAATCTGTCGCGGAAATCCGGCTGGAAATATCGGCCTTTCAACCTTTGATCGCCGCCTACGAGAAGACGCAGCTCGCGCCCAAGAAACCGCAAGTTCCGCCTCGAGCAAGAATTCCAGAAGTGAGGAGCGACACTTCCGACGTCCCGATTCAAGCCGATGTTTTCCGAACCCGGTTTAGGGGGACCGCTTCCCCAACCTTTCTCATTCGACAATCCTGCAATCCAGTCCGCGCCAGGTCTGCAGTCCGTGTTGCCAGCCCCGGGCAATATGGGAACGACCTGAAGCAGGAACCGGGATCTTGCCGTCGGCTCCCTAGCGGCGGTGCTGCCCTCGAAAGCCACCAAGACCTCGAGCGAACAAACTTCCGGCGCCGTCACTGTCGAGTCCTAGCGGGCTTCAAGTTGACCGTTAGACCAGCCAGAGCCGACGAAAGGCGGCGGATCGATTCCTCTCGATGCGCGGCCGCTCACCGTGATGCGCAACCTGGCAGAACCGCGCGCCACCGTGGGGTAGCGGATAGCCGGACCAGGAAGCCATCGTCGAAAAGCTGGCGCGCGGCGCGCATCGCCAAACCTTCATCACCCATCACCACGGGAAAAATCGCGTCGAGGCAGGCACCCCAGCGCGGCAGCGGCTGTTGGGCATTTCTCTTGAACTTTGCGCACAAGATCTTCTCCTTCACCCGAATCGAGGATGGCCACCGCCGCGCTGGAGACCGCGGCGCGAGCGTGGCCGGCAGGGCCGTCGAGAAAATGAAGCTGCGCGCCCGATTGACGAGAAAATCGCGGAGCGAAGCCGCGCCACAAACGTAAGCGCCGGATGTTCCCAACGCCTTTCCTGAGAGTTCCCATCTGCAGTTCGATTCGACCGGCGATCCGCGTATCCTCGGAAGCTCCGCGACCCGTTTCCTCCCCAAGACTCCGACCCCGTGCAGCTTCGTCCACCAAAAGCCGAGGCGCCAAAACGATCCCTTTAGCTCAACGATCTCGACCAGGGGCGCAGTCTCCGTCCATGCTATAAACCGATTCGACGACCACCAGGACGCGCGCGCGGGATGCGTTTTCGCGGCCCACTCAGATGGCTTTCCAATCACGCTCGAGCCGATTGTGCGGAAAGACGCGCAGGAGCGCCCCACTCAAGCGCGCGCCATCGATGCAAGGCAAGCGTGGCAAAGCTTGTCGAGGATGACGATATCGCCCCTTCCCGACGATCGCGGGAATTGTCCTGAGCGCCGCTGCATAGCCGCTTGAGAAAGTCAGCGCGGCCTCCGCGCGCTTGAACCGTGCCAGCGATTCTTCAAGCCGCTGGTGGTAGCTATGCGTACCGCAGATCAGCCGCGACGCCCCGGAACCAAAACCCGCTCCGCCAAGGCCTGACATGCCGCCGCGCGAAGCGTGCGGATGCGCCGCGCCAAGCCTAAATAATCGTTGGACGAGAAATTCTCGCCAGGGATCGGCCCTCCGAGCAGACCTCAGGGCCTTGCGGGGATTGAAGAACGCGCAAAGTGCGATGCAGCCCCGCCTTCTGGATTCCTTCCAGCGAGGCTGGTCAGGAATTGCTCGAAATTCATCCGTTCATTAAATGCAGCATCTGTCTGACCGCCGTCTCCATTCCGGAAAATATTGCTCGGGAAACGATGCCGAATGCCCGATGTTGAGTTCCACAAGATGGGGAATCCGGAGGATATGATGGATATTCTGGTAGGTTGATCCCGTGACCGGCATTGACGTTCAATCCCGAGGCGTGGGCCAATTCCGCGCCCTTTATGAGCCGCGCGAGCTCGATCTCCCGGTCCGCGCCCAGGCTGTTGGCGAAAGCTCCGGCATGAAGTTCGACGAATTGCGCACCAAGATCAGCCGCCGCGATCACCTGCGATTCTTCAGGATCAATAAAAAGACTAACCACCACCCCCGCTTCCTTGAGGCACGAAATCGTCGGACGCAGCGAGGGCTTCGACCCCGCGCAATCCAGGCCGCCCTCCGTGGTGATCTCCTCACGATTTTCGGGAACCAGGCACACATCGTGGGGGAGAAACGCTCAGCGCGAACTCGACAATTTCAGGGGAGTTGCCCATTTCCAGGTTGAGTTTTGTGCCGATCTTCTTGCGCAGATTGTGGATGTCTTCATCCTGAATATGTCTCCGGTCGGCGCGGAGATGCGGCGGTTATGCCGTGGCTCCGCGCGCGTTCGGCCGCCAAGGCCGCGGAAACGAGGGTCGGGCTCGGTGTTCGGCGCGTCCGGCATTCCTCTGTAGCGGGCCTGGCGCAGCGTGGCGACGTGATCGATGTTGACTCCGAGTTTGATCATACCGGATGAATCGGAGAGTCGCGCCCCGGGTGACAAGCGAAAAACCGCCGCGCCACACCACAAACCCGCTGCCGAAGACAAGGCGCCGTTCATGCTGGTTCCAGGCTTTCCAGAAAGATCCGGATCCGTTCCAAAATCCTGCGGTCCACCTGATCCTGGGTTTCTCCGCTCGCTCGCAACCGGGTTTTCGTTACGGCCAGCGAGTGGTCGCCGCCTTCCACAACATAAAGTTCGTTCGGCGCGCGCATTTCCGCCCTGACTTCCGCCAGCAAATCCAACGGGCAAAGCGGATCCCGTGTTCCTGGATAAAAAGAATGGGGGTCGACAACTTCCGCAGCACTTCTTCCCGGCGCTTGCGCGGTCGCCGCCGCCACAAAGCGGATAGCCCGAAACAAATCAGAGCCGTCACTTTTCTTCAAGCGGAAACGTGGCACCGATTCGCGATCCCATGCTTCCATTGCCGATCAAGACAGCCGGTCCGCGGAAAGCTTGCCGCGCCTGCCCCAAAGCCTCCCGGTGCGACTCGATGAGTTTTCGGCAAGGGGTCGGGATACTTTCGCCCCTCCGTCATATAGCGATAGTCAAAAGTCGAGACCCAGCCGACTCGTCCCCAGCGAGGCGCGCCCAACGAAGCATCCAGGGATATGCGACGGCGGCACCCTGCGCGCCTGGAGCCAAGACAATCAGCGGCGACTTCACAACTGCTAGGAGACTTTGAAATACCCTCGCATGTCACGCGTGGCTATTTGGGGCAGATATCGGGGGAGTGACGAAGGAGCATCTCCAAAGGGGCTGTAATTGAGGAAGGACGCCGAGAGATGCCCCAAGAGCTCACGCCACTCCGGGTTGCGCTCACTTTTCGGCCCTCGCTATGTCATACCAAGCTTTGGCTGCGCGTAGCGTTGCGGTACATTGTGGAGAGATGGCCACACCATCAAGTTCCCGGTGCTGCTCGGCCTCGCGATCTTCGAAAATCTGGATCGCAACGCGGTATGCGTGTTTCACCGCTCCTAGTGTCCTGAGAGAGGCGAGATTTCAAGATAAAGGAGTTTTTTCAAGCTTTCCTAAAGATCGAATTGCGCGAAGCAGTCCAGGTGTCAGTTCTTGTTGTGTTCGGCGAGGTAGGTTTTGAGCATGGCTTGAAGCTTCGTCGCACCGAAGAGAAGCCCAAGGTTTCAGTCGTGTTCTCGTAGTGACATTGAGCAAAGAAAAAGCCGCCTAACCATGCCGGAAACGGTGAAACCAAGTATGAAAAGAAAGCGAAATGAAGATGCAGTGGATGAGACGCAGCAGCCAGCGAGTGAGACGCTGACCTTCGGTTTAGCGGGGAATAGTTGCCGAAGAGGCAGAGGTGGCGCTGGTTTTTTCTCCCACATCAGGTCGGAGAACGCGGCGCGCGTCGACACGGTCCGCGGAAGGCCAAGAATTCCGTGGCGTGACGCCAGGCACCGACCAAAACCAACCGGTACGCCGCGGTACTCCGCAGCAAAACAGAGAAAGAGTCCGGTGACGCATATAATCGTCATGAGTCGAATTCGCTTCGCAGACCGGACGCAAAGTGGCAATGAAGTTATTGCGCTCGAGCGCTGGAGTCTGGCTTCTTCTCATCGACATTAGCGTTTCATGAATACTGCTTTTATACCGGGCGGATCTGTGACAAAGCTTCCCACAATAAGATTACGCACCTTTCTTCCAAACATCGGGTTCGGCGACTTCCTAATCCTAAAGGTGAGTCCACCTGATAGCTGAAAGCCCAGCACTCCAACACTGAATGCTCCAAAGGCTGCCAGCTTGAGCCATGAGACTAAGGCTGCCCAGGTGGTTCTGAGCCTGTGGTGGAGGGTCTCCAAAGGTCTTAGTGAGAGAACCTCCTGACCTGAGCCGCCGAGCCGTGGAGTTCCGGCTGTGGTGCACAGCTAGCGCTCTACCATCTTCTGGAGGAGCGGGCGAGGTCGAGCCGTGCCAGCTAACCGTGGGGCAAAGGGAGAGACTTTTCACGCTTCGGTGATCTGGTATAGATTTTCCAACTCCTCCTCCCAGGCCCCAAAAAATAGATCCTCCCTGCCTGCAGCAGACGGCAAGGTTGGCTGGATTCAGGCTGTCTGCTAATAAGTTTTCCTTTTTTCCATGTAGGGGCTAGAAATCAATCTGCTTGGGTGAGTGGTGGTCTCCGGCAGTACTGCCCCTTTGTGGAAGCGCCAATCGACGCCTTTATTAAACAAACGCATTTCTCAATGAATTAGTAACAGATATCAAAAGTGAGGCTCCAGCCTCAATGATGAAGTCGCTTGAAGCAGGCATCGAAGCCGGCCACTGGCGTAAATTTCCTTGAGAGGGCAGCGGAGCGATTTACGAATTTTGAACTCATGGTGCTTGTCGAATCACTATCGAAATCGCGTGAGCGGTGAAAACGCTCAGGAAATTTGTATTCTCCTGTTGTAGTCGCCACGGCGACTGGAGCGTTTTGACCCAAAGCCCTCATTGATTCGCGAGGGAATAAACGGATTTACGTTTGCGATCACCTGACGCGCCCCTCAGCTATTTCCCGCCATGACCCGGACTAACTACCACATGGCTGCCGTGAGACTTTATTGATCCTTTTCTTTTCGTGCAGGTCCTCCTGGTCACAATTCTTAGTCTATGGTTTGGTGTCTCACAAAGCCTGCTGAGCGTTCGGTCCTGCCGCTTCCTGAGCATGGCGCGTGCCCTGCATGGATCGGTGATGTGCCGCGATGGCCGTTCTCCTGTAAGGAAGTTCTGGCTGCTTGTGTTATTCCAATTCAACGAATCCTGGCTGAAGTTTTTCGTGATCCTTTTTCGGCGCGGAGTTCGGCCTGGAAGAGTGTGGCGGAAAGGAAAGCGTTCCTTTTGCGTCACGGCGCGTGGCGGTGGCATGTGATCCTCACCGGGCGTGAGACCTGATAAGGTGAATTCTTCGGTGGAAGTTTTCTCCGCTGGCTCTCGGCTCCTGGCTTGGTGCGTATCCGCCCTTTCACGCGCCTGACACCAAATCATCTTCGCCCGTGCAGAACTGGGACTCCGGAGATTAATCCGGCGCGTTACGATCGCCCTGCTGATCGTGGCGCTTTTGTGGCCCCGGAACATTTGGACGCCAGCGCTTTTCGTCTGGCGCTAATTAACCTTCGCGCTACCTGATAACACTGGCACCATGGCGTCGCTCGGACATTGAAAACGCCTTCAGATAATCCTGGTAACCATCGCTTTGGCTGGCGCCCATGGCGCGAGAGCGGTGAACAGGGGCCTGGAGCTGGTCGGGCTCTGCTTGTTCTCGCCGCCTTTATCGCGCCTCGCTGTCGGATGCGCTTGAGTTCAGATGGCTTATGGCGGCAGTTTTACGGTTGCGGGGTCCTGGCCGCCTATTCCGCGATTCCCCGCAGATCTCCCTTGAAGGTCGCTTATGATCCATCCTTTGGTTGTTCTTAATGATCTTCGGTTTTCGCGCCCTCCTGGCAGCTGCGAAGATCCCGCGCGTTGTGCTTTTGCGTCTGAAGGCGCTGTTGGGCAGCCGTGACGAATTCTCCCATGCTTTGTTCGCCTTCTGACGCCTCTTCAGATTCGCAATGGGAACAAAGGAACCCGGCGGTCTGGCGTGCAGACCCGGCGTGGAGAGCTGGAGGACTTCGACTAACCCCTCCTCTCCGATGAAAGTTTAGCTTTCGATCCGCGCTTACTATCGCTTAGCTGGCCAGAGACGATTTTGGATGAAGTTACATCCTTTGCCTGATGCCGGGGATTTCACCCTGGGAACTGATATATGAAGAAGAGGAAGTAATCTGAGACGCACGAGATCGCTTCTGATCTTCGTCGTCGGGTGAAAGCAGGCCACAACTCCAGACAGATCGAACCGTTTACGATTCGCCCCATTTGGTGTGGGTGATCGCCGCCAGCTGCGACCGCAGAGGAAATGGCCTACTTTCGCAAGCATCACCTCTTGATAATGTTCATGACGCCTGGTTGAGAGGAAACTATTTCAGAAGTGGTTTCCAGCCGCGTTGGTTTTTCATATTTCGCCAGTGCCGTCAGGCTGGTGGCGACTCTCCTATTTTTCTTCTCCGCCTTCAAACCCAGTCGCGTGGTACGTGCCAGCTGGCGTTCTGCCGGTAGGATCGTGGCGGCTGGAGCGCCAGCTCTCGGCGCGACGGAACTTCCCGCCGTGGCGCATCTTTCGCTGCTGTGTGGGGATTGATAACATGCGAACCAACTGTAGTTGCAA